>ERZ724516.760-NODE-760-length-19669-cov-5.720710_pt1 | contig 19669 bp, 19 predicted proteins | sample MGYA00376049_ERZ724516 | MGnify/ENA primary metagenome ERZ724516 (study PRJEB28724, sample SAMN07190886) | activated sludge metagenome | isolation source: activated sludge of sewage treatment plant in Hong Hong | place: USA: Christiansburg, Virginia | collected... | reverse complement strand
CGGGGCCGAGGCGGCATGGGCGTCAAGGCGATCTCGCCGGGTCCGCGCGGCGGCCGCATCATCGCTTCGTTCCCGGTCACGCCCTCGGACCAGATCATGCTCGCCACCTCCACCGGCCAGTCGATCCGCGTTCCGGTCGACCAGATCAGCTTCCGCTCGCGCAGCGCAGGGGGGGTCAAGGTCTTCAACGTCGCCACGGATGAGGAAGTCGTCTCTGTCGCCCGCGTGGCGGATCAGGGCGAAGATGAGGCTTGAGGATAGGCTCGCCGCCCTCGCGGCGGCGGGCGAAACAATCACCTACGGCGCTCTCGCCAAAGAGCTTGGCCTCAGAATGGCCGACCTCACCGCCCAACTCGAAGCCCTGATGGAACAAGACGCCGCCCAGGGAAGACCCTTCCGCGCCGCCCTCCTCCGCCAGCGCCTCTCGCCTGACCACCTGCCCGCCCCCGGCTTTTTCCTGAAAGCCGCCGAACTCGGGCAGCCGACCAACGACCCGGCCGAATTCACGAAGGCCCACCGCGACGCCAATTCTATGTCCCCAAATATCCCGGGGTGAAGGGGCAGCGCCCCTTCTTGCAACGCCAGTCCCACAAAGCTACATCCCCCCCATGGACACACTTCACATCATCGGCGGCGGCATGGCCGGAACCGAGGCCGCCTGGGCTGCCGCCAACGCGGGCATCCCCGTGGTCATCCACGAAATGCGCCCTGTGGTGAAAACCTTCGCCCACCGCACCGGCGATTTCGCGGAAATGGTCTGCTCCAATTCTTTCCGCTCGGACGACCACGAACAGAACGCCGTCGGTCTTCTGCACTGGGAGATGCGGACCGCTGGTGGCCTAGTGATGGAGATGGCCGAGAAGCACCGCCTTCCCGCAGGCGGCGCGCTGGCGGTCGACCGTGATCCCTTCGCGCAAGCCGTCACTGCAAAACTGAAATCCCACCCGCTGATTTCCACGTCTTATGAAGAGGTTACCGACCTTCCCTCATCCGGCCACTGGATCATCGCCACTGGCCCTTTGACCAGCCCCACTCTCGCTCAGGCCATCAAGCAGGCGACGGGCGCCGAGGCGCTGGCCTTCTTCGACGCCATCGCCCCCATCGTCTATGCCGACAGCATCGACATGGACACCGCCTGGCTCCAGTCCCGCTATGACAAGGGCGAGACCGAGGACGAACAGAAGGCCTACATCAACTGCCCGATGACCCGCGACGAGTATGAGGCGTTCATCGACGCCCTTCTGGCCGCCGACAAGACCGAGTTCCATGAGGGTGAGACGGCAGGCTACTTCGACGGCTGCCTGCCCATCGAGGTCATGGCCGAACGGGGCCGCGAAACGCTCCGCCACGGGCCGATGAAGCCGGTCGGCCTGACCAACGCGCATATTCCGACCGTCAAGCCCTACGCCGTCGTCCAGCTAAGACGCGACAACAAGCTTGGCACGCTCTACAACATCGTCGGCTTCCAGACCAAGATGAAGTACGGCGCACAAACCGCTGTTTTCAAGATGATTCCCGGCCTGCAAGAGGCCAGCTTTGCCCGCCTCGGCGGCATCCACCGCAACACCTTCATCAACTCACCCACGCTTCTGGACCACCAGATGCGGCTGAAAACCCACCCGCACATCCGCTTTGCGGGCCAGATCACCGGCGTCGAGGGCTATGTCGAATCCGCCGCGATGGGCCTTCTGGCGGGCCGCATGGCCGCCGCCGAAATCCAGGGGCGCGACCTCCCCCCGCCGCCCGCTCAGACCGCAATGGGCGCCCTGATCACCCACATCACCGGCGGGGCCGAGGCCAAGACCTTCCAGCCGATGAACGTGAACTTCGGCCTCTTCCCCCCGATCGACGCCAAGGGTGGCCGCCGGGGCCGCACCGTGCGCTACAAGGCCTATACCGACCGTGCCAAGCAGGCCTTTACCGAATGGCTTTCGTAACCCGCTTCGCTCCCAGCCCGACCGGCCCCCTGCATCTGGGCCACGCCTATTCCGCCATCCTTGCACATGACATGGCCCGCGCCGCGGGGGGCCGGTTCCTCCTGCGGATGGAAGACACCGACCTTGACCGCTGCAAACCCGAATACGACGCGCTGATCCAGGAAGACCTGCGCTGGCTGGGGATTGGCTGGGACGGGCCGATCCACCGCCAGGCCGCGCAGCTCGCCCACTACAACACCCGCCTGGAAGCCCTTGAAGACAAAGACCTTCTCTACCCCTGCTCCTGCACGCGCTCGGACATCCGCGCAGCGCTTTCGGCTCCGCAGGAAGGTGTCGCCTTCAACGTCTATCCCGGCACCTGCAGGGGCCGCAGCATGGCGTCCCGTCTGCCCGGAGACGCGCTTCGGCTTGACCTTGATGCCGCGCTCAAGGTCCTTGTGACTGCTGATCTCCTCTTTGACGAGACCGGCCCCGCCCATCCCGGTACGCACCGGATCAACCCGGCCGAAGCGCAGGCCCGGATCGGCGACGTGGTCCTGTCGCGAAAGGGCGAGGATATCGTCGCCTATTTCCTTGCCTCGGCCTTCGACGATGCCGACCAGGGCGTAAGCCACGTCATCCGCGGCGCAGACCTGTTCGACTTCACGCCCATCCAGGTCATCCTGCAGCACCTTTTCGGCCTGCCGACGCCGGTCTACCACCACCACCACCTGATCCGCGACGATCAGGGCAAGCGGCTGGCCAAGCGCGACGATGCCCGGGCGATTCAGAAATACCGGGCCGAGGGCGCGACCCCCGCCGACATCCGCCGGATGATTGGGTTACCAATCCCCTAACGTCCGCGACCAAGCCCTTGATTAAAAAGAAGGGATCAGCTTTGTCCACTGTGGACAGGGGTCAGGATTTCAACCTCCTCGCCCCCGCGAACCGCCGTGTAGAAACAGGACCGCCGCCCGGTATGACACGCGGGCCCCTCCTGTTCCACCAGCGCCAGCAGGCAATCCCGGTCGCAATCCAGCCGCAGTTCGACCAGCCGCTGATGGTGGCCCGAACTCTCACCCTTGACCCAGAACGCCGCCCTTGACCGCGACCAGTAGGTGACCTTGCCGGTTTCCAGCGTCGCCGCGACCGCGCCTTCGTTCATCCAGGCCAGCATCAGCACCTCGCCCGACGCCGCATCCTGCGCCACGCAAGGGATCAGCCCGGCGGCGTCATATTTCAGTGTGGCCGGATCAAAGGGCATGGGCTTCTCCTTGGCAGGCGGGTTCGCCGGGATTACATACGGGGTCAGCACGGGAATTTCCATGCGCGAAGGCGATCCTGAAACGTGAGCGACAGCGACCTCATCAAGCTTTACTCGACCCGCATCCTGGCGCTGGCGGCAGACATCCCGCACCACGGGCGGCTTGCCGCGCCGCAGGGCACGGCACGACGGCGCTCTCCGCTGTGCGGCTCGACCGTCACGGTGGATGTGATGGTCGAAGCTGGCCGGATCACGCAGTTTGCGCAGGACGTGAAGGCCTGCGCGCTGGGCCAGGCCTCGGCCGCGGTCCTTGGGCAGTCCGTGGTTGGCCGCAGCCTGGCCGAGTTGGAAGCCGCCCGCGACAGCCTGAAGGCCATGCTCAAGGACGCAGGCCCGGTCCCCGCCGCTCCGTTCCAGGGCTACGACGTCCTGCTTCCCGCGCGCGACTACAAGAACCGCCACGCCTCGATCCTTTTGGCACTGGAGGCGGTCTGCGAGGCGATGCAAGCCGCCGAGGCCGCCGCCTAAAAAAAACCGCCGCACATCCAACGGGATGGCGGCGGAGGAGCGCGTCTGGAAACGGCGGACGGCGGGGCCACGGGGGCCGGGAAGGCCGTCACCCTTGGGGGACAGAGCGCGGGGCAGAACTCAGGTCAGGCCGGGCAAAGACAGCACGGCGAACAGCAGGACGAACAAGGCAGCAAGGCCGACAAGATCCTCGACCGCACCGCGGGGGTTGTGGCTTAACAGGGTCTTCACGGCGGCTTTCATCGCGATTTCCTTGCTTGTTGCCATATTGTTCTCATACTTGGTTAACCCTGTAAAGAACTTTTTAAGAACATTCGGGAACAAACCGGGTATCCGCAGCCGAAGTACTGAGTCGTCAAGGGAATTTCGGACCCGCGCCGTCACAGCATCGGGCGTGAGCTTGGCCCCGGCTGTGCCGTCAGCCCACGCTGATCAGCCGCAGGGCCCGGTCCTGATCCATCAGCCACAGCAGGGCCCGCGCCGCCTGACCCCTTGGCCCGGTCAACCCCGGATCGTCGTGCAAGAGCTTGCGCGCGTCCGACTGCGCCAGGGCCATCAAGCTGGCCTGCCGTTCCAGATCGGCGACCCGGAACCGTGGCAGGCCGCTTTGTGCCGTCCCGATCAGATCGCCCGCCCCGCGCATCGCCAGGTCCTCCTCGGCGATGCGAAACCCGTCCTCGGTGTCGCGGATCGTGGTTAGCCGCCTGACGCCCGTCTCGTTCAGCGGTGCCTGGTACAAAAGCAGACAGGTCGACGCCCCCTCGCCCCGCCCGACCCGACCGCGCAACTGGTGCAGTTGCGCAAGGCCAAAGGTCTCGGCCTGTTCGATCACCATGATTGTCGCGTTCGGCACGTTGACGCCCACCTCGATCACCGTGGTCGCCACCAGGACCGAGGTTTCGCCCGCAACGAACCGCGCCATGGCCGCATCCTTGTCGGCGGGCGGCATCTGGCCATGCACCAGCCCGACCCGGTCACCCAGGGTGGCCCGCAACGCCTTGAAACGCTCTTCGGCGCTGGCATAGTCCACCACCTCAGATTCCTCGACCAGGGGGCAGACCCAATAGGCCTGCCGCCCCTCGGCCACGGCCTTGCGCAGATGGTCCACCACCTCGTCCAGCCGGTCAGAGGACACCATCGCCGTGCGGATCGGCTTTCGCCCCGCCGGTTTTTCATCCAGAACCGACACGTCCATGTCGCCATGCGTGGCCAGCGCCAGGCTGCGCGGGATCGGCGTCGCGGTCATCACCAGCACATCGACCGCCGCACCCTTGGCCCCCAGCTCCATCCGCTGCGCCACGCCAAAGCGGTGCTGTTCGTCGACCACCGCAATGCGAAGGTCCTGAAACTCCACGTCTTTCTGAAAGACCGCGTGCGTGCCGACCAGGATCGGGATGCGCCCCATCGCAAGGTCTTCCAGCTTCATCGCCCGGTCCGCGCCCCGGTCGCGACCGGTCAGCAGTTCCAGCCGGACCCCCGCCGCCCGCGCCAGGGGGGCCAGGCCTTCGAAATGCTGGCGTGCCAGAATCTCGGTCGGTGCCATCATCACGCCCTGCCCGCTCGCCTCGACCGCGATCAAGAGCGCCTGAAACGCGACCAGGGTCTTGCCCGACCCCACGTCGCCCTGCAGCAGCCGGTTCATCCGCAACGGCGCGCCCATGTCGGCGGCGATCTCGGCCACAGCCCGGACCTGCGCCCCGGTCATCGCATAAGGCAAGCTTTTCAGCACCTTGGCCCGCAGGACCCCGTCTCCTTCGGTCACCACCCCCTTGCCACGCCGCAAGGTCGACCGCGCGATCGACAGCATCAGCTGATGCGCAAACAGCTCGTCATAGGCCAGCCGAACCCGCGCCGGATGCGTGACCGCCAGCCCAGCCGCCCCGTCAGGAGCATGGACCGCCTGCAGCGCCGCCGACCAGTCCGGCCACTTTTCCCGCGCTTTCAGCCCTGGATCAATCCAGTCCGACAGCAGCGGCAACCGGGTCAGCGCCCCCGCCGCCGCCTTGGCCACCACCCGCTGCGTCAGGCCCGCGACCAGAGGATAGACCGGCTCAAAGGCCGGAATCTCTGCCGCTTCTTCCAGCCGCAGCACATGGTCGGGATGCACCATCTGCGCCAGCCCGTCGAAGAATTCGACCTTGCCCGACACCAGCCGGCGCTGGCCGGTCGGCAGCAGCTTTTGCAGGTAATCGGCGCGGGCGTGGAAGAAAACCAGCTGGAACTCCAGCTTCTGGTCGCGGACATGCACGCGATAGGGCCGCCCCTTGGTGCGCGGCGGCACGTGCTGGCCGACCTCGACCTCGACCGTCAGCGTCGCGGGCGGGATCACGTCACGGACCGACGCCCGCAGCGCCCGGTCCACCCCGGAATGCGGCAGAAGGTACAAAAGATCCTTTGGCCGCGCGACCCCCAACCCCTTGAAGGCCTGCGCCGCCTTTGGCCCGACGCCCGGCAGGGTCTCCAGCTCGGCAAAGAGCGGAAACAGCGCCTCGGGGCGGTTGGGTCCGGCCTCCGTCATCCGATGAGCCGCAGCCAGGCGTCCTCGTCGATCACCTGCACGCCCAGCCGCGCCGCATCCTTGGCCTTGGACCCCGCCCCCGGCCCGGCAATCAGCAGATCGGTCTTGGCGCTGACGCTGCCCGCGACCTTGGCCCCCAGCGCCTCGGCCCGGGCCTTGGCTTCGGCCCGGGTCATCTTTTCCAGCGTGCCGGTGAAGACCACGGTCTTGCCTGCGACGGGCGAATCGGTCGCGGCGGCCTTGACCGGCTGCACGGTCAACTGCCCAACCAGCCGGTTCACTTCGGCCCGCTCGGCGCTGTCGGGGTGCAAGGCGTCGATCAGGGCGCGGGCGCTGACCTCGCCCATGCCGTCGATGCCGGTCAGCTCGTCCCAATCCGGGCCGCTGAAATCTGCTGCGGAATCAATGGCCTGGATGAAAATCTCCCAGCTGCCATAATGCCGCGCCAGTAGGCTGGAGGAGGTTTCGCCAATGTGCCGGATCCCCAACGCAAAGATCAGCCGGTCCAGCGGGATGCTGCGCTTCGCCTGGATCGCGGCGAACAGCTTTGCGGCCGAGGTCTCCCCGAAGCCATCGCGATTCTTCAGCTTTTGCAAGGAGTTGTCGGCGTCTCTTGCGGCAAGCGTGAAGATGTCGGCGGGGGTTTTCACCGGCAGGATCGCGTCTTTGAAGAACATCTCCACCTGCTTTGCCCCCAGACCTTCGATGTCGAAGGCGCCCCGGCTGACAAAGTGCTTCAGCCGCTCTACCGCCTGGGCCGGACAGATCAGGCCCCCGGTGCAACGGCGGACGGAATCGCCGTCCTCGCGGTGCGCAGGGCTGCCGCATTCCGGGCAAAGCTGAGGAAAGACAAAGGCTTGCGCGTCGCCCTTGCGGCGGGACAGGTCAACATCCGCGACCTTGGGGATCACGTCCCCGGCGCGGTAGACCTGCACCCAGTCGCCGACCCGGATGTCCTTGCCGTCGCGAATCGGCTGGCCCTTGCTGTCACGCCCGGCGATGTAATCCTCGTTGTGCAGGGTCGCGTTGCTGACCACGACGCCGCCCACGGTCACCGGCTGCAACCTCGCGACCGGCGAAAGCGCGCCCGTGCGACCGACCTGGATGTCGATGCCCAGAAGCGTCGTCCAGGCCAGTTCCGCCGGAAACTTGTGCGCCAGCGCCCAGCGGGGGGTGGACGAGCGAAACCCGAGCCGCCCCTGCAGGCCAAGATCGTCGACCTTGTAGACCACGCCGTCGATATCATAGCCCAAGGTCGCGCGCTGGGTTTCGATCAGGCGGTACTGGGCCAGCATGGCGTCCGGCCCGTCGCAGGAAACGGTCAGAGGGTTTGTCTGGAATCCCATAGCGGCAAGCCGCCCGATCGCGCCGAACTGGGTGGTCGCCAGCGGGGCCGAAACCTCGCCCCAGGAGTAGGCGAAGAACCGCAGCGGACGGCTGGCGGTGATCCCGGCATCCAGTTGGCGCAGGCTGCCCGCCGCTGCGTTGCGCGGGTTGGCGAAGGCCTTGTCGCCGCTCGCCGCCTGCCGCGCGTTCAGCGCGGCGAAATCTGCGTGGGACATGTAGACCTCGCCGCGCACTTCCAGAACATCCGGCGCCCCGGTCAGCCGTTGCGGAATGTCGGCAATCGTGCGGGCGTTTTCGGTGACATTCTCGCCCACCTCGCCGTCGCCGCGCGTCGCGGCCTGGACCAGGCGCCCGCCTTCATAGCGCAGCGACAGCGACAGCCCGTCGATCTTCGGCTCGGCCGTGTAGGCCAGCGCCCCCGAAAACCCCAGGAACTTGCGCACGCGGTCATCGAATTCGGCCACCTCCTCGGCGGCAAAGGCGTTTTCCAGCGACAGCATCCGGACGCGGTGGGCAACCTTGCCAAAGCCGTCGGCCACCGCCGCGCCCACTTGGTCGCTGGGCGAATCTGCCCGCTTCAGGCCGGGAAACCGCGCCTCGATCGCGGCATTCCGGCGTTTCAGGGCGTCATAGGCGGCGTCCGTGATCTCGGGCGCGTCGGCGGTGTGATAGGCCAGGTTGGCCGCCGCCAGCGCCTGGGCCAGGTGGGCAAGCTCTGCCTCTGCCTCGCGTTGCGTCAGCGCCTCGACCGGCCTGTCTGCCATTTTCACCCTCCCCCGCCTTCGGGCCAGAGGTTAGGCGCGGGGCCGGTCAAGGTAAAGATCAGGCACTGGCGGCAAGTCTTGGCGTCGCCGCAGCTGACGGATCGCGCAACACGTAGCCCCGGCCCCAAACGGTTTCGATGTAATTCGCCCCGCCGGTCGCTTCGGCCAGCTTCTTGCGAAGCTTGCAGATGAAGACGTCGATGATCTTCAACTCGGGCTCGTCCATGCCGCCGTACAGGTGGTCGAGGAACATCTCCTTGGTCAGCGTGGTGCCCTTGCGCAGGGACAGAAGCTCCAGCATCTGGTATTCCTTGCCGGTCAGATGCACGGTCTTGCCGTCGACATCGACCGTCTTCGCGTCCAGGTTGACCGAAATCTCGCCCGTCTTGATCACCGACTGGCTGTGGCCCTTGGACCGCCGGATAATGGCGTGGATACGCGCCACCAGTTCCTCACGGTGAAAGGGTTTGGTCAGGTAATCGTCCGCGCCAAAGCCGAACCCCTTCAGCTTGTTTTCTGTGTCGTCCGAACCCGACAGGATCAGGATCGGCGTTTCCACGCGGGCCTGCCTGATCTGGCGCAGGACGTCATGCCCGCTCATGTCCGGAAGGTTCAGATCCAGCAGAATCAGGTCGTAGTCGTACAGTTTCGCCAGATCGACTCCGTCTTCCCCCATGTCCGTGCAATAGACGTTCAGGTTGGCATGGGTCAGCATCAGTTCGATGCTGCGCGAGGTCGTCGGGTCGTCTTCCACAAGCAGGATGCGCATTTTGACTGGTACTCCGCTCCGTCACATCGTTAACGACCTTGGGGGGCAATGGTTAACACGGGGTTACTTTGCCAGAGCGGGAGTGCAAAACAATTTAAAGTTGACGATATTTCTGGATCGCCGTGACTTTCAGCCCCTTGTCGCCATGGCGTTCGACCGCCGTGCGCCACAACAGGAACTCTTCCTCCGACAGGGCATAGCGGTCCAGCGCCTCGGACTGGGGAATCAGCCCGTATTGCACCGCCTTGACCACCACCGCTTTGCGGCTGGCAACCCAGCGTCGTGTATCAGCGGGCGGCAGGTCCGCCCGGCTGAGGATGCTGCCATCGGGCAGGGTGACCTGCCGTGGTCCGTCGACACGTTTCAGAAACATCGGCCTTCCCTCGTTCATCGGGGATCACGATGCAGGAACAGGCTTAAGCAAATCTGAAACTGGGGATTGAGAGTGCACAGCATTTTCATATATTCCCCATCATCTCGTATCCCCGGACAGTCCCATGCCCCGCGACCTCGCGCTCAACTCTCTTGGCTTTGCCAAACCCCCGTCCCAGACGCGGGTCGTCGTCGCCATGTCGGGCGGGGTCGATTCCAGTGTCGTCGCGGCGATGCTGGCCGAAGAAGGTTACGATGTGGTTGGCGTCACCCTGCAGCTTTACGACCACGGGGCGGCGCTGGCGAAAAAGGGGGCCTGCTGTGCGGGTCGCGACATCCACGACGCGCGGCGGGTGGCCGAAACCATGGGCTTTCCGCACTATGTGCTGGACTATGAGAACACCTTCCGCGAGGCGGTGATCGAGGAGTTTGCCGACGCCTATCTTTCGGGCGCGACGCCGGTCCCCTGCATCCGCTGCAATGAACGGGTCAAGTTCAAGGACCTTTTGGCCACGGCCAGGGACCTGGAGGCCGATTGCATGGCCACCGGCCACTACATCCAGCGGAAAGTCGGCGCAGCGGGTGCCGAGTTGCACCAGGCCGCCGATCCTGCGCGCGACCAGTCGTATTTCCTGTTCTCGACCACGCCCGAGCAGCTGGACTACCTGCGTTTCCCCCTGGGCCACCTGGCGTCAAAGGCCGAAACCCGCGCCTTGGCGGTGAAATACGGGTTGCCGGTGGCCGACAAACCCGACAGCCAGGACATCTGCTTTGTCCCGAACGGCGACTATGCGGCGGTGATCGAAAAGCTGCGCCCCGGGGCCGCCGATCCCGGTCAGATCGTGGACATGGACGGCACCGTCCTGGGCGAGCATCGCGGCGTGATCCACTACACCATCGGCCAGCGCAAAGGCCTGGGCATCGGCGGCCTTGAAGACCCGCTGTACGTGGTCCGGCTGGACCCTGCGGCCCGGCAGGTGATCGTCGGCCCGAAAGCCGCGCTGTCCACCCGCATCATCCCGGTGCGCGAGATCAACTGGCTGGGGGATGAGGCGTTCGACAGCCGCCCCGAATGGCATCTGCACGTCAAGGTCCGCTCCACCCGCCCCCCGCGTGCGGCGATCCTGCGCCCGACCGGCCCGACTACCACCGAAGTGGAACTTCTGGCCCCCGAGGATGGGGTCAGCGCCGGGCAGGCCTGCGTCTTTTACGCCCCCGAAGGCCCTCGCATTTATGGCGGCGGCTGGATCTGGAAAGGATAGACCTTGAAGCATTTCGTCCTGGCAGCCCTTTTGGCCCTGCCCCTGCCCGCGCTGGCCGAAACGCGCGAGGACCGTGTCGCCGCCGCCGCCGAATATGTCGAGCTGGCGCTGGACGGCTTCGACATGGCCGCCGTGATCGAAACGATGTACCAGCCGATCCTGCAGCAGGTCGCGCAGGGCGGCCAGACGCTGACCGAGGCGCAGGTCGGCGAAATCCGCCAGCTGTATCTGGACACCTTCACCGATCCAATGACCGCGCTGATGCGCGATCAGGCGCAGATCATGGCCGACATCATGACCTTGGGCGAAATCACCGCGCTGCGCGACTTCTACGCGACGCCCGAAGGCAAGTCGGTGATGGCGAAACTGCCGCAACTGACCGCCGCGCAGCAGCCCGGCGTCATGGCGCTGGTGAACGACCAGATGGAGGGCCTGATGCCGCAGGTCCTGGCGATCATCAACGGCGAATAGCGGCCAGCACCGACCGCGCAGCGCGCAAGGCCGGGGGTTCGCCGCCCTTGCCCAGCCGCTCCATCGTAAGGGCCATCGCGGCCTGTTGCGCCTTTGGATCGGCCAGCACCGCCTCCAGCGCCGGGGCGATCCGGTCCGCCCGGCAATCCGGCCCGATGAATTCGGGCACGACGCGGGTGTCGCTGACCAGATTGACCAGCGTCACCGTGTCGATCAGCGCGGCCCGCCGCATCAGCCACAAGGTCAGCGGGTGCATGTCATAGGCGATGACCATCGGGCAGCCGTTCGCTGCCAGTTCCAGCGACACCGTGCCGGACGCCGCCAGTGCGACATCGGCGGCGGCAAAGGCCCCGCGCTTGCGCCCCGCGTCCTCGATGATCTCGGGCACGACGGCCCAGCCCGCCGTCAGGTCCCGCACCAACCCGGCCACACCCCGCACCGTGGGCAGGGCCACCCGCAGCCCCGGATGCGGGTCCTTCAGCCGCGCCACGACCTCGCCAAAGACCGGGGCCAGCCGCGTGACCTCGCCCTTGCGCGACCCCGGCAGGACCAGCAGCAATGGCCCCGCCCCGGCGAACGCCGCCCGCTCGGCCTTTGACGCCAGCGGCTCGGCCACCACCGGGTGCCCGACAAAGTCGCAGGTCATCCCCGCCGCGATCATGTAGGGCGGCTCGAACGGCAGCAGCGCCAGGACGTGATCGACGACCCTTGCCATCATCGCCGCCCGCCCCGGCCGCCACGCCCAGACCGAGGGCGCGACATAGTGGATCACCCTGACCCCAGGGTTCGATGCCTTGACGATCTTTGCCACCCGCAGGCAAAAATCGGGCGAGTCGATGGTCACCAAAGCCTCGGCTCCGCTTGCCAGCACCGCCGCCGCCGCCTGCCTGATCCGGCGCTTGAGCGGGAAATACTTCGGCAGAACCTCGGCGATGCCCATCACCGACAGCTCCTCCATCGGGAACAGGCTTTGCAGCCCCTCGGCCTGCATCAGCGGCCCGCCGATGCCCGCAAACTTCACCGGCTCCAGCGCCTGCAGCCCCGCCATCAACGCCGCCCCCAGCCGGTCGCCCGACGGCTCGCCTGCGATCAGGAACAGCTTCACGCCCGCGCCCACAGGAACAGGCCCAACTCCCCGGCCAGACGCTGCATCTCCTCCAGGTCAAGACAGATCACCGACCCGGCCTGAAACGCCACGCCGCCCAGCCCTGCTGCGGCCACAGCGCGCAGGGTGTCCGGGCCGATGGTCGGCAAGTCGATCCGCCGGTCCTGACCGGGCTTGGCCGCCTTGTAGAACACCCCCCGCCCGCGCGCCGGATCGGGCCGCAGGCCGGGCTTCAGCGCGGCAATGCCTGCAAGCAGCGCATCGGTCCCCGGCAGCGCCTCGACCCCCAGGCACAAGCCCTGCGCCACGACTGCGCCCTGGCCGACGTCCACCGCCCCCAGCGCCGTCACGATCGCCGCCGCCCGCGCCGCATCCGCCTCGTCCCGCGGTCCAGGCGTTCCGGCCAGCACCCCCGCCCCCGGCAACAAGGCCGGAGCCACGCTGTCCACCCCCGCGACCGCAAGGCCGAACTCCTCGAACAGCTGGATCACCACCCGCAGCGTCGCGTCGTCGCCGGCCGCCATGGCCTGCATCAGGCGCGGCAAGAGCGCCGCCGTCGCCTCGTCCAGAAGCGCGGGGTCCAGCCGGGGCCGGGTCACCGCGCCGGCAAAGATCACCTGGCCGATCCCGTCCCGCTCCAGCGCGCGCAGGAACGGCACCAGCCGTTCGACCCGAAACGTCAGGTCCACCGCCAGCCCGTCGGGCGAAAAGCCGTCCAGCGCCGCGACCAGAGGACGGTCAGCCATCGCCCGGGCCAGCGCCAGGGGCAACCGGCCCTGCCCGGCGACAAGAGCCGTCTTCACCGCCCACCCTTTGGCGTCAGGAAACTGCGGTCCGACTTCGACAGAATGAAATCGGCAATCTCGCGCACCAGCGCGGAATCGCTTTCCTCGGCCAGCTTGCGGGCGCGGTCCAGAAAGCTGCCGTCTTCCTGCGCCAGCGTCTGATAGGCCGCCCGCAGCGCGGTGATTTCGGCCCGGTCCACCCCCCGGCGCTTCAATCCCACCAGGTTCAGCCCGTCCAGTTCGCCCCTTGGCGCCTGCACCAGACCATAGGGAATGACGTCGTTCGTCACCATCGTGACCGCCCCGATGATCGCGCCCTGCCCGATCCGCACCCATTGGTGCACGCCGGACAGCCCGCCGACGATCACGTCGTCGCCCAAGCTGCAATGGCCGGCAATGGCGACGTTGTTCACCAGGATCACCCGGTCGCCGATCTGCGCGTCATGGCCGACATGGGCGCCGGTCATGATCAGGCAGTCATCACCCACCCGCGTCACCCCGCCGCCACCTTCCGTCCCGGTGTTCAGCGTCGCGCCCTCGCGGATACGGCAACGCGCGCCGACGACCAGCCGGGTGCGCTCGCCCTGATACTTCAGATCCTGAGGCACCTCGCCGACCGTGGCAAAGGGCCAGACGGTGCAGTCATCGCCAAGCTCGGTCCAGCCGGTGATCACGGCATGGGACTTGACCGTTACCCGTGCCCCCAGCACCACCTCCGGGCCGATCACAGCAAAAGGCCCGATGTAGCATTCCTCGCCGACAACCGCCCCTTCCTCGACATGGGCCGAAGGGTGGACGACCGCCGTGCCGTGAACCGCCATCTGTCAGCCCTTCGCCACGTCGAACATCGCCATGAAGGTCGCCTCGCAGGCCAGCTCGCCCTCGACCATGGCGCGGCCCTCGAACTTCCAGACCCGGCCGCCGCCGCGCACCGCCTTGACGTGCAGCTCCATCACGTCGCCCGGAACCACCTTGCGGCGGAACTTGACACCGTCGACGCCCATGAAAAAGACCTTCGCGTTCTTGTCCACCAGATCCATCGACAACCCGACCAGGATGCCGCTGGTCTGCGCCATCGCCTCGATGATCATCACGCCGGGAAAGATCGGCATCCCGGGGAAATGACCCTGAAACTGCGGCTCGTTCAAGGTGACGCATTTGATCCCGACGCAAGACTCGTTCAGCACGATGTCGCGAACCTTGTCGATCAACAGGAACGGATAGCGATGCGGAATGATCCGCTGGATCAGCTCCAGATCGGCAGTCGTCGCGGCGCTTGCGTCCATGGTCGTCCCTTCCTGTCCCCGGCTTCGGGCGCTGTCGCCCCGGGGTTGTTGCTAGCAACTCAGACCCCTGGTGACAAGATTGCCTTGGAGACCGACCCAGTCAGGGCGCTGCGGGCGCGACCGGCGGCGCAGATGCGGCGGCATCGACCCGCGCAATCGCCTCATCGGTGATGTCGATCGCCGACAGCGACAGGATCAGCGCCGCCTTGTCGATGATCGCCACCGCCCCCCGGTCCTTCAGCATTTCGCCCAGAACCGGCACCGCCAGCCGCAGAAAGTCCTGCCGGTCGGCGTCGCGGTTGCGCGTCAGGTCGCGGGCCTTCTGGTCCTGTTCGGTGCGGATCCGCTCGACCTTCTGGTCGAATTCGGTTGCCTTGGCGGCAAAATCCTCGGCCGGCAGGGTCTTGCGTTCTTCGGTCAGCGCCTGCTCTTCGGCGACCAGTTCCGCCTCGATCCGCTTGTTTTCGGCTTCCAGCGCCCGGGTCGCCGTGTCTTCCCGCGCGACCGAAGCGCGGCCAAACTCGGATTCCAGGAACAACCGCTCCTGGTCCAGGGTCAGGATCACCGCGCTGGGTTCCTGCGCCGCCACGGGGACGGCGCACAGCAGGGCCACAGCCAGGGCCAGGGCGCGCATCGCCGTCCGCCCCATCCCCATCGTCAGAACTTGGTCGAGATGGTCAGGTCGAAGTTCTGTTCCTTGTCATAGTCTTCCATTTTCAGCGCATGACTGAAGTTGAACCGCAACGGCCCGATCGGCGTGTTCCAGAACACCGACACACCGACCGACGCGCGCGGGATAAAGCTGTCGTCGACCGGGTTGGCCCCGGCAGGACCGCCCGCCGTGTTGTCCAGGCTCCACACGCTGCCCACATCCAGGAACGCACCGCCGGTGATGCCGTATTCTTCCGGCAGTCCCAGCGGGAATTCAGCCTCGAACCGCGCCACGGCAAACAGGTTGCCGCCCAGCGCGTCCTGGTCCGTCGCCGCCAGATCGCGCGGGCCGATGCCGTTCGGTTCGAACCCGCGGATCTTGCCGTTGCCGAAATAGCGTTCGGTCACCCGGCTGATGTTGCCGCCCAGCGAGGTGACGGCCCCGCCTTCGAACACGGCGCGCAGGGTGACTTCCTCGTTCAGGATCTTGGTTTCGGCCAGCGCCAGCGCCGTGGTCTCGATGTACTTGGTGTCGCCGCCAAGCCCCGCAAAGTCCTGGCTAAAGCGCAGCAGGACGCCGCCCTTGGGGTTCAGGCCGGTGATGCGGGTGTCGTATTCATAGGTATAGCCCAGCGAGAAGGTCCGCAGCGCACCCTGCGTGGTTTCCGCCGTCAGGATGGCCGAGTCGCCGTCATAATTCTCCAGCAGATCTTCGGAATAGCGCAGACGCAGGTCCAGGTTCGACTGTTCGCCCAAGGGGAACCCGATGCCGGTGGTAAAGCCGATGTTGCGGGTGTCGTAGACCGAGTTGTCGCTGTCCGAGGTCCGGTAATAGGCGCCAACGCTAAAGCTCAGGTCCCGACCCAGCAGCGCCGGTTCGGTAAAGCTGAACGACGAATTCTGCGTGTCGGTGCCCGACGACAGGCTGACCGCCAGCCGCTGTCCGCGCCCCAGAAAGTTGGTCTCGGTGAAACCGACGTTGAAGCCGGTGCCGTTTGCGACCGAATAGGACAGGCCCAGGCTCAGCGACCCGGTCGGCTGTTCCTCGACGTCGACGTTGACCACCACCTGATCCGGGGCCGAGCCCGGTTCGGCGTTCACCTGCGCATCCGAGAAGAAGCCCAGCGCCCGGATGCGTTCTGCCGACTGGCGGATTTCGCGCGGGTTGAAGGGGTCGCCTTCGACCGTGCGGAACTGACGGCGCACCACCTGGTCCAGCGTGGTCGCGTTGCCTTCGATGTCGATGCGTTCGACGAACACCCGTTCGCCCCGGACGATGGCGAACTCGATGTCCACCATCTGACCGCGTTCGTTGCGGGTGATGCGCGGCTCGACCCGGACAAAGTTCAGCCCCTTCTTCAGGGCCAGGGTTTCCATCCGGGTGATGTTGTTGTCGATCAGCAAGGGGCTGTAGGTCTGGCCCGTGCGGATCTTGGTCACCGCTTCGAATTCGGCGGCATCCGTGCCGTCGATTTCCGACACGACGGTGACCTTGCCGATGGTGTAGGGCAGGCCTTCGCGGATCGAGAACGTGACAAAGGTCGCGTCGCGTTCCCGGCTGACTTCGGCGCTGGCATCGGTGACCTGCACGTCGATATAGCCGCGCGACAGATAGAATTCGGTCAGGACCTGCTTGTCGACCTGCAGGCGTTCGGCCACGAAGGTGTCGCGCTGGATCAGGTTGCGCAAGAGGCCCGCCTGTTTCGTTTCCAGCACCTGACGCAGACGACGGTCGCTGAACGCGCGGTTGCCGACAAAGGACAGCCGCTCGACCTCGACAACCTTGCCTTCGGTGATCTCGAACACCAGGTCCACCCGGTTGTCCGACCGGCGGATGATCTTCGGCGTGACGCTGGCCGCCAGGCGGCCCGACACCCGGTACGCCTCGGCAATCGACGCTGCGTCCGATTCTGCCAAGCTGGGGGCATAGACGCGCCGGGTCTGGCTTTGCACCAGTTCGGCCAGCTGTTCGTCCTTGAGCCGCTTGTTGCCTTCAAAGCTGATCACGTTGACGATCGGGTATTCCACCACCCGGATCAAGAGCGTGCCGCCCTGGGGAATCAGCTCGACTTCCTCGAACAGGCCCGAGTTGGCGATCCGCTGATACGCGTCGTTCAAGGCAGAGGCGGAAACCTCTTCGCCCCGGCTGATTCCGGCATAATTCAGGATGGTCGCGGCATCGACGCGTTCGTTGCCTTCGATCACCACGTTCGAAAAGGAATAGCTCTGCGCATAGGCCGGTTGCAGGAACGGCTGCGAAGCCGTTGCAAGGCCGACGAAAACCGCTGTTGCCAGCAAACGGGCCCGCGCCTTTACCCTGGACGACCGTCCATTGGCCGCGCGTTGGGTCATCTGCATCTTGGGTCCTCGCCGTGTTTCTGCTTTTTGGATTGACTACTTGGAACGGCAGGCTTTGTCAAAAGCCTGCGGCCCATGTGGATAACTTTCCAACATCTTGTGGTCACGGTGCAATTGGCGCAGGTCAGGCTTTGCCCACCTTGCGGCCTGAAACACCCCGTCAGACGCAGATCAGGTCACGGCTCAGGGCGAACAGCATGACGCTGATCACCAGGGTCAGCCCGACCGTCATCATCACCCGCAACGCGCGTTCGGGGGGCGGGCGACGCATCACCGCCTCGTAGGCGTGAAACACCAGATGCCCCCCGTCCAGGACCGGAATCGGAAACAGGTTCAGCACCCCCACCCCAAGCGACATGACCGCCATCAGGAAGATCAGGCTTTGCACCCCGATCCGCGCCGCATCGCCAATGCTTTCGGCCATGCCGATCGCCCCCGACAGGTTGCAGTTCGAAATCTGCCCGGTGACGATGTGCCAAAGCCCGCTGAACGTGCCCGAGAAGATCCCCGCCATCTGCTGACCGGACAGGCTTATCGCCTCCCACACGCCGACATTGCGGACCTCGAACTCGAACGCCAGGCTGGACACGATGCCGATCTGATAGCGGTCGACCAGCACGCCATTCTCGTCCTCGACGGTCCGCACGCGCGGGGTCAGCGACAGCTCGAACGTCTTGCCGTCGCGCCAGATCGTCATCGGCAGGGGCTTGCCGCCGCTGCCCTGCACGATGCCGCGCAACTGCAGGAAGGTCCCGATCTCCTGCCCGTCCATGGTCAGGATCACGTCGCCTTCTTGCAGGCCGGCATCCAGCGCCGCCGACCGGATCGCCACGCTGCCGACAATCGGCGCGTCCAGTTGCGGGCCGCCCACCTCCAGCACCTGATCGCCGCGCATGACCGAATAGTCCATCACCCGCTTGACCGGCAGGTCCTTGACCGCCGCGCTGAACGCCTCGGCGTCCGGCGTTGCGCGTCCCTCGATCGCGACGATCACGTCGCCGGGCTGCAAGGACGGGCCTTCGAACGGATAGGCCCGGACCGACGCGACCACCGGCTCGTCGCGCGGCACGCCAAAGGCCAAGAGAAGCCCGATCAGGATCACGAAGCTCAGGATGAAATTCGCCACCGGCCCCGCCGCCACCGTCAGCGACCGCGCCCACAGGGGGGCGCCCTGCATCGTATGCCGCTTTTCCGCAGCGCTCAGCCCCGCCGTGTCGCCTGCCGTCACCGAACTGGCATCCGCATCGCCCAGAAACTTGACATAGCCGCCAAAGGGAATCGCTGCGACCTGCCACTGGGTGCCCCGCTTGTCGCGACGGCTCCACAGCACCGGACCAAAGCCCAGGCTGAACACTTCGGCATGAATCCCCGTCCAGCGCCCGACGATGTAATGGCCGTATTCATGGACGAACACGATCACCGACAGCGCCAGGATGAAGAAGAACACGTTCCAGGCCGTGCCGCCCAGTGCCGCGCCGACAGTCAAGATATCCATGCCTCAGCGGCCTCCTGCCATCCGACGCGCGATCTCGCCCGCCCTCACCCTCGCCAGATGATCCATCTGCAGCACATCCTCAAGGTGTTGAGGAAGAATTGATGACCCCATCTCGTCGTCCAGCGCGGCCAGGGTTTCCTCGACCACGCCCGCCATGTCCATGAAGCCGATGCCGCCGGCCAGGAAATGATCCAGCGCGATTTCCTTGGCCGCGTTGAACGAGGCCCCCGCCAGCCCGCGCCGCGCCATCACTTCGCGCGCCAGCCGCAAGGCCGGATACCGCGCGAGGTCAGGCGCGCGAAAGGTCAGCGTCGCGATCTGCGCCAGGTCCAGCCGCGCCACCGGCAGATGCGCCCGGTCCGGCCAGTGCAGCGCATAACCGATGGAATGGCGCATGTCCGGTGCGCCCAGATGCGCCATGATCGCCCCGTCGCGGTAGCCGACCATGGAATGAATCAGGCTTTCGGGATGGATGATCACCTCGACCTGATCGGGCGTCACGCCAAAGAATTCGCGGGTTTCGATGACTTCCAGCGCCTTGTTGAACATGGATGCCGAATCGATGGTGATCCGCTGCCCCATCGCCCAGTTCGGATGCGCCAGCGCCTCTTTTACCGTGGCCGCCGCCAAAGTCTCCAGCGGCCAGTCGCGCAGCGCCCCGCCCGAGGCCGTCAGGATGATCCGCTCGACCGCGGCGATGTCTTCCCCCACCAGCGCCTGAAAGATCGCCCCACCCCCCCCCCCCCCCCCCACCACGCCCCCCCCATCCCCCCCCCCC
>ERZ724516.759-NODE-759-length-19672-cov-6.421726_pt1 | contig 19672 bp, 21 predicted proteins | sample MGYA00376049_ERZ724516 | MGnify/ENA primary metagenome ERZ724516 (study PRJEB28724, sample SAMN07190886) | activated sludge metagenome | isolation source: activated sludge of sewage treatment plant in Hong Hong | place: USA: Christiansburg, Virginia | collected... | reverse complement strand
TGCGCGGCAACGGCCATACCGTCGATGACGCGCTGTTGCAGTACCTGTCGCCGCTGGGCTGGGAACACATCAACCTGACCGGTGATTACCTCTGGCGGAGCAGCGCCAAGATCGGCTCGGGCAAGTTCAGGCCGCTTCGTCCACTGCAACCGGCTTAGCGTGCTTTATTTTCCGCTTTCTGAAGCGACCCCATGAAGTCACGTTACAAGAAGGCCCATCTCCTGCGGCTTTCAGCACCAATGAACACGGCCTTCGCGAATCCAAAAATGAGAACGACAGCCCTTCTTTAGCCAAACCGACGGGGTAAGTGTGGGCCTGCCCTTGGTATCCACCGACACATCCCATCGCGGCTTCGCCTCGGCAATGACTAAAAGTTCAATCACATGGCCACAACCGCATGGGCAACGCATGCCCACACACCAGTCCTCACCATGATCTCGTGCGAGGAGAATGTCTCGCTTGGGTAGTTGAGACGGCAGACTATCACCCTCGATGATACGCAGTCTCCGGCACGGGCCGAGTCGAGCCCATACGTGACGCCACCACCGCATTATCATTTTCGATATTGTCATTGCGTGGACGCCTTGAGTGCCGGCAAGCCCAGAAGTGGTTCGACATCGCCTCGTGCGAGGAGTCGATTCGGTGCTCGCTTGAATACATCCTCGGAGAAGTGTTCTTCTTCACAAGCTGCCAGACTGAACTGCGTGCGGGCATAGAGACGGTTGGATTCCAAGCGGAACGGAAAGGCGCGCGATATAAACTCATTCACGCAGGCCGACGCCGCGCGCATATTGAGCGTAATTACCGCTGGTGCTTCCTCAACCAGCCCTTTGAGATAACCTGCGTCGAGTTCTTGTTGGTGAGCTTCTGGAGCCACCTTCCGAAGATACTCACCTCGCAGGCTCTCAGGAGAGTACACACCGCGGTCCTGAAGCGTTGATCCACCGGGTTGGATATAGTCGATACGACCGCATACGTCGGCGATTGCGAACGTATCGCCTTTCTTTCGCACTGGAATGACGACGCCGACGTCAAACAAAGGCAGGAGGAACGCCGCCGCGATCAAGTCTGCGATTTGTCGCGCTTCGAGTGTATCGACACAGCAGAAAACAACATCGGACTGAGCGGCCGCAAGCACGGCATCCCGTGTTGCGATCGATGCTGGAACCGGGATGGCCACGCCTTCACCGCGGTAGGCAGCTACGGCTTCGGCAAAAGCTTCAACCTTCAGGCGATTCGCGTCGGCGTCGGTGCGTTTCGAGTTGAGAATTCGGTTGAGATTTTTCCCTTCGAGCCGGTCGAAATCGATTACGGAAACATGGCCAAATCCGAGACGGGCGAGTTGCTCGCCAGCGACCGAACCCGTCCCGGACACGCCGATTACCGAGGCCGAAAGTCGGCCGAGTTCAGCAGTCATGCTACTGGTAAAGGCGATGGGCCGATCCTCGGGACCGTTGAGGTCGGCCTTGTCGTCCCACCAGTAGCACAGATCATCGCCGGCGACCGTCACAAGATCGACTGCGCTCACCCGGAGGCTTGGATCATATAGTCGCGCGCGAATCGCGCCGTCAGCCGTCATGATGGCCGAACCATGCACGGACCCGAACGCGTGGAATAAGCTGGGGATGACCTTACGGTCACTTTCGTTGTCTGCGTCGGAGAATCCGAACAGCCCACCAGGGTGCGAATGAATGAGGATCATGACAGAGGTGCTCGACTCAGCGAGGTCAATGGCCTGTTCGATGTGTTCGCCAGGCCAAGTGATGGCATCGCGTTCCCGACGCTTGCAGGCGGCATATGGAACAAAAATGCTCTCTCGAACCAGAAGGCGCCGCCGCGGGCCTGGCGTACGTGAGCAGATCAAGATGGCGGCCGCCTCCAAGCCATCTTGCGGGAAAAGGTGCCGCTTCACCTGAGCATGCAGGGCACCGCTAAAGGCCAAAGTGCTCTCGGGGATCATTCGTCAACCTCCTTGGTGAGTGCAGCATCGACAAGAGCCAGCTGAGTCACCACGTTGTCAGTCGTAGCGTCCCAAGGTGCCGCTGGGCCGCGGTTCCGAGACCAACCGTGATATTCGACGCCGAGTAGCACACCGCGAAGCTGGGTGCTAGCGATGACGCGACCGGACGATAGTGCAAGCGGCGGATAAGCGTAGAAGCCATAGATCTGCGCGCCGGGGTAGGTGGGAGGAACTTCCAAAGCAATCTTGCTGTGGGAGACGGTGTAGCCGACCGGCAACGGATAGTCATGGAGGAGAAGCCAGCGGCGCTCGGCCTCGACGAGGGTTTCCCATTTCAGACCAAGGCGATTGAGATGCGCCTCGTCAATGTCGAGTAGAGAGAACGCACGGCAAGGCATCACCGGCGCTTCGCCGTTGTTGACGTCTTTCGGTGTGAGTCTCAGCTTCTCGATACCCGGCGTGCGCAGGTCAATCACGGTGGTGAGTTCGACAGGCTGCTTTTGCTGGCCGACGATTTTGAGAAAAATATGCCAGCCTTGGTCGGGGTTGAACCCGGCCTCAACCAGCGCCTCTCGCGCCACAATAGTCGGCGCGAAAAGCTCCAGCACGACACCTTGTACATTGAGTTTCCACACGAGCTTGCGGGTGACAAATGATTCGACACCAGCCGCGTCGAGGTCGACGAGATCGTGGTCATCAATTTGGCGATCCGGCTGATCCTGCCGCTCGAAGTAGATCACCTTGTCAGTTGGCACCTGGCCAAGCTTGCGCAACAGACCTCCCGAAACGATGCGGCACGGCCAGTCGAAACGCTGGCCGTCAATCGTCAACCGGTAAGCGCGATCGCTCTCGACGATGACGAATCGACCCCCCTCCCTACGCAGGTCCACCGTCTCGTTGGGGCGAACGTCTTCCAGATCGCCGGTTGCGAGGACTTGCAGCACACTGACCCCGTCGACCGACTTGAAGCCAGCGGCGATAGCGATCTGTGTGCCGGTTGGGGTTAGGTCGTCGATACTCACCTGACGATAGGTCAAGGTTTGATCGGCAACGTTGATGGTATGGAGAATTACCGCATCAATATCATCGGTAGGAATCCGGCCTTCACCGGTAGAAGTAGTAGTTTGCATATGATTGCCTTTCTGATGGCCCTGCGGGATTGCAGATTGTTGGCCTTCAGTTAGTCAATCGCAGCTCATTTCAGAACCGGAAAGCTGCCTACAACTTATTTATGGTGACGGCACCGTCCGGTAGCTCACCACAGATGAAGAAACTGGGACAGCGCGGACAGGCCCGCGCCTCTGCCTTCAACGGAAAATCGCTTGAGCGGACGCTCTGCACAATGTTCTGAATTTTCTGGCGCCGGGTCTCTAGCTTTTTTGCTGAGATCGACATCGGGTCTGACTTGCTCTGTCACAATGTCCTGCGTGCCGCCCTTCACCTGCTGCGACCGCCGCTTGATGAATGCGCTCTGCTTCTCGACGAGCGGCCTCGGTCGCGTCCATGACCTAGTCCTGTAGCGCCTTGAGGGCATCCAGTTGAGCTGGCGTGAGTTGCGACTTCTCAATCGCCTCAGCAAATGAGATCTGTTCGGTGATTGCCGGCTTCACGGCTGATCGAAAGCTGTGGCCGGACACCATCGCTGGCGGACTTTGCAGATAGTCCATAACCGCTTCTGCGGTCGCGCCCAGCTCGATTGCGAGCCCCTGAACGAAACGCCCCGGTATTGTTGCTGCGACGATCGCCCGATCACGTAGACGTACTAGCAGTTGATTGGTGATATCGAGTCTTTTTGCGAGCGACCTGAAAGCGGTTGGATTGAGCGTGGCAAACGGGTTTGCAACCAACACGTCGCCGGGCTGACTAACGACGGTTTGAAACTGCTGCCAGGCCCGATCGACGGCACCTTCAGAGGTCACTGCGACATCGCCACTGCGTGTTGCATCCACCATCAATTCAATCGAGCAGGCGACGAGTGCCTTCGCATGCTCCGGGTACTCTCTCAGATATTGCTCCAACGTCTTGCGGTCATGGGTTGGCTCGACGGAGAAGGCCAGAAGAACCTCTTCCTCACAGGGTCTTGAGTGCTGTTCGGCAGTCATTGTGCATTCTCCTTTTGAAGAATGGCCTTGAGCGCTTTGCAGGCACGATCGCGGCGGTTGCGAACCGTCCTTTCGTCGCACTGCAGAATGCGTGCAATGGTCATAACGTCTTTATCCTTGGAATCAATCTGAAAACCTTGCAGTAGTAGCCCGATGACCTGCTTTTGATCATCTGGCAGACAGTCAATCGCGGCAGTTAGCTCCAACCGGAAAGCCGGATCGTCAAGTTTTTCGGGATCGCCACCTAGAAAGTCCGCAGCGGCGGCCTCAACCTCGGCAGAGATTTCCAAGCCGTCGTCCTCATCCGTGCCCAAAGGCACCGTGTCTACTACCGACGGACCAATCTGGCGCAAAGCAGACGTGCGGAAAGCCGCGAATGCTTTGTCGAAGCGGATTTCATAGAAATCCAGTAGGCCAGTGCGCCCTTTGCAGTCTTTGGCGATTCGTTCTGCAAATCGATCCATGATCTCCTCCCGGATCCCACGTGCTCCCGTCATACGTGAATCAGAGATAACTGAGCACAGGGACTGCTCAATCCGTTTCATAAGAACGCGGAATAGCTTTTCAAAATCTCCCTGCATTCCATCTGCCCAAGCTCTTCGCAAAAAGTAGACCAGTGCCTCTGATGGCACGTGGCCAATGCTCTTCTTGGGCAGCGTCGCGAATTGTCGAAGCCGCTCTGTGACGTCGACCGTCTCCAGTTTCTTGAGCAACTCTTCAATCTCTGGAGGACGCTCATACGAGCTACCGTCCTTCTTTTTCCGTTTAAGGGGTTCCGGCATTCGTTGCCTCCGTTCCAGGTAGCTCAATCGATAGTGAAGGATTCAACATCGTTCCAACCTCTCTACCGAATGCGGATCGGCAGCGACACTTGCGGCTGGATTGGCACCAGCGTCTTCGAGTAGGCGCGCAAGATTTCGTTATAGAGGTCGGCATGCTTGGGGGCTTCGACGGTGATGATCAGCGCATAGCGGATCTTCTCAGCACCGGTGGCTCGGCCGCCGGCTTCGCGAGCGTTATAGTGGATGTCGAACACCGGATTCTTGAGACTGCTGCCCCGCATGTTTTTCGCGCTGTGCAAGACCGTTTCCCATTTGCCACTGTCGGAGCGCCTCTCTTCCTCGGTCGCATACTTCTTCATGTCGAAGAAGCTCTTGGTATCGGCGTTGGCCTTGCCGTCCTTGATCTTCTCATCGCTGGGACGGAATACGACCTCCAAGCCGGCTCGCGTGTACGCGGCTGCGTCCTGCGGATCGGTCGGTGAGGCGTAGCAGAAGGTCGCTTTTAGGCGGATGCTTCCGTTCAGGCCACCTGCGGGGAGTGGCAACGAGGCGCGAAGGTACTTGCCAGGTTTCAATTCGCCTTGGTAGACAATGCGCGCCACGCCTGTAGGGCAGGTAATAATGCCCATCAAGTCTTCTGGCACTTTACCCCAGCCCACTTCCAGCTTGTCATGCTCCAAGGGATCGGCGGCATGAACCAGTAGCGCCTTGATAGCGAGGGGTGACAATTCGGCACCCAGGATGGCGCGAATACCGACAGCACTGCGCAGCAGATACGGGGAAGCAAAGCTGGTGCCCAGTTGGGGCGAAAGCGCAGCTTTCTTACCCGGCGATAGCACATGGAAATAGTTGCCGGCATTGCCACCGAACGCCATTAAGTCCGGCTTGACGACACCAGGACTGCGGCCCGGACCGACCGCGCTATAGGGTGCGCGCGTCCAACTCGCCTCGGTGTCGTTGGCGGCGCCAACTGCCAGCGCGTTGACACAATCCGAAGGCACCTGTACGCGGGCATTGCCCGAGGCGCGGTCCATCTGACCGTTGTTGCCGATGGCTACGGTCATCAAGGTGTCACCGTCACTCAGCAGATCGTCAATGACCGACGTCCAGGCGTGTACATCGGTATCCTCGATCGGCAAGTCCGGGCCGAGACTAAGGTTGATGAACTGGTATTGTCGCGAGAGCAGGACCTGTTCAACGAAGCCCAAGGTCCGGTATAACTCCAGCGGATCTTCTGTATCGGCATCCTTGTCGAGTACGCGCAAGTGATCAACATAAGCAAAGGGACGAGCGGCAGTGCCGTTCGGCTCGATAGGGCCGAACAGGAATGCTGAGCTGACGGCCAGGCCATGCTCTAAGCCTGCTGGGTCGTCCTGCGCATCTTCGTCGAGCACGCGATACGAGCGCAGCCACGGGCCGATTGCGTGCTGTTTGGGCAGGCCGCCATCAAGAATGGCGACCTTGGGCTCCGACGATAGCGGCTGCTCGGTTGGTAAATTGCAACCAACCGATACTTCGCCAGTGCGCTGCACGGGCCGCATGCCGCGGAGCTTTGGTACTGGGCGGATGACGCGCACGAACACGAATTCGGCAAGCCGCTCGATGTAATCATGCTTGCCTTCGACCGGCACGAACCACAAGTTGCCCGCAGTGAAGCTAAGGTCGCTGTGAACCTTGACGCTGACCTCCTTGGCGTATTTTACGAAGGATTGCTGGACAAACAGGCGGGTTTCATCAGGCAGCAAATGAACGCCCACTTCGAAGAAGCGATCCTTGTTGCTGCCGTAGTCGGCCACGCGTTCATGGGGCGTGAATGCGGAAAACTGCTCGATATGCGCCAAGTCAAGCGCTTCATCGGATTCGGGCTCGATCTGCTGGGTCCAGTCATTGAGGTGGCGAAACGCTTGGCGCTTACCGGCGACGAACAATTCGGTCGTCGTGCATTCCTGGGGTGCTCCCTTTTTGGTCCAGCCGCCTGGCGTCACCTTCACGGTACGGCTGCCGACCGACTCCAGGCCGACGGTGCGCAGCATCGCCACTGGGAAGAACGACCGGGCGATGTAGCTGGGATTCATCGTCAGCCGTGCAACGCCGAAGTCACCGGGGCAGGCATGTGCGGGCAAGGCATCGAGCGCGATGGCGGTCGCCGAGAACTGAGGCGTCAACCGCTGTGCGGCTTGCGCGAGGGTGTACACCTCGGCCTTGCCCGGCATGCGTTTCGGCCCCTTGATGTCATGGGTCAGCAATTCGCCGCGGCCGATCAGGAAATTGGTTTGGCTCATGCGTCAGTCTTTCTTTTTGAGGATTTCTTGACAGCGGGTGGTGCTTCGCTGGTGTACTTTCGGATGGTGTCGCGACTCACTCCTGTGATGTCGGAGATCGTGTGCTGCGAAAGACGAGTCTGCTTGGCCAGCAGCACCGCCAGCCCAATACGCCCCTGACGTTCCAGGACGAGCGCGCGCGACTTGACGAATTCTTCGATTAGATCGGCATCCGAGGCTGTACCCAACGCGACGGCACGTCGGAAACGCTGAAGATCGCGTTCGATATCGCTGAATGACTCGCCATTGAAGACGAAGGTCAGAATGTCGATCCAGCGCCCGAACAATGCGTAGTCCTGGCCCAGAAAGCGTTTGATCGCCTGTTTGACGGCCGGCATTTCTGGTGGTTTGAAATTAATCACCAAATCGAAACGTCGCCACAACGCAGGGTCGATCAACTCGGCATGATTGGTGGCAGCCAGCAGCAAACCCGTGGCGGGCCACTCATCGACCTCTTGCAGGATGACGGTGACCAAACGCTTCAACTCGCCGATATCGGCGTCGTCACTGCGGCGCTTGGCGATGGCGTCGATTTCATCCAGTAGCAGCACGCAGGGAATGCGTTTGGCGTAATCAAGTGCGGCGCGCAGGTTGCTGCCGCTGCGCCCGAGCAGGCTGCTCATAACGGCGGTCAGGTCCAGTACATACAGCGGCACCTCCAATTGAGAAGCCAGCCAGCGCGCTGTCAGCGTCTTGCCGACGCCCGGTGGCCCCACAAAAATGGCGGATCGTGTTGGGCTCAGCCCCATTGATGCCAGCCGCTCCGTTTGACGACGCTCTTGGATCAGTTGACTCAAAGTTTCTTCGAGGTCAAGCGAGAGAAGGGGCTGCTCGCGATTGGTTTCGTCCTTGAAAACCTTCAGCAGTGACAGTCTCGATTCGTCGTCGACCGGCAAGGTTTGCGTCGGCAATGCGGGATTCGCGACCTTGCGCATAGGGGCGCTTGAGCGAGGCGCCTTCGCACGCAGATACAGATCCATCTGTTCCGCTAGTTCTGGATCGGTGTTGCGATATTTGCGCACGAGCCGAGCCACAAACAGTCGTACGTCCTCTGTTTGCTCGGCTACCGCTAGCCTGATTAACTGGGCTAAATCAGACTTTACTTCGTTCATTTCGTCCAACATCTTATTAAACATATGATTTGCATCGTGTTTTTTATGTTTGAAAATGGAATATTTATATTCTCTCACGTTTTTTCTGAGGTGAGAAGAACGGCGTATTCGATACCAAGCGGGGCGCGACAGTTGCGGTCGCTGCTGCACTAAAAACGAAGAGCTATGGGCATCCCGGGGTGCCGCCGTCGGGATCGCGGGCTGCGCCCCATACCTCGTGCCGAGTCATGGCAATGCGGTTTTGATCCCTGACGTCAATCGCTACCGCATTACACAATATAAACGGCCGTTAGCTTGCTGGTTTTTTCCAAGGTGGCACGCCACCCTCGAAAAAACCCCCTCCGAAGAGGGGGGAAGAAAGGCCATCGACCTTATCGAAACTTATGCGGCACAGGCAAACTTCTGCCCACTAGGCACAATGGAGCTCTGCCGAAAAGCTAGCAGTGCTTCGCCAATCAGCCGGGCTATCTCCCGAACTGGACGATAGACGATGCTCTGACCAAGAAGCTCGTGACCAGTCGTCTGGCACAAGCCGCTTACCAAATGCTCGGGAACACCTTTCAGACGCGAATGCTCCCGGATGGTAGGCAACCTCAGCAGATTCGGATCCTGCGGATGCCTGAAGAACGGATCGGTTGACCGGCGCTTCGCGATCCCTTTGGTTAGCGTGGCGATACTCCGCTCGCTGCCATCGTAAATCTGCATCCGGAAGCCCTTCCCAGCCGCGATATCACGCGATTCCTTGTCTTTGAGATATTGCATGGCACTCCAGGACGAATCATCCAGGGGGATCTGCTCCATCACATCAGACAACTGCCGCTCGGGATATTCCCCGGGCTGCAGCTTGTCGAAATCGAATGGGATGCCTTTGGTGACAGCAACCAGATACCAACGCCGTCGAGCTTCCAGCTCACCCCATTCCGATCCAACCAGTTCCCGCTCATGGACCTTATAACCCATGTCGCCAAGGTAGCCTCGGAGTATCGCCGCCGACGCGCTGTCCGCATAGGCGGTAACATTTTCCATGACACAAGCTACTGGATTCAGCTTGGCCAGGAGAGCAATGGCCGGTGCGATTAGATGACCAACGGCCGAATGGTGCTCGGGCAAGGCGATCTTGTTTTTCGAGCGACCAGCTTGCGAGGCGCCGCTACAAGGCAAGCCCAAGTCGACGATATCAACCTCCGGCAAGCGCCGAACAACCTCTTCATCGAAAGCCAGTTCCTGCAGGGGCTGGTTGGCCATGATGGTTTGATCACCAAACGCATCGTTGTGCACCATGGCATGCTCAGCCAAATCACTACGGATCTCGTTGCACATCCTTGACTCTGCATAAAGCCCGGCATCCTGAAACCCTGCATGCAACGCGTGAGACAAGATACCGCCACCGGTTGCAATGCTCGATGTTTCGAGATAACCATCCGCCAGATGTTCCTGCAGGCGAACCAGTCGACGGCGCCGGCGCAGCTCGCTGGCCAATGGCGAGATGAAAATGCGACGGTCACCGAACACAACCCGGGCAGACTCATGACCACTGAGCGGTGCAAGATCGCTTTGCGAGTTGATATCGATCACCGGCATGATGCTTGCCCCGCGAATCTTGCGGGAAACGAGACGGTCACCGTCATCATCTACGCGCAGCAATACACCGCTGCCGTGCATCTCGACTGAAAACCTCACACCAGGCTCGAATCCGGCCCGCCGAGTGGCGATCGACTCAACCCAAATATGGGGCGAACCACGCTTGATACGCATGCTTAAAATGGATACGGCTTTCATGGAATTCTCCAAATGAACGCGGAGAACCCCTTGCGAGAGTTCCCCGCAAGGGTGGTTGAAATTAAGACCGGTGTTACGCCACCAATTTCTTGGCCAGCGCAACCTCGATCGAGTCGTCGTTCTGATTCAGAATATCCAGCCCCGACTCCGGCATATCGCCCGAGGTGGATTGCGATACAGCGATCTTCTTGGCCATCAGTTCAAGGCACGTCATCTGTGCCGTGGCGCGATGTCCGAAGAAATACACATCGACATCCTGCTTTTGGCCAATCCGCCAGGAACGGCGGGCGGCTTGCTGCAGGGTATAGACGTTGTAGCCAGACTGCATGAAGGCGATCGTCGGAAAGTCGAGCAGATCGAGGCCGGTTTTCACCAGCTCCGGATTCGTCAGCACAACATCGACGCCCCGATCAACCTGGTCGGCAACCCAGTCTTCCCGCTTCGTGGCATCCACGCTTGCGCGCAGAATGGCCACGCGCAGGCCTGCGCGCTCCAGGATCAGCTTAAGACGCGTCGTTGTATCCCGCGTGCCGGTGTAGACCGAGTAAGCAAGCACCTTGCGGCCCCTGCCCTTTTCCCGCTTGCAGAGATCGAGCAAGGCCTGTTCCTTGGGCATGATGTCTTCGTTGCCGAAGATCGCCGTCTGGAAGGCCAATGTCGCCCTGGTGCGCGGATGCATCACCAGTTCGTCACGGAATGCACAATCCGGCCAGGCCAACAGCACCTGCAGGACCACCCCGAGTAACGTGGGGTCGCCCTTGGCCAGCGCATAGCGCAACTCAGCGCTCAGCGTGCGGGAAAGCTTGTCGTAAGCCTTCCCCTGCTCTTCGGTCATCTCCACTTCCGTGAAGTGCTCCGTATAGCCCGGCAGGATGCCGGCGCCGATATCCGACAGCTTGAGAAACACCGTGCACGGCAAAACGTAGCGCATGATGCCCTTGGGCCCAAAACCGGCACCCTTCGCCGTCCGTTTCGCTTCGTGCTTGCCCTTGGCTGTTCTATGAGCCTCTCCCGAGGTTTCCTTGAACACATCCTTGAGCACGCCATGGTCACGCATGAAGCCCATCGAAGCAGAGCCCAGAGAACCCCGGGAATTGACCCGATAGCCATCAGCGATCATCGCCTTCGGATTCAGACGCCAGAGCAGGAAGAACAGATCGTCAGCATAGCCGCCCATCAACGTCCCGGTAAGCAACAGCGTCTTGCGACACTTGCGCGCCAGTACGCCCATGGCTTGCCCTTGAGCCGAACCATCGTTCTTGTACTCATGGCCTTCATCGACTACCAGCAGCCCGAAGTAACCGTGCGGCAGGTAGCGCTTGATGAATTCCGTCGCCTGATAATCGCCCTGGCCAAACGCAAATTCCGTATGGGCCATGGCACGCTCCATCCGGATTGCCTGACGATCACTAAACACCAGATCGCCGTTCTCATCCATCAGGTTGATGAACTCGTAGACATTGTCTTCGAGCATCGAGCCCAAAAGGCTTTCGCCAAAGGTCGTTAGCAGACGGTCTGCCGTTTTTTCGCCGATGGTCGGCAATTGCTTGAGTGCATCAAGTACGATCTCGCGCCGTGAGCGCATGGCGTTGCCCTTGCGGGTCAATGACCATAGCCGCCCATTGCAAGCCGGGCACGACCGACGATCCCGATCAAGCTCAACCTGTGCTGCTGCCGGCGACATCGGAATATCCGTCCCATCGGTCATCTGATGGGTCAAGATCGTGCCGCAATCCGGACAACTGGCGTAGCTCGCGTGATGCAAGGCCCCCACTTCGTCACGATATACGGTGCGCCGGGTAGCGAATGAGGGTTTCCAGTGAAACCCCATGCGCATCCGGACGCGCCCCAGGATGAAGAACTCAGGCACGGTCGGCCGCTGCAGCATCGCCCGCAGACTCAGCAACTTGCGGAGCGTATCTGGACCGTTGAGGATCCAGACGCGGGCGTTGGGCACAGTCTGCTTGATTTCGCGCCGCCACTTATAGACCAGGTGCGGTGGCGAAATCACCAATGCACGCTCATAGCCCTCGGCATGCATGACGGCCGCTGTCGCGATCGCCATGATGGTTTTGCCGGTGCCCATTTCCGCGTTGATGATCGCTGCCGGGTCAGCGGCATCGATCAACAGTGCGGTGCAGGCCTGGACGACTTCGCGTTGAGGATCAAACGGCCGCCGTAGCAGGCCGTCCATGACACGATCGCGCCCCGGGTGAGGCTGACCGTTGTAGATCGGTGGATTTTGCTCACGAACCGCATTGAGCAATGAGTCACCAAAAGTAGAGACAAAATCGCCGAGAGAAAACTCGACGGGGGCCGGCAATGCGGGTGGCACAACGGCAGGTACGGTAGAGGCAAGCATGGTGCGAACTCCGATAGATTGCGAGGACGCACCTCCCTCGCGGGAAGATGGTCCCCGCACGGGTGAATAAAGCAAGACGCCGACAAAGCGGCCGGTGGTTTAAAGTTGAAGCAGGATCAATACTCGTCCGGCAAAAGCAAGGTGGTTACTGAACGATCCGCCTCGGTGATGACCCAGATCGTGTTCTCGCCGAACCCCTTGCAGGGTTGGGCGGGATCGATCGGGTAGGCTGAGAAGATCCGCGAACCATCATTGATCGCTCGATCGTTTAGATAACCGTCCGAACTGACGCCCCAGTCGCCCCGTTCATGGCGGCAAATGAAGCTCATTGGAATGACATCTCCACTCTCAAGCAACGCCTGAACGCCCTGAGTCCAAACAATATCGCCCAGCTCGAAAAGCGGCTGGCGAGGATCGTGGCGAGCATCGGCTTGGATCCGACCAATAGCATGTGCAGCCTGTGCGACCGCTTGTGCAGCTTGCTCTATCCGATGATTCGAATCTGCCGGCATAACGGCTTCATCAAGGGTTAGTGCACCCATGGCCACGGCCATTGAGACGATCTGCTCGAACGACTCCGGAACGCGTAGACGCGCCCCGTCGACCGACCCGATCGGTGGTGCCTCGCCGGTAGCCAAAGGCATGATCAGCTCAGCACCCAGCGCCGTCATCAAAGGCTGACGCCAATGATCGAGTAAGGGCACTGGGCACAACTCACGAAGGAGTAACCAGGTGCGATCGGCAAACGCCGCTTCGGTTTCGTCAAAGCGCAAGAGCAGCGCCCGGCGATTCACACGATCCGGCTTGATGGCGTCTTCCCGATACAACCAGGTGTGTGTCAAATTTCCGAACAGGTTATTGCGTGGCAAGCGCCCGGTCAGCTTCTGCAGCTTCTCTGGTGCGGCCATGCCGATACAGTGCTGTTCGACCCCACGAACCAGGGTGAAGTCACGACGACCTCCTTGCCCGGTTGGCAGGCTAAAAGTTGCCAGGAACTGCAGGATTACAGTATCCCGTCCATACAGAGAGAGAAATACCAGCTCACCGAGCTCGTCTCGGACTGCAGCATCGACAAAAACGTCACCGAACTCACGGACGGCATATAGGTGGTTCATTTGCATGATGATCTCCAGCAAAAAGCCCGTAGCGATCGATCGGGTGGGATCGAGCACGACGGGCATGGACATATAGAAAACCGATCAGATCGGCAATTGATAGGGTTTGGCTTTGGACATCACCATGCCACCAGGTCGGCGGTTACGTGCATGCTCAGCAGCGCGCAAGGCGGCCACTCCAGTCGGATATCGTGCGCCAACAGTAGGCGTTTCGGCAAAGCTGCCATCAGTGCCCAGCACACGCTCCTGACCGAAGAACATCTCGATGGCCACGTAGGGCCGGGAAATGCGCCCGAAGAGGATCGCCCGTGCCTGTTCAGCACCCATCCGGAAGATGACATCATCGAGGTGATCGACAGTCGACATGAAAACTTCATCACGCATGACCTTCAGGACGCCTCGCACCATTTCGCCATCAACAGTACCAATGGCATCGGCAACGCGCTGTTCGTCGGTGGCAACGATTTCAGTAAATGAATACATAGCTTGCTCCAGTAAATTCAGGAGGCAAGCCGCCCGTTAGGGGAACTTGTCCCCCTGAACGGGTTGGGTATTGGCGAAAAGGCGTTAGATGTTGACGTTGAGCACCGGCCAGATCAGCGGTTGCTGATTGGGCGTTTCCTTGCGGAGGGTGTTCTGATCAACAGCGACAGATTGGCGCTGACGAAGCTTGGTGGCGCTGGTCGAAATCCAGGACATCAAGCGAGCCAGTCGCTCACCCCATTGCTTCGCTTTCGCGTAGCGGATGCGGGACCGTTGCACGGTCTCGCGGGCGCGTACATAGATACCCGCAAACTGAAGCTTGGCGGTCGGATCACTGTCGAGATATTCAACAATGATCTTGGCCGTCGTCGGGTTACTGATGCGTGAAACCAGATACTTCCACTGATCGACGTCCATCGAGCGCATCACTGTGCTCAGCTGGTTATTATCGACAGCGGTGGACTTGGTGTTTTGAGAGGCCTTGATCATTGCAATCTCCTAAAAGAAAAAAAGGGAGATCGCACGCCCCGGTCGGGAGTGAAATCTCCCGTTCGGGTGGTGAAGCGCTAAATAAACCCCAGGTCTTTCGACCGTTCCAGTCTCAGGGGCTGACTGGATTCAGACACCGATCACATTGCGTGACGGTGGTGCTACAAGATGCCCAAATAGCATACCATCGATTTTTGGAAGTGGTTAGCAGTTGATCAACCACGGGATACTCTCCGTGGTATTCATTGAGCCTTTCACTTTGCAGGATATTCATGGCCGAAACCGCGAAACTGATTACGTTGCTTTCAAACCCTCAGGTAAGAGAGTTCATCGATTTCAGAAAACTCATAGCCTCCGATACGTTGAACAACCTTGCGGAGTTTGCAGCCGAGCATGCGCTAGCGACGGGAGACCGCACCTATATATGCAGGGTGCTGGATATCTTCAAGAACACCAAGGACTTCGACAGATTGCTCAAGTGGTTCAGCCTTCGAACTGCCCTTGAGCTAACACTCATTGATGGAGATTTGAAATTCAATAAGACGGAGAATCCGCCAAATAGAGAAATTGAGTTACGTCCTTTTCTCAAATCCATACCAACAGAACCGCAAGTCGACAAGAAATCGTCGATTCGCGTTGTGAAATCCAAAATCGAAAACTCCGCCAAGAAAAAGAAGAAACCCAAGAAGGTAGACCTATTGGATTCTTGGGCAGTGCTTCCCGGCAGTTATGGAACGGGGATACGTCGGTGAGCAAACAAATTTAGGCATACAAAACCCCGGCAGCATTGAAGCTGCACGGGGTCGAGTTAATTGAGAATGAGTGAGAGCTGGCCACACTCCTGAATGTAGCCGTCGGCATCTTCAATGCCTGGCCAGCCTTTGCTACAGCAACTCATTGCGCCGGGGGAGAACTGGCAGTTATTGCAACTTGCGCACAAATCATCATCACTGATCGACTTATTCCCGCCGGAGCCACCATATTTGCGGTCGAGTTCCGTCTTTAGCCATATCGCCGTTGCCTTCCAGGATTCCCCGGATAGCATTGGCGAACTAAGCGACTCGGCCGGCGCGTCAGACACCGCTTCGGCGTATTTTCGCAAGGACTGGATAACGAAGGCTTGGATAAGCGGCCCTGTCGGACAGCCGAAGTTCATAATTCGCGCGATGAACTGCTCGTTCGTTTCGTGCTCATTTCCGCTGGACATCATGTTTCTCCTAAATGAGCCCCGGGACACCATCCCCAAGGGATGGTGAAACTCCCTTGGGGCATTGGTTAAAGTGATGGCTGACTCAGCCCTGATTCAGCAGGCGGTACTGCTCGCCGCGTCGAATCTTGGCCTTGACGCGCCGCAGCGCCTCCTTGCCTGTAGGCGCTGACATCTGCCAAGTAACCCATTGCGCTGGAAAGTACCGGTCGAAATGGCGGTAGGCATAGCGCAGGAAGCGCACCTGATAGATCCTTTCGGTTTCGGCCATGGCCGGCTCCTTAGTGAATGGTTACCACCGAGCCCAACTTCGGCCCGGGTGTAAATTCCAAACCACGAATGACCGGCACGAAAATATCGGTCAGCGTCGTCGTCTCGGTGATCGAGCCGTTGTCGTGCGTCGTGATATCGACGTGCTCGCGCTTCGACTTGTAGGTATCGCCCTTGATGAGCAATACCCGACCGTCCGGAGAACGAACCTCACCGCAGATCTGGCCTGCAGCCAGCGCCAGCGCCAGGTGCCACGGACGCATTGCCCGCAACGGCCGACGATGCGCCTGCTGAACTTGGCCGAACTGCATACCGAAGCTTGGCCACAAGGTATTGCCCTTGAAACGCATCAGCTCCGCTTCGAGCTGGGGCGCATCGATCCGGACTGCATGGAATCGAAAGTCCGCTTCCGCGAAATCCGCCTCGGGCACCAGGTACGGTTCCTCTGGCCAGGTCTCGGGCAAAACATCGCCCATGCACTCGCCCCGGCCAAAGGCCTCCAGCGATCGAACCACCCCGGCGTCGATCCGACCGGTGTTGCGCCGGCGGACGCCCAGGATGACGGCTTGCTTGAAACGAGTCTCGGGTGCCATGAAACAGCGCACTTGCTCGAAGTTGCGGGCGATCATGCTGGCGAACTCGCCATCCAGCACATAATGCGGAACGATCAGCGTCAGAATCCCGCCATATCGCAACATTCCCAAGGCTCGCCGGAAAAAGATCTTTTCCAGGCGCTCACGTTTGACCATGTCGCCCGTTTGCGCCTTGTCAGCAACCACATCGCCGTAGGGCGGATTCAGGAATAGCAAGCCCATCGACCGCGGCGAACAGGAGACATCGTTGATGTCGCTATGCAGGACCGTATCGAGCAATGATTTCGCATGCCAGGCACGCTCAGTGTCGAACTCGACGCCGAAGGCCTGGACCTGTGCCCCACTTTCGACCAGATGGTGTCGCACATCGGCCAGTGCGGATCCTTCACCGCAGCACGGATCGCAGATTCGGATCGTGCCGGCGCCCATATCGAGCGCTGACATGATGCGCCCCAGTGTGACTTCATCGGTCGGGTAATAACCGTTCTTGATGAAGCTGTGAGCCAGTCTTGAGAACATTAAAGCCATGAGTAACCTCCATTCGAGAATTGACCCATGGATCCTCCCCAGCGGGAGAAAACCCGATGGGCAAGATGAACAACCAGAAAACCCCAGGAAGCATTGCTTCCGTGTCTGTTACAGGGGCTGACAGACTTCGACACACCGGTTGGTGTGGTGCAACGATTTCATCAAAAGCACTCTGCGGAACGCTCTTGATGAACCCGTCGCGGGTTCTGCTAGAAAACAAAAAAGCTATTGAGCTGAACAAGCCCCTCATCGCCCCGGCGACAACATCCACCGGAACGAGGCATCTGAACAAGGGGGCCAGAGATGCCAAAATATGGGCGCACGAGGCGCTAAACGCCGCAGCCTGTCGGTCGGCCGCATACCTGCTTATGAATCACAACCCGCGAGGCAAGCTTTCCGATGCGACCCGCGCATGGGAAAGCCCACTGACGGGCTTTCGTTGGTTAAGAAAACTACGCTGAGAACATCCAGCTCTGCGAACCGGCGTGGAACGTGTAGTCCAGCGCCTTGAGACGATCTCGTTGGAGACGGAACTGGATGCGGTCAATGGTCGGATCGAGCTTGACCGGCTGACGCTCGGCAACTGCGCCGAAAAGGTCATCACCAAACAAAGCCTGGTCGGCTTCGTTGTTTGTGTCCACCGGCGGCTTCGCGGGGGTACGTGGTGCGCGCGGCTTCGGTGTGTCCTGCTCTGCGTCGATCGGAACCGCTGGCGAGGCTGTCACAGGATCTGCTGGAGGAGCTGCAGGTGCCGGTGCAGGCACTGCGGATTCAACAGGAGATTCTTTCGCGGGATCCGGTTCAACCGAATCCCGCTCGGCACCAGCTCGGGTATGGCCATCAATCTGCAGATCCGCCAGTTTTGCGCGAATCTCGATAACCATCCGGCCGTAAGCCGTATAGGACCAGGGAAAAATCTGCTGGATACAGAATTGCCCCTCGTAGAGGCCTTCGTCGAATTGATCGAGGATCGCGTCCTTGACCCGAAAATCACCAATCTCGGTTTCGAGATCGCCGACGCAAAAAGGACCATTGGCGCCATTCAGACGTTTGACGCGCAGCTTGCCAGGTAGGGATATGGACATCGAAGTTCTCCGTAAATGAAAAAGTCGGAGAACCCACCTTGTCGGGAGGTTTCCCGACGGGTTGTCGAATTGCTGAGGATGAAACCGCCAACCTCTTACGAGGCCGGCGGGTTTTGCTTGAAGCGATACCTATGGATTTCCGATCCACAGGCATCCGTGGGTTGCTTTAGAGGCCGAAACTGGAGGACAGGACGAGCCTACCAGGGAGCTCCCGCACTAAATAAAACCCCGAGTCTTTCGACTGTACCTGTGTCAGGGGCTGACAGGTCACCTTGCACCGCGAACGGCGTCGTGTTTTTAGCGAAACACGCAAAACGCTGGAAACAGGTGCTGTCCAAAAACCAGACGATATTTTTGGGCAGCACCCTCCCTGGTTACAACCAGGAAGGATCGCTTGCTGTGCTGTTAATGATGAAAGGTGCGGGCGCGACGTTGCTGTAGCATCACTCGGTACGGATTACGCATCGAGCGAATATTGCCACCCGTCGATTTCTCGTCGTCATCTGTCACTGGCTGCTTGGCAACCCAGAAACCAACAATTGTCAGGGCAAAGCCAAACGTGACAAATACGGCTAACGTTTGCCAAAAAAACATCATCGGGAATGTATTGATAGACCACATAATGCCTCCTAATCTATCACAGATTGTAGGGTAGCCTAAGTGGAATCATCGCCCTTCCGGCGCACCTTGTAGGGTGTTTCGACAACAATCGTCGGACGGGGTTCTTCTTCCAGTTGATCGGCCTGCAGCTCAAGTTTGGTAGCAACTGCGCTGAAACAGATGTACGACAGCGCCACAGCAATGATACCGAGCGCTCCCATTTTGTCGGGTTCAGGTTGCGGTATTGCCAAGGGTTTCCCCATAAGCAACAGAGCACCGTTTCCGAGCCACACCATCACCAGCAAAACACCAGGCGCTCCGGCCGCTGCGCGCAGCCATTTAGCGACCTCGCGCAACCATCGGATCTTTTCCTTGCGTTTCATTGATTCGTCTCCAGTTAATTAAAACCCGAGACAAGTCCCCTGCCGGGATACTCATCCCGGGCAGGGTTAATAGAATTAGCGTGAAAGTTATTTCGGGCCTACGGCTCCTGACGTTGCGTGAACTCATCCTTGAGAAGGGCTTGCTCTGCACCGCCACGAGCTGGCCAGAATTCGACCGATTCACGTGAGCAGGGTCCATCATCATCGGCAGTGCCGAGATAAAACCCCGCATTACTTTGGAGTACCTGCAGAGGCAAGCTGACATCCAGGTACTGTTTAGCCAAAACTCCGTTTTTATTCATGAGTCATCTCCAGTAAAGAAAAACGGACCGCTCTCAAAGAGAAGGATCCGCTGGGTGATAAAGCCGAAGCTGGTTAATCGTGAGTGCCGGTACGATCAGAATCGTCCGAACCCGCCAGGTCCAGGGAAGTGGTCACGACCCCTTCCTTGTCTTTGTGATACACAACTTCGTCGCCCACTTTGACGTAGGTGATTTGAAG
>ERZ724516.755-NODE-755-length-19727-cov-10.840586_pt1 | contig 19727 bp, 14 predicted proteins | sample MGYA00376049_ERZ724516 | MGnify/ENA primary metagenome ERZ724516 (study PRJEB28724, sample SAMN07190886) | activated sludge metagenome | isolation source: activated sludge of sewage treatment plant in Hong Hong | place: USA: Christiansburg, Virginia | collected... | reverse complement strand
TGATGTTTGCAGGCTTTGGAATTATGGATGAAAAGTACAATGATTATCAATATGCACAGGTCAGAAATGAAGTAGTCATGTTCCTGGAAGGTGAACCATCAAAAGATGGCAAATACATCATAAGTGGCACTAATCAACCAGGCAAATGGTCAAAAGACTTAAAGGCTAAGATTGAAGTTGCTGTGCAGAAAGGTGCCAGAGCAGTATTTATACTTGTTGATTCTACCAGGTTTGCATACAGGACAAAGGAACAGCTTGCTACCAACATTATTTATAAAGATGTGTTGAAACAAAATTATCCAATACCCGTCATCCGTATTAATAAAAATGCACTCGCCCAAATGCTTTTACCAAGAGAATACAAACGTATAAACAAATATATCAGTAATGCGCAAAAAGGAAAAATCTCCTCTAATTATATATCGTCTTTCTTCAAAGTCAATCTGGTATCTTCGAGCACACAAATCAGAGATCGCAATGTAGTGGCTTCCATAGAAGGTACAGACCCTGAGCTTAAAAATGAATACATAGTCGTCTCTGCACATTATGATCACATCGGCATCATCAATGGTGAAATATACAATGGTGCTGACGATAATGGCACCGGTACATCAGCGCTTTTAACGTTAGCTAAAGCAATGAAGGCACTGCAAGACAATAAATTTGTTTTCAAGAGAAGTGTCCTATTCCTTTTTTGCACAGGCGAAGAAGTAGGATTGATCGGCTCCAAATACTATACGGAGAATCCAATTGTTCCTTTAAAAGATACCAAAATAGAAATCAATATAGACATGATCGGTCGGAATGATGAAGATCATGAAGCAAATGAAAACTATGTCTATGTCATTGGCTCTGATAAAATAAATCCATTACTCGACCTCGTGATAAGAGAAAATAACAGTCGGTCAGTAAACTACAAATTGGATTATACATACAATGATCTGAATCACCCACTGAGATTATATTATAGAAGTGACCATTATAACTTCGCAGAATTGGGAATACCAAGCGTCTTCTTTTTTGGTGGTTTCCACAAAGACTATCATCAGGCTACAGATGATACATACCTTATCAATACTACAAAAGTGGAGGACATAACAAAACTGGTTTACTTTACAGTGATCGACCTTGCTAATAAGCCGGGTGAAATACTGACTAAATATAAGAGTAATTAGTCTGTGGAAGCGTTGATCCTATCTATTGAGACATCCACCGTTCCATTCTCTGTAACGGTGAGTAAGAACGATTTTGTTCTTTCCACTATTGAAAATTCTGATCGAACGAAACTGGCTTCAGAAATAACGCTGATGATCGAAAGATGCTGTAGTCAAGCAAGTATTTCTCTACATGAATTATCAGCTATAGCGATTTCGCCAGGGCCAGGAAGCTATACTGGTTTAAGGATTGGTATGTCTGTGGCCAAAGGGCTTTGTTTTGCTTTGGATATCCCTTTGATATTCGTCTCAGGACTTCAATCTCTTGCGCTACAGGCAAAAAAAACGTATCCCGACGAAGTAGGTAAGGACGCCCTGTTTTGCTCGGCTCTGGACGCCAGGAGAAACGAAGTCTATATGGAGGTCTACGATGACCATTTGGATCAGTTAGTCCCTTCTACCTCTGTGGTATTACCTTTCCATTTAAATACATTGGTTCCTGATCACCATAAACGATTGATATGCCTGGGAGATGGAGGCGAGAAACTCATAGATCAACTAGGATCATATTCTTATGTATTCTACCCTATCTTGAGTAATTCATCCTGGATGGCTCCTCTCGCATTCGAGCAATTTAAAAAGGGTTCATTTGAATCAATTGAAACTTCAGAGCCATTCTACTTAAAACCACCAAATATCACCACTCCAAAGAACAGGATTTTGTAAATAACTTACACAATGTGGTCTGTTTTTCGCATTAAATGAAGCTGAGCGATAATTTACAGAGATTAGAAGTAAATTTATTTCAACCAATTTGATATATGTATGCGCTTGTTTATCAAACAAAAAGATAATTATATTGTTCTCATATGATAAAATAATTGAATTTAAAAAAGTTTGGTACAGTTTTGGTTATATAGTATGTATTATCCAAAACTAAATGCATATATGATATGAGAAAACAAAAAAACGATGCTATTTCGCTGAAAGGTGGGAAATCCGAAATGCACCTCGATTATACAGCTCTGCGTAAGGCCGTACTGGTATTGCGAGCTGTAAATCACAAATTAAGGCAGCGCATTATCGATCTTCTTGAGGAAGGCGATAATATGACTGTCACAGATATTTATATTAAATTAAGGTTAGAACAATCTGTAGCTTCTCAACATTTGGCCATTTTGCGGAGGTCAGGTGTGGTGATAACAGATCGTCAAGGCAAGTTTATCTACTATTCATTAGATAAAAATCGCTTGGCGCAGATTTCAAGGCTAGTTGAAGAGCTTGCAAATTAAATTATTTAAAACATTGTAACTATTTGATATACAAATACTTAAACAATTTTAATTTAAGAATTACATTAAAGTCGCTCCTTAATTTAAAAATAAATGCCATAATTTCAAAAAAATTATGGCTTTTTTTTTGTAAAATAAAAAATTTGTTTCATTTTTGTACCACAAAGGTCGTAATAATGAAAGAAGAGCAGGTCAAACTACTTCTTTATCATCATTAGATTTATTAAGAAACACTACAAAATATTATTTTACATGAAAAAGACTAAGGTTACAATTGACAATGAAAAACTACAAATTTCCTCAGAAATCCTTCGCGCTCTTGCACACCCTTTAAGACTAAAAATTCTGGAATTCATCGACAAATACCAGAATATCAATGTAAACAAGATTTACAATACGTTGAAAATCGAACAATCCATTACTTCACAACATTTGCGCATTCTTAGAAAAAGTGGTGTCGTGATGACAGAAAAGACCGGTAAATATGTTCATTACAACATCGACTACGAAAAAGTAAACAAGGCGATGATCGCTGTAAACAACTATTACGCTTAAATTATAATTATAGAGATAAAGAATACATTTTACAGTTTTCGTCCATTTGTGATAAACTTTAATAGCTAAAGAAATGATCGAACATGTTACCCACATTGATCTTTAAACTTATTTTATAGAAAGCAAGATATACTTTCGTCCCTCTTTCAACAATTATAGATGGCCTGGAAATTGATTTTTTCAGGCCATTTAGTTTCTATACGCTGCCGCTAGTTTTCAATAATATTAAAGTAAGTTTTTACCAACGGTGGTGCGAGTTTTCAACTCGTGCTTTTCAAAGTCGGCTTTTTCTTAAATTTCAGCATTATTATCATACTTTCAGATTACTAAAAATGAAGTTCAACCCCTCCAGGGTTGGGAATCGCTTATTAATGATCCACGGGTTGCACCCGAGGTTATTGAAGTTTAACCCCATTGCGGTTTGGAGAAAGGTTTGATGTTAAGAATATTGTAAGCTTGAATAACGAATCGTCCTTGAAGGTTTTCTTCGAGTTTTCAATCAACGTTGACGCGAATTTCCAGCGCTGGCGTGAGTTTTTAACGCTGGCGCGAGTTTTTAACTCGTGCCAATACGGATAGACCTATACCAACCCTATAAACATCAACATTGGATCTTCTAATATTTTCTTAACTCTCACTAAGAATGTTACTGATGAACTGCCATCGATGACTCTATGATCATAAGACATAGCCAGATACATCATCGGTCGTATTTCTACCTGATTATTAATAGCTACCGGTCGATTTATAATAGAATGCATGCCCAATATGGCTGACTGTGGTTCATTAAGAATCGGTGTACTCATCATACTGCCGAATACTCCACCATTAGTGATGGTAAACGTTCCACCCTTCATTTCATCCAGGGTTAATTTATTATTACGGGCTTTGTCGGCAAGTGTTTTGATCTTCAATTCGATCTCATGGAGTTGAAGACTTTCTACATTATGAACCGGAGGCACTACAAGTCCTGTTGGCGTAGAAACTGCTATGGATATATCTGCATAGTCATGAAAAATGAAATTGTCTCCGTCGATACTAGCGTTGATCTCAGGCATTTCCATTAAAACAGTAGCGCAGGCTTTTGCAAATAATGACATATAGCCTAATTTAATGCCATATTTTGCTACAAAAGCTTCCTGGTACTTAACCCTCATGGCATTAATGTTGGTAAGATCCACTTCATTAAAAGTGGTCAACATAGCCGTATTATTCTTAGCAGAAACCAATCGGCTTGCGATCGTCTTCCTCATTCTACTCATCTTCTCTGTTCGTTCATTTCTCGAGAAAGCCGTTGCTGTTACTTTTTCACTCACAGCCTGTTCTTTTTGAACTTCAATTGCAGGTTTTTCAGCATTTATGGCGTCATCTTTAGTGATGCGTCCATCTTTTCCGCTTCCTTTAACTGCGTCAGTATCGACACCCTTTTCAGCTAATATTTTTGAAGCCGCAGGTGATGGACTGCCGACAGCATAACTACTTGACGTTTCAACTGCTTTGGCAAGTACTGCAGGTTTTTCAGCTGCAGGAGCTTCAGTTTTCGCTTCCTTAGTTTCTGCTTTTTCTTCTTTACCTGCGAATGAAGTATCGATTCTGGCTACCAGATCACCTATTTTAAGATCTTGACCTTCTTCTGCTGCGTAAATTAGTTTACCGGCTGCTTCTGCAGGAAATTCCAGTGTCGCCTTGTCAGATTCGAATTCACAGATAGGATCATCCAGATTGATAATTGAACCATTAGGTTTAAGCCATTGCGATAAGGTAACTTCATTAATAGATTCGCCGATAGTAGGGACTTTCATTTCTATGATACTCATAAGGACATTTTTAGATAAGTCTAAATATATATTTTAGTTGATTAAAAAATAATCAAGTTGCTAAGTTAGTGCTTTCTATTGTATCTAGCAATAGGTATAGAAATTGTTTATAAAATGAAGTAGTCTATAACTGTTTATATGTTTCCACTCGTATTCAACCTTACTAGCTGACATAAAAAAAGGAGACAATCCTTTGAATGTCTCCTCTCTTAGTTAAATCAAATAAGCAAAAATTTATATGTTTGAGGTGTTTATGACTTTTCTCCATTTATTGTGAACGACGTAGTCGTTTGTTTAGGGGTAGCAAGAATAAAAGGATCAATTACAGTTTGTGAAGGTTGTTTACCTATCGTGATCGGACCATACAATTTCAAAGGTTGGCCAAAAACTTGTACAGAGATCATATAATTTCCTTCTTTCAACTTATTAAAATGGTAGGTACCATCCATAGCAGTCAATTCTGATACGACTACAGAATTGTCACTTGCATCAAGGACGCTAACCATTGCATCATCTACAATCTTTTTATTGTCATACATGACTCTTCCGGATAATTTTTGTTGTTGAGCCTCCATATAAAAAGGTAATAAAAAAATAAATGAAGCGATCACTGTGAAAAGAAGTGATTTAATAATTTTAACTGTGTTTAGATTTTTGTTTTGTTGCATGATATTTTTAATTTAAAAATGAATAAATACTTTGTAGTGCAAAGATATGTCTTTTATATAGTACTCTGTATTACATAATACTATATGAAATCATATAAATTTTTTCTTATTTTGTACATATGATTGTCCTGCAACGCTTTCGAGGTTACAGGTTACTACAAATTCATTTTTATTTTAGATTAATGAATCGATATTTCCGATGAAAGAATGTCAAAAGAATGACCGTTTGAATAGAATTTGGAATTCTATGGGTGTCTGGATTAAAGGAATAATGATCACGTTTACTGGAAGGATGATTTTCTTTTTATATTGGAATATCATTCCCGATAAATGCGTGCCCATAATAGTTTTCTGTTAATCTTAATATCGAATGCAGGGATATAAAAGTCTATCACTAAGCTTAGCTAGGGTCATTCAGTTCTCTAAAACTTTAATATGTAATTGGTTGATAAATGGAGTAAGTTTTGCTTAAATTATTTTTATAAACATGGTATTATAACGCCAATCGACACCCCGGCTGTACTTTACTTCATCTTGTATTATTCAAGATTTCGTGACGTTTCACTTCCATGAAAAGGTCGCTTTGGCACCTTTTCATGGTCGTTCACCCCTCTGCCAGATGAGAAGTTGCGACTTTTTTCTTCTCTTTTTATAAGTTATGATTTTCAGCATTATACACATGACGACAAAATAGAAGTGAACGACCCTGCTAAACTTAGAGGGATAGCCAAACGACTTTAAGCTTGATATTATACGACAAAGTATTGGTCAATACAAGACTTCAGTTACGTATTGATAAAATTTGAAACATAGTGAATTCAGGATGATCCTAAGTTGTCGTATGTAGCATTGTTGAATGCTATGTCCATAAACAAAAAAAAGCACCCTTGCGGATGCTTCTTATTCTTATCAGATTATTAAAAATCTAATAATATCGTACTTACATTCAATGATTAGCTGTTGAAAGCAGTTGATTTAGTTACAACTTTAGCAGTTGCATTAGGCATATATACCGTTTTCAATACAAGATGCTCTTTCTTTTCACCGATTGTGATCGGGCCATATATTTTAGCAGGTTGATCCATTAATTGAATTGAGATAAAGTATTTACCTGATTTTAGTTCTTTAAATTTGAATGTGCCATCCACTTGACTTACCTCTGATGTGATCAAAGATCTGTCAGTGATATCTAGTACACTAATTACAGCGTCGTCCACTGCAGTCTGATCTGCATACATGATTTTACCTGACATTTTAACTTCAGATGGAGCTGTTAAGAATGATGTACTAAGCAATAGAATTGCGATTAATGACAATGAAATGGTCAATAATAAGTTTGTGTTAGTTGTTGTTACCTTTTTCATAACAAATATAATTTTGTTTAGTGATTACTTTTGTAATGCAAAGATAATAACATTTGATCGACATTAGTTCATTTTTCGGCAAATATAATTTGGTCTATTGTCTAAAACATTGTAATACAGTATGATAGAGGACATATATTTTATTCTGTATACTAACTTTCTCGACGAAATAATGTATTTATTAATACAAATCATGCCAATTCAATAAAATACATTAAGATAATATAGTATATGTCGATTTTATAAAGTAGGGTGTTAGTATAATTAAAATAAATTGATCTTTTAAATTAACTATCAGTTATTTATAATGTATAATTATTTCTAATAAAGAGATAGCGAGCTATTGAAGATATTTTAAGCAGATTCGATTATTCTGCTTATATGGGATACTTGCAATATTATATTTGGCAATTAAAATCTGGACAAATATTTATAACTTTTTATTGGTCTTTATAGCTTATTAAGTCTGTAAAACGACCATTAAGCATAATTATTGTATAAAGTACACTAAGTGATTAAGGTAATAGAAAACTCTTGGGAATGTGAACATTATATTGAGGCATCAAGTCTCCGAGCCAGGCCAAATATTGATTATTAAATATCTGTTAGGTACAACAATCTGATTTTTCCGACCTCGCTGCTCTTTGTCAGGAAAGCTTCTGATTTCCAACCTTAAGTTGTGAGAGAATATGGGTTTTATAAAAACCTTTTGGCTCCGATATTTGATTTAAAGTTATAGATCACTATATATAGAGGACCTTTCTATTTCCAGCCGGGCAGCATCAGGCATCAGATATTGAATAGATTTGCGTTCTTTGATCAATTGCCGGATGTGGGTGGATGATATGTCCAAAAGTGGAGCCTCTACAGAAGTAATATTAGGATGACTGGCTAAAGGCCCCAAGTCATAACCAGGCCTTTTATAAACGTATATCTTATAATTTTCGATAAGAAGTTCACTATTCTTCCATTTAGGAAGTGTCGGTACATTATCTCCACCCATGATGAGATAAAATATTTTATTAGGATACTTTTCTTTGAGATAAGTTAATGTATCGATGGTATAAGAAGGTTTGGGCATAGAAAATTCAATATCACTGACTGATAGCTTTGGATTATCTCCAATAGCAAGGTGAACGAGATTATATCTATCCCGATCCTTTGCAAGACTTTTTTTATCCTTAAATGGATTCTGCGGCGAGACGACCATCCACACCTGATCGAGATCAGTTTCATTGGCCATATGATTGGCTATGATAAGATGCCCTATATGAACAGGATTAAATGAACCAAAAAATAAACCGATGTGCTTATTCATTTGGCTCTGATATTAATCTTCTATTGACCTTTTGGTCATTACAGGCATGACAAGCATAAGAATATTCTCACCGATCTCGTCTTCCTTAGGAGTCAAAATTGCTGCTCTTGATGGTTGGGACAATGCTAGTCTGACTTCCTGTGCATCCAAATTGCTGAGTGAATCTATCAGATATTTGGCATTATAAGTTAACTCCAGCGGATCATTCGTATACTGGCACTTCAAAACCTCTTTAGCTTCATTAGAGAAGTCAGCATCCAGTGTATCGATCTTCATTTCATTTTCAGCTACATGGAATGAGGTCTGATATGTAGTTCTGTTGCCATATACTGTGATGCGTTTAAGCGATTGAAGCAATTCCAATCTATTGATGATGATTTCTTTGTCATTATTCAAAGGAATCACTGCATTATAGTTCGGAAATTTCTGATCGATCAGTTTGCAGTAAACTTTGTAATTTTTATATGCAAATAAAATCTGATTTCTCTCATAGCTGATGGTAATCGGAAGGTCATCATTGGCAATATGTTTCAAGATACTCACCACCTTTTTTGGGATCACGAATGAAGCTTCATGGTCACCATTTTCATGAAATAAAGTATATTTTACCAACTTATGTGCATCGGTAGCGGCTGCTACTATAGAATCCGGCTGTATAGTCACAGAAAGGCCGAGCATGTTGGTCTTCATTTCATCAGTTGCAGCTGCGAAAACACAAGTATTCAAAGCTTTTATCAATCTATTGGCAGGAATGATAACCTGAGATTCTCCACTAATTTCTTTAATATTGGGATAATCCTCTACATTGTTCGAACTTGACTTATATGTTCCGTAGGCTGAGATAAGGGATAGCCCTGATGTCTCTTCATCATACACCAGTTCAATCGGCTGTTCCGGAAGTTCACGTAGTGTACTAACTAAAATATCGCCCGGGAAAGCAAACTTGCCATTCTCAGAAGGCACTATGGAAGTTTCTGTCACGATGGTAAAGTCCAGATCAGTAGATGTGATGGTCAATTTATCTCCTTCGACAGTAAATAAAAAGTCCGCCAATATTGGATAAACCGGTTTGGAAGGTATAGCATTTAATCCTACCTGTAACATTCTGTACAACTCTCCGGAAGAAATTCTCAAATTCATGTATAATACTTTTAATAAAGATCTATTATAATGCTTGTGACTTGCATGTCAAAGCTAATTTTGGAAGTGCGAAAGTAAGCAAAAGAAAAATTAAAAGGAAATATGCGCCTCAATTAATGGTTAATATAAGTCAATAGGCATTGCTCCTACTTTTCATAATTTCATACATTTGTTTTCAAGCCTAAACTAAATCATCAATGCTGAAGACTTTTCTTTGTCCCACACTAATGCGCTTGCCCCTAAAATAGCTGCGTCAGCTTCAAATAACTCAGATACGATAATCTTAATTTTATTACGGAATAATGGAAGTAGATTGTGTTCGAAGGATTCCTTTGTAGGAGTTAACAAGATATCGCCGGCCTTAACAAGTCCTCCAAACAATATTATTGCTTCTGGAGATGTAAACATTGCAAAGTTTGCAAGTGCCATTCCTAGTATCTTCCCTGTATAAGCGTAAACTTCTTTAGACATAGCATCACCTTTCATGGCACACTCGTAGACAATTTTGCTACTGATCTCTTCTATAGGGTAAGCCTGTAATAAGGATTCTTCATCTGACCTTTTCTCTACAAATTCTATGGCTGTCCTGGTCAAACCAGACGCACTTGCATACATTTCAAGACTACCATACAAGCCTGTTCCTGGGTGAAATCTTCCATCAGGAATGATGATGTTATGACCTAATTCACCTGCAAATCCATCGTGCCCATATATCAACTGACCATTAGCCACGATACCACTTCCAACACCTGTACCCAGGGTGATCATGATAAAGTCCTTCATGTTTTTAGCAGCACCATAAGTCATCTCTCCAATAGCTGCAGCATTTGCATCATTGGTGAGTACGACATCAAGGCTGAACTTATCCTTCATCATTTGAGCCATAGGGATTACACCTTTCCATTCGAGGTTTGGCGCGTATTCAATGGTTCCTTTGTAAAAGTTTCCATTGGGAGCGCCCATTCCGATACCTTTGATGTGAGATATTCCACCAGCGTATTCGATAGCAGGTAAAACAGCTAAAAACAGTTCGTCAATGTAAGACTCAACTTCTTTATGATTGCTGGTTTTTATTGATCCTCTCTGGATAACTTTCCCCGCTCGATTGACTATGCCAAAAGCTGTATTGGTTCCCCCAATATCTATGCCTATAGCCAGATCATCACTATTTACCATACTAAATTTTCTTTCTGTGAATAAATCTTAATGACTTATTCCTGTTTGTTGATCATAATCTATTCCCTGGCGCTTCAATATTGTTTTCACTCTGAAGGAGAAGAATAATAAATAAGCAAAACACAAAGCAGCAACCCAGAATGAAGCGTGAATACCATAGCCTTCCACTCCTGGGTTATTGATCTGCAGGAAGTCAGCCAACTTACCCTGGATCGGAGGAATAATACCACCACCCAATATCATCATTACTAAGAATGCAGATCCTTGTGAGGTATACTTACCTAGTCCTGCTATAGATAATGCAAAAATAGATGGCCACATGATAGAACAACACAATCCCGCACTCAAAAAGGCATAAACGGCAATAATACCGGTAGAAAATATGCCGATCAACATTGCTGTCACAGCAAGCGAACTAAATAGTATCATCGTTCTCACAGGTTTTTCATCACTGATATAGAAAGCTACTATCTGTATCAAAACGCAAACCACATACCAATATAATGGAGTCATATCATACTGTGCAATTGTGTTGGCAAGAATTACCACACCAAAGGCCACTAGAGGTACCACGAAGGTGAGTATCTTTTTAGTCATACTTGAGAAGTTGAAAGCAGCAATACTTCCTGCCCAACGACCAATCATAAGGCTACCCCAATACATGGATATAAATGGAGCTACTTGCGAAGATTTATATCCACCAAAGGAGGTTTGTTTTAGCAGTTCAGCAAGATTACTTCCTACGGTTACTTCTACACCGACATATAGGAATATGGCGAGCATGCCCAGCACAAGTTGTGGATATTTCATTGCTCCCCAACCTCTTTCGTCTTTTTTAGCACTCAAATTAAAAGTGAGTAATCCAATGATCACTACGCACAATGCGCCAAACAGCCAGTACATTCTATTTCTTTCCAATGGGGCCTTGAGATCATCATGAGTTGTCTGTGTATTGTTTTTTAGAGTAGTAACTTGTGCAATTTGCGTGGCAGCGGTCGGATTAGGAACAGTACCTAATGAATCAATTTGTTTGGTATATCCTCCTATGACCGTTTCGAGTCTTGCTACTTCTTTAGCTTCAACACTTCTGTAGCTCGCAAATACAGGCACAAACATTATTATTAATAACCCTGACATTATAAGCAATCCGTAAAAAGCCTTTGTAGCCTTTTCAGTTGGTTCCTTTATAATTCCTGCAGGTACTTTTTTTGAGAAATGGAACAAAGATGCTGCTGCAATAAATAATGCACCTACGCAGCAATACAATATTATAACCTTTGATAATCCCAATGCCGCAATCTCTTCATCTGAAATAGCTTTAGCGGTGCCGAATAATGCGAGAGCGATCACCAATGGTCCTATTGTAGTACCAAATGAATTAATCGCTCCTCCCAAGGTGATTCTAGACGTACCTGTAGCCGGATCTCCTAAGGCTGAAGCGAATGGTTGAGCAGCCGTTTGCTGAACAGAGAAGCCCAATGCAACAATAAATAAACCTACAAGCATACCTGCAAAAGCATTAGCATTCACTGCAATGATCATAGCTGCAGCGCCAACTGCAGAAAATAATAAACCGTATACGATACTTTTCTTGTACCCCCATTTGCCTACGAGGTCATGTCCTCCGAATGCTCCGTAAGCAAATAAGCCTAATGCTCCTATATAATAAGCTGTATAAAATGCAAAGTCAATTAACTGAGATTGAAACTGGTCCAATGAAAAATAGTGCTTGCAAAAAGGTATAAAAACACTATTGCCGGAAGCGATAAATCCCCAAAAGAAAAAAACGGTGACAAGTGTCGTCAGGCCTCCATAGTTTGTTGGGATTGGGCCTTTATTTTCAATGTTAATATCTTGTGTAACGGACATTGTTTATACTTGAATAAATTATTATTGGTAAAAAATCTTACCAAGATAAATTAATTATATTCAATATAACAAATTATATTTTAACTATTTGGCAATATTATGTTTTTCAATGACTTGAATACTCACACTAGAATTAGAATAAAAGTCGGTAAGTAAAAAGATAATACAATCTTCAATATTAGGACTTTTAAAAGCTTTAATTGCCAACTTTGAATTAAGCCAAAAATAGCATAGATGAGACAATTTTAATATTCATTTTATTTAATAAATATTAAAAAATGTTAGAAATTATATTTCTGAATATTATCAATCAATTGTGCCGACTTGTATCTTCTGATTAAAATCTTGGGCTAGTAAACCCTAAAGACTGCATTCCTGTTTGTATTTCGGGAGCAGACATAAGCAAATCCCAAATCAATTTTGTTCTGTGATTCTCAATCATGACTACTATCGGTCCTTGGTCAATAGCAAGAGTAGACTTTGCAAACCAATTATTATGGAGCGAAAATCCATCATAAAAGCCCATAGGTCCCCATAGTTTATTGCCCAATTTGTAATAAAAGAAACGCATAGCTTGCATGCTTTCTTCCGGAGTATATGGCATAGAGGAGATAGCCGCTGTGGGCGTAATGACACTGACGTCATTAGAAGGTGAACTGGCGGTATATCCATTTGAAATATCTCCGGCTGTGAGTCCCCAACACTCAGCGCTGTACCCATAGTATTTTTTAGGATTTGCTATGCAATATGCCCTGTTGATAAGGGTATGAGCCTTTGTTTGTTCACCATAATCTGCGTAATCATCTTTCAACCCATTCGGATCAATGCCCAGAAATGTATAGTGCTCGAAAAATAATGGACCACCTGTTCCATTTCCCAATGGAAGGTTGATAGAATAGGCTGGTTTGTTATTTTTTATGCCTCCATTGCTGGCCCATCCCTTATGATAAACTTCTGTCGGAATAGCATGAGTAGGACTGCTGGTAGCAAGCAAATATGTAATCAGACATTCATTCCAGCCTCGGATCTGCAGGTTCATGATCCATGCTTTGTCTGGGCTCCAATGCCAGTATAACACATCTTCATTGTTTTTTCTGAACCAACTCCATTCTACATTTGACCATAAGGTATTGATGTCATCACGTATCTGTGTTTCAGATGGATTATTCCCATCGAAATATTGTCTCAACGTCAAAAGACCTGCCATCAGAAAAGAAGTTTCTACGAGATCCGCACCGTTATCGTTGGCACTAAATGGTATAGTTTTTCCTGTGGAGCCGCTAAACCAATGTGGAAACGCACCATGATAAGTATCCGTTTTATTTAATAAAAAATCAACTATTAATTTTGACCTTTCCAAGCCTTCTGATTTAGTGATAAAACCTCTTTCTATTCCCACAGGTATTGTCATAAGGCCGAAACCGCTTCCTCCACTTGTCACAAGATCTCCTGACGAATTGCGCTCACGTGCCAATCCGGAGACCGGATGTCCGAATTCCCAAAAATAGGCAAATGTTCTTCGTTGAACTGAATCCAGCAAGCCTTCATCGCTAATTCTTGGGAATTTATCCGAAGGATCAAGCAAGGTATAGAATTCAAAATCGAATTCATTATTCAAGGTGATGTTGTCAATGCTTTTTAGTTCACTTCCAATGATAACCTCATATTTTGTAAGATAATTTAAAGGTTGAACAGGTGTCATTGAGATAGTAGAATCAGTCACTGAAATATTAAGTGAATTGCTATACCCAGAAATTCTAACATTGCCATCTACAGTTTTAATATCAACTTTTTTATTGAATTTAAATACGAAAGATGGTGTCAGACCTATGCCTCTTTGGCCATTTGCACTGTTTCCATTTAAAGTAGCAGATTCGACACTAAAAGAACCTGCGGGTATTGGGTCATCATCTTTTTTACAACTTAGAATACTAAATATTATAAATAAAAAAACTGTCAGCCTCAAAATCATATAAAATTAAATTTGCTTGTAGAAATAGAACGAGATTTATGGTGATATGTTGGCTATTCAGATTTTTTAAACTCGAAACCAAGTTTAGTCAAACCATTTTGGACGTCTTTATTTTTCATAAATAATTTCCATAATAATCCTGTCCTATAATTTTCGATCATTACAATTATTGGTCCCTGATCAATAGCTAAATGTGAATCTGCAACATAGCCTGTCTGCGGACTGAAAGAATCTGCAAAACCATACTTTGTCCATATTTTATCTCCTAGATCCTCATAAAAATGACGCAATGCAGCCATGGATTCCTTTGGTGTATAAGGAAAAGAAGACAGTGATGCAGTGGGTGAAATATATCCAAGATCATTGGTTGGCGAATGTGCACTATATCCTTCCATGTTGTCACCGGCAGTTAGCCCCCAACAATTTGCACCATAACCTTTATATTTCTTGGGATTATCCACACAATAATCGTAGTTGATCAATGAATGATTCTGATTTTGAACCCAATAATCTGCATATCTATCCTTCAATCCACGAGGATCTAAACCCATAAAAGAATAATGTGAGAAAAATAAAGGTCCTCCATAATCAAAGCCCAAGGGCAATTTATGTCCATAAAATTCTTTTCCGTTTTTAAAGAAATTGCTCATAGCCCATCCTTTGTGATAGACTTGAGGATCGATCGGATAAGTCGGACTGGACGCCGCCAGAACATAAGTGACCAGACATTCATTGTAACCTCGGATCTCAAAATCCATCGCCCAGCCACAATTGGGGCTCCAGTGCCAGTATAATACGTTTTGTCCATCTTTTGTATACCAGTTCCATTCAGCCTCACGCCAAGTCCAGTTAATCTTCGCTCTCAGTTGTTTTTCCACAGAATTGTTTTGATCAAAATATTCTGCAACACATAGCAAGCCTTGAAACATAAAGGCAGATTCTACAATATCGCCGCCATCATCTTTCCTCCCAAACGGCCGGACCTTGCCTGAAGGGCTCTCCCACCAATGTGGAAACATGCCATGAAAACTATCTGCCTTTCTGATATAATTGACGATTTTGAGCAATCGCTCTGCTCCTTCTTCTCTTGTGATCCATTTTCGCTCAACCGCGACTATAATGGCCATGACACCGAAGCCACTGCCTCCACTTGCTAAAACTTCACTGCCGTAGTCAGTTACGTTGCTTCTTTCTCTGGCGAGACCTGAGACCGGATCGGCAAAGTCCCAAAAGTATCTAAAAGTTACTTTTTGCACTTCTTCAAGTAACTGATCATCTGTAAGGCCTTTTTTGACAGGCTCCAGGACAATGTTCGACTTCTTTTGAGCATAGTTACTAATGCTAAATAAAATAAAAATCATTAAAAAAGAAAGAAAACGCATGTGGCGGAGTATTTTTCTGAAAAGTACAATTAATTTTTGAAATCGATAATTTCTAAAGTTTCATTGGTAAGTGAGTCTAATCTGATAATTATAAGGGGATTTGGAAGATATCACAGAGATACAGGAGGTTTTATGTGGTTATTCCATTTTAGAGTTGCTCTAATTGTTTTAAGACACCTTGCATTTTTACAGTTTTTGAGATTCACAGAGAGATTTGACTATTGTCAAATGCTACTCTGTTTGGATTGCATTTCAGGTTGGATGAAGACATTTCATAATTTGCCGTTGACTTCAGTCAACGGATCAGAGTATAATGTTGATAGGACTTTAGTCACAGGTTTTCATGAGTCTTTATACAAAGTGTTACTGAATTATCTTTTTGAAAATCTTTATTTATCTAGTTCAATTGCTTTGAGTTTTAGCTAATTCTCAATCTTTATCCGGCTGAAACCAAATCTTGTCTTTTTTGCAAACACTTCATTTTAATACGCTCAATGATTCTTATTTCTTTGCTCTAATCTTGCTGAAGGATAGGACTAAAGTCTGATAAAGGCAGAAATCTGAGTCCGTTGGTTAAAACCAACGGCAAGTTATTGCACAAAACAAGAAAAGGGGATTTGGAAGGTATAACAGAGTTTCACAGAGGTATTTTTTGGACACATTTCAATATGAAAGTTACTTCCATTTTTGAATGATTTTCACTGTTTTACTTTTTTTAATTTGCACAAAGGTATTTGAGTGTCCGTCAAATGCTACACCGATCAGTCTGTCTTTAATTTGAATACTTAATTCTCTGTGCATCTCTGAGCCTTCTCAGTGAAACTCAGAGATATCCTTGAATTTTTCTTTGTGAAACTTTGAGTTTTCTTTGTTAAACTTTCTGATACAGCCTCCTACAATGAAAAAAGGGAATCCCGATCTTTATCGACATTCCCTTTTAAAATTTATTAAGCATCACCCTTTCCGTAATATTCATCCTGAAGTGAATCAGGAGGACCAAATTTTACACTTTCTTTAAGTGCTTTTTGATAATGTAAAGATGAAGCCATATTTATTTTAAATCCTCACAGGATTCTGCTAATTATTTTTTTGGTGGTTTTACTGTATGGAGATCATTGTTATTTATTAATTGTTAATTATTATTTTAATTTAAACTGAAAGCCATTCAATTAAATGGAGGTATCAGGTCCTTACAATAATCGCCATTATTCATCTTTCACTATTCATTGACTTACACTTTGATTTCCTTCCATTTTCCTCTTTTGAAAAGAATAAAGGAAGCAATCGTGATTAAGGTCTCAGACACCGGAATGGAAATAAATACACCCATTGGACCCATATCGCACGTTCTGGCAAGGAAATAAGCAAATGGTATCTGAAATAACCAAAATCCAATAAAATTAATCCAGGTCGGAGTGACCGTATCGCCGGCACCATTAAATGCATTCATCATTACCATGCCTACACCATAAAATACATATCCGAGACAGATCACATTCAATGATTGCCTGGCTACATTTATTACGGCCATGTCAGTAGTAAAAAAAGAAATGAAAAACTCTCCACACGTCAGAAACAATGCGGTCACAATAGCCATAAAGATTACATTATATCGTATGGTAATTGCTACGGACTTTTCTGCTCTTTCTACCTGTTTTGCACCAAGATTCTGACCAACTAAAGTTGCGGCTGCATTGCTTAACCCCCATGCAGGGAGCATGAAAACCATCATTAACCTTAAAGCTGTCTGATATCCGGCACTACCTGCATCTCCACCCGTCTCTGCGACTAGTTTCGCTAGGAATATCCAGCTACAGGAAGCAATGACAAACTGCAGGATACCAGGAGAAGCGATTTTGACCAATGATCCTATCTGTGGCCAGTCCGGCAACCAATGGCTTAGTCGCACCTTCAATGTATGCTTTCCACTGAATAAATGGTATAACTGATAGAGCACTCCTATAGACCTGCCTATGGTCGTCGCAATTGCAGCACCAGTCAATCCCATAGCAGGAATAAACCAAAGTCCATTGATAAATATAGGACACAATATTATATTGATGATGTTCGCCAACCAAAGGCTCTTCATGGCAATAGCAGCATTTCCTGCACCTCTGAATATACCATTGATCAAGAAAAGCAGCATAATGAATATGCTGCCACTCATCATGATTTGCATAAAGGCTGTTCCCTTGATAGCTGATGTTTCCGAGGCACCTAAAATCAATAATAATTCTTTGGCTTTGATAAATCCAACGATACTAAGTACTATAGTAATAGCAATCGATATGATGATAGCTTGCACACCAGCCCTGGCAGCGGCCTCAGGATTCTTTTCACCAATTCGCCTAGCTACAACTGCAGTAGCTGCCATACTCATACCGATAGCAAGAGAATAAATGATAGTTAGGAAAGATTCTGTCAAACCTACGATCTGCAGCGCATGACTGCTATCTTCGAGATGACCAACAAAATACAGGTCTACCAATGCAAAAACAGATTCCATGATCATTTCGAACATCATCGGAATAGCAAGTAGTATCACTGATCGACGGATACTACCTTTTGTATAGTCCATTTCCTCTCCTTTAAGAGATTGGCGGACCACATTAAAAACATCACGCAGTGTTGTGGTGAAGTTTGATTCAGACATTTTTTATTAAATTTAACTATGAAGTAATAGGGTCAGTGAGACTGACCGCAGTGTAAAATAAATAGTTCGCAAACAGCCTTAGTGCTGTGTGGAACCAGAGAGAAAAAACTTCATAGTCCGTTAAATTTAAGGCAAAGGTAAATTAATTTTTAAAAACGATATTTTTTGTAAAATAAATAGTGCTTCTGATTTGCTTTCTATTTCGCTAGCACGCTAACCCTTTTAACCAAATGTCCTTCATTCGTGCGCATCCACACGTAGTATATGCCGGATTTTAAATCGCCGATTTTAAAGGAGTGTTTCCAACCACCTACAGGTGTGGATGCCCGATACAATTCCCTGATAAGGGTCCCATTCTCATCCATGAGATCGAGTCGCATGGCTGTGTTTTGTATAAGATCTACTGAAATATTTATTTCATTTGAAGCTGGATTTGGGTTAATATTCATCGTATGAAAATTAGTTTTTTCGACAATTTTTGATGTTGCTATTGTTTCTAAATTATAGATGTACACTGATTTACCTACAGCTATTGCTGTATTTGAGTCAAGAATTTTTATCTTGTTAATTGAAGATCCAAATTGTACGTATTGCCATGAATTACCTCCATTTTTTGTTTCCCATAGACCCGCATTCCATTGATCACCTGCCCACCCGATACTGTCATTAAGGAATGCTGCGCCTCCGAGAGGAAGGCTTTCTGCTGCGTTTTCAACTACAAAAACTTCTTGCCAACTATCTCCATAATCATGTGTGATGAAAGTTGTTTTGCCATCTTCAATAGATCCTATACCCAACCCATTGCTATTTACATTTAATTTCCAGCAATAAGAAGCGGGAGCATCAGATTTGGCAACTTCTGTCCAAGTTTTTCCGTAATCAATTGTTTTGTAGATACTTGCATTTCTTAAAGGATTAGAATTACCTGCTATAAGATAAGTTGAATCATTTAACATTTGACAATCTACAAGCGCTGCTGCTTGAGGAATGGATTTACTGGTCCATGTATGACCTGCATCTTTGGAAAAATAAAACTTAGCTGGTTCAGAATAAATCCCAACTCCTATAATAGTGCTGCCCATATGATCCAGACCGCAAATGCCGAACATACCTCCTGAGACTTGGTTGTCAATTCGTGTCCAAGTAATTCCAGCATTTACTGTTTTATATAGTCCTGTCCCACCTACAGCATCATAAATAGATCCAATAAACCCAATCGAATCATTTATAAATTCAATACTTCTTATGTAGGCGTTATTGGGCAAAGAGCCGATCTGACTCCAACGTTCACCCCTATCTTCTGATCTGTAAATAATGCCTTTCTGTCCTATAAATGCAACAGAATCATTGGTAAAATAAATATCATC
>ERZ724516.754-NODE-754-length-19741-cov-8.247486_pt1 | contig 19741 bp, 15 predicted proteins | sample MGYA00376049_ERZ724516 | MGnify/ENA primary metagenome ERZ724516 (study PRJEB28724, sample SAMN07190886) | activated sludge metagenome | isolation source: activated sludge of sewage treatment plant in Hong Hong | place: USA: Christiansburg, Virginia | collected... | reverse complement strand
AAAACTAGGATTGGCTAAGTTGTTTACAAATTCGGTAGTGCAAGTATTGGTAACAATTGCTGGATTGAAATCGAAGAAGATATCCGCAGTATTCGGAATGACATCGCCAAGCGCAAATCCTGATTTTGGTTTTACTTGAAATACAATATAACCATGTCCGATGTTAGTATTCGCAACTGATGGCGGTAATTGAATGTCATCAAAAAACCAACTTAAATTACTGCCAACGCGGTCTAAAGTATAGCTATGACTGGCATCAACCATTCTTACTGTAGTTTCATCAAGTTTTGCGTCAAGCACATCATTAACACGAACGAACTCGGCATTAAAGTTACCAGTATTCTCGAAACGAATGGTGTAAGTTAGGTAATCGTCAGCAGTAAATCCGGCATACAAAACCCTGCCGCCATTACTTTCGGCTTTGTCATTAGGATCGTACGAACCGACAATTGACTGCGTAAGTGAAAAGTTATTATTATTAATGTTGACATCGCCAGTTGGAATCGTAACCGAAGCCGTATTGGTTAATAAATCACCTAGCGCAACGGTCGGAATGGTTGGTGTCTGCATGGTAACGTATATATATCTGCTTTCACCTGCCGTCAAATTTGTGAAATCATAGGTAAATCCGGTACTGTTGGCAACCGTTCCTGTTGGAGAAACAGCGGTAATACTAACCACATTGTTTTTGGTGAAAGTCACCGTTCCTGCAGGAATCAATTCGTTACCACTATTTCGAATTTGTATGGTATTAGCATAAGTAAAACCAGGTCTAGGCGGTGCTCCAGAACTGTATAAAGTAACAGTCAAATCTACATAAGGAATGATTGTTAATGGGAAATAATACGTAGTAATTCCAGAACCAACAGCAACAGTGATGTCGTTTATTGTAGGTGTTGCAAGTCCATAATAGGCGGCATAACTAGGATACACATTGAAACCCAGATCGTATGAATTGTTAGCATTGGTTTCGTAAAGATAGCAAGCCTGATTCGAGGCAATGTTATGTGTTACGCCATCATTGTTGATTTGGTATGTAAAATCTCCGAATCGGAAATTTCCTTCATTTGGATCTTGAATGCCATTTCCATTGACATCGATAAAGGCAACCAATTTCATTCCATTGGATTGATTCAAGTAATTGGTAGCGCTAACTGCTATGTTGGTAAGATTAGAAAAGCTACCCGCAGTTCCTCTAATTGTAGTGAACTTAGAAACATATCCAAGATTAATATCATTTTGAGTGATGGTATACGAATTAGTAAGGGTACTACTATCGGTCATTCCTATAGATAATGAAGCAATCGGCCCGCCAAGCGTAATGTTTCCTCCAAACGCATTTACATTGGTAATCGCACAGTTACTTTCATTGCTAACTGTACAATTGTATAGTATTGCATCGCCTGGACTTGGAATTCCATCGCTATTAGAATCTACATAATTTCCGGTAAGATAGGCATTCAAATACCTTAAGTCTACAATCAGTCTTGCAGATTTACAACCTTGACTGTTTGCTACAGAATATTCATGCTTTCCTGGATATACATTGTTTAGTGTTACCGAGGTTCCTGTTCCTTGTTGGATAAAATTTATTCCGTCATATAAGGTCCATTGCCCTACAGCTGGCAAACCATCCAACGATACTGAAGCTGTAGATATGCTACAAGTTGGTCTTATGAGATTGGAGACAACCGGAGTATTTACAGGAGGGCAACCAATATTAATGGAGGTAGATCCATATCCATAACAGCAATTGCTTCCAATTTCAGCAATTATATATAATAATTCATAGGTTCCAATCGGAGCAGGTCCGCCAGAAAAAATTACAGATCCAGTAGTTGTATCAATGTCTAAAAAATTACTCGAGGAAGATACCGCTTCAAAGTAAACGTTCGACAAAGTTGCAGGCAACCCATAAAGGGTGTCATTGTCTAATACATCCTGAATTACTACAGTAGTAGCAGAACCATTCGGTATTGAAGCATAATCATCAATAGTTACAATCTGACCGAAAGTACTATTAACCACAAAACTAAAAACAAAGCATAAACAAGAAAGGAAGTAGTTTTTTTTCATGAGATAAGAGTTTAATTCTCAAATGTATGAAATAAAATATTCCGAAATGATTAAAACTATATTATCAATTAGAATTCGATGCGTATCACTTAGAATTTGATGATTATTGAAGATAAAGACAATGGTTGTAATAATCAATAATCGCTTTGCCTTCTAATAAAACATCGGCGCCAATAATGCCCTGAACAGGTTTCGATTTATGTTGTGTGAGTGCTTCATTGACATGCGACAAATCGAAAATCACCAAATGAAAATTTTTATTTTTCCATCGGCCTATTTGTAATTGATTGCTTTTGGCTAATTGGGTAAACATACCAGTTGCACCAGCTCCAGCGGCTTTTGTCTTCGATTTTGAAGCGGTCAAATCAAACAGTTCAATACATTCAAACCCCACGCAACTGTTGCTCGCACCCGTGTCGAGGATGAAGTTTCCTTTCACGCCATTAATACTCGCTTTGAGAAGTAAGTGTTGCGTTTTGGTTACTTTAAAATTGATTTTGGTGTATTTTTCTTTTTTAAGAAGTTCTTGAAGGTGTTTCATGGATGCTGCAATTATTTCAGATTTGGTTTTACCGCAAAGTGGTTGCTAAGGTCGCAAAGTTTTAGGAAATAGAAAGATTAAGTTTTTAGGATTTCTAATCCGATAAAGTAAAATCAAAAATTAAATCTTACTTTCATTCCGACTTCAAGTCTTTGCAAGCATTTTATTGTTTATAAATCACAAGAAATCGTAATTTGCACATCTAAAAATTCAACATTGAAAACCAATTTCATCATTACCGATACCCACACGCATCTTTACAGTGAGGAATTTCAAGAAGACCGAAACGAAATGATTCAAAGAGCTTTAGCCGCTGGCGTTTATCGTTTTTTTATTCCTGCGATTGACTCAACTTGCACCGCTTCCATGTATGATTTAGAAAAAAATTATCCCGATAATATATTTCTAATGATGGGCTTGCATCCGACCTATGTCAAAGACAATTATAAAGCAGAATTAAAGCATGTTGAAGCCGAATTGGCCAAACGAAAGTTCTACGCCATCGGTGAAATCGGAATCGATTTGTATTGGGATAAAACCCATTTAGCAGCACAACAAGAAGCTTTTTGCCATCAAATCAAATTGGCCAAACAGTATCAATTGCCCATCGTTATTCATTGTCGTGATGCTTTTGACGAAATATTCGAAATTCTTGAAGCAGAAAAAGCAGCAGATTTGTTCGGAATCTTTCACTGCTTCACCGGAACTTATGAGCAAGCCTTGCAAGCGATTTCGTACAATATGAAACTTGGAATTGGCGGCGTGGTCACTTTTAAAAACGGTAAAATCGATCAGTTTCTCCATCAAATCGACGCCAAACACATCGTTATTGAAACCGATTCGCCTTATTTATCCCCGAATCCATATCGCGGCAAAAGAAATGAAAGCAGCTATATTGTGAATGTTGTTCAGAAATTAGCCGAAATTTACCAACTGTCGTTCGAGGAAATGGCGCGAATTACCACAGAAAATTCGAAAGATATTTTTGGGATTTAATCAGAAAGTAACCCAAGATGTAAATAAATTTTGTTCTTTTGTTGAATTAAAATGAATTATAAAGATGCAGAAATTTGATGCGATTCGTCCGTTTTATGATACCGAAGTCAATGATGGGATTCGTTCGTCTATCCACCATCCGATGATGAAAGCGTTGATGAATTTTACTTTCCCTGAAGCGCCCGATGAAGTATGGAAAGAGCAATTGCTCAAAACCCATTCTATTCGCGATTTTCAATGCAATTTTATTTACCAATCGGTTCAAAAAGTGCTCGCGAAAAGTTCAGACGGATTGTCGACTTCTGGTTTCGAAAAGCTCGAAAAAAACACGGCTTATCTTTTTATTTCCAATCACAGAGATATTATCTTAGATACTTCGCTTTTAAATGCCGCTTTGTTCGAGCATGGTTTGGTGATGACCGCCTCGGCAATTGGAGATAATTTAGTGAAGAAATCTTTTCTGTTGACATTGTCAAAACTCAATCGCAATTTTCTGGTACAACGTGGTTTGCCGCCAAGAGAATTGCTGCAAAGCTCCAAACTAATGTCAGAATACATCGGGCAATTATTGCTCCGTGAAAACCGCTCTGTTTGGATAGCACAACGCGAAGGCAGAACCAAAGACGGCAACGATGCCACGCATACTGGTGTATTAAAAATGCTAGCGATGGGTTCAGACGAAGAAAATCTGATGCATTATTTCAAAAAACTCAAAGTGGTTCCGGTATCCATTTCTTATGAATACGATCCGACCGATGCGCTCAAAATGCCACAGTTGATGGCCGAAGCGAATAATGAAATTTACATCAAAGAGAAAAACGAAGATTTCATGACTTTGCTCAGTGGTATTATGGGTCAAAAGAAACGCATTCACATTCATATTGGTGATGTGTTGAACACCGAGTTGGATCAGATTGCTCTTGAAAACGACAACAATAACAAGCAAATTCAGGCTTTGGCACAAGCCATCGACGACTCGATATTGACTACTTATAAGTTGTGGCCTACCAATTATATTGCTTACGACATCATTAATAAAACCAATACTTACGAATCGTTTTACACGGAAAATGAAAAGAAACTTTTCGAAAAAAGACTCGATATTAAAATAGATCAAACCAACCCTATCGCTTTAGAAGGGTTTTTGAATATGTATGCGAATCCGGTGGTCAACAAAATGAAATATCAAAATGCTCACTAAACCCAACATTCTACTGATTTATACCGGTGGAACGATTGGTATGATGAAAGATTTTGAAACCGGAGCATTGAAGGCGTTTAATTTCAGCAAATTGTTGCAGAAAATCCCTGAACTCAAGCAACTCGATTGTCAGATAGAAACCATTTCGTTTGAAACTCCGATTGATTCTTCAAACATGAATCCATCCAAATGGGTTAAAATCGCCACCATTATCGAAGAATATTACACAAAATTTGATGGATTTGTTGTGTTGCACGGCTCTGACACGATGTCGTATTCAGCATCAGCATTGAGTTTTATGCTCGAAAATTTATCTAAACCTGTGGTTTTTACCGGTTCGCAATTGCCTATTGGAGATTTGCGTACGGATGCCAAAGAGAATCTGATTACGGCCATTCAAATTGCGTCATTACAGCACAAAGGCAAACCTGTCATTCACGAAGTGTGTTTGTACTTTGAGTATAAATTGCACCGCGGCAACCGAACAACGAAAATCAATGCGGAACATTTTAATGCATTTACCTCGCCCAATTATTCGCCTTTGGCAGAATCGGGTGTGCATTTGAAAGTGAACCATCATTTGATTATACCGAGAAATAGTAGCAAAAAATTGATGGTTCACAAAGAACTAGATGACAATGTTGTGGTATTGAAAATGTTTCCAGGCATAAACGAAACCGTTTTGAATGCCGTTTTGAATATTCCGAACCTCAAAGGCATGATTCTCGAAACATACGGTTCGGGTAACGCACCAACAGAAGATTGGTTTCTTTCAGCATTAAAAAAAGCCATCAAAAAAGGATTGCATATTGTAAATGTGACGCAATGCTCAGGAGGAAGTGTCAATATGGGGCAATATGAAACCAGCACCGGCTTGAAGAAAATTGGTGTAATTTCAGGTAAAGACAGCACTACAGAAGCCGCCATCACCAAACTGATGTATCTTTTAGGGCAACAGGTTTCGCCCAATGTTTTTAAAACCATTTTTGAAACTTCACTACGTGGTGAATTATCCTAAAAAATAGGTTTTTTAATTTCTGTAACTCAAAAATTTTATGGTTATTTGCACCCTCAAAACTTTAGAGAGGTGTCCGAGTGGTTGAAGGAGCAAGCCTGGAAAGTTTGTATATGGGTAACTGTATCGTGGGTTCGAATCCCATCCTCTCTGCAATAAAACCGAAGCGTGAGCTTCGGTTTTTCTATTTATGAAAAACACGTTGAAAGTTCACTTTCATAAGTGTTTTTTATAAATAGAAAAACAGCCTTTGCAAAAGGCGTGGTTTTATTGACAGACTCCCCATCCAGGGATCACCGCAGGTAATCCAGCTAGTTCACTTTCAATGTGTTTTTACAAATAGAAAACGGCCAGCGAAGTTTTAATGGCTGACTTCCTCAAAGAATCACAGTAGCCCATCCGACTAACTTCACAAACAAAAAAAGCCGCCTAAGTTTTAATCAGGCGACTTTTTAAATCTGTATTTAGAGCTATTATTTCCCTTTATTGGCTTCGGCAATATATTTTTCCAAAGCCATCGTCATAGATGGGGTTTCAGGTGTTGGTGCTAAGATATCAATGCGCAATCCGTGCTCCAAAGCTTCTTTCTGCGTAGTGCTTCCAAAAACGGCAATTCGGGTATTGTTTTGTTGAAAGTCTGGGAAATTCATAAACAATGATTTGATACCGGTTGGACTAAAAAATGCCAATATATCGTAATACACATCAGCCAAATCAGACAAATCGCTCATGACGGTTTTGTAGAAAGTGGCTTGTGTCCAATTGACTTTTAAGTTGTTTAACGTTAGTGGTGCATCAGCATTTAATTGATCTGAAGCAGGCAACAAGAATTTCTCGTCTTTGTATTTTTTGATCAATGGCGACAAATCAACAAAATCTTTCTGTCCCACATAAATCTTACGCTTTCTGTATACCACATACTTTTGCAAGTAAAAAGCAATTGCTTCCGACTGACAAAAATATTTCAATCCTTCTGGAACTTTATAACGCATTTCTTCTGCCACTCTGAAGAAATGATCTACAGAATTTTTACTGGTTAAGATAATCGCAGAATAGTTGTTGAGGTCAATTTTTTGAAGACGCACGTCTTTAGCATTAACGCCTTCAACATGTATAAATGGTCTGAAATCAACTTTTACTTTATGCTTTTGTTGTAGCTCAAAGTATGGCGAATTTTCTACTTTAGGCTCAGGTTGTGACACCAAAATTGTTTTCACTTTCATATTGGACATTTTCTAAATATGCTAACTTTTTGTAAACCAATAATAGATGAAATAGTAGGGCGCTATTTCAAGTGCGCAAAGATATAAAATAAAATAAAACAACTTGCCGATTAATAAATTTTGATAATTTTTTAAAGAAATGACATAAGTTAACAGATTTGATAACAATATCACAACAATTAAAAAATATATCAAGAAATATGACAAATTAGCGTTGTAAAATAAGATGGCGTCAATCGGTAAAAGTAGCACGCCAACATAAGTTCTGTAGTTGACTTTCTGCAAATTGTATTGATCGGTAAATTCTTCAATGTTGAATGAAGTTGCAATAATCTTTTCGATTAGAAATTTTGACAACACAAAAACACTCAAAAAAGCAAAGATTTGGATGAAAAGAATGCCGTCGGTTTTCGAAGTCTGCAAGAAATGATGCAAAGCCAATTGAATAAAAAAAGCTAAAGAAACCAATTGTACGACAAACAGAAAAATCGTAAAACCACTCATCAGATAAGTCGAATCGCGGTACATCTTGATGTATTTGTCTGAAACAATCAATTTCATAAAATCGTAAAACCGACTTTCAAAAACCGATTTGACAATGGCAATAATTACAAACATCAACACGAATATGATCGTTGCCCAATCGCTGGCGCCTATAATTCGTGGTTGTAAAATGGTTTCGATCATGCCGCAAAATTAGTAAAATTAACGTCATTTCGTGTGTTGATTTTTCTTTTTGACCAGAATTCTATCAGGTTTGTATTTTCGAAATGCACTTTATTTTGCAAGAGCGTTTTTAATTATCGTTTTCTTAAGAAGCAACTCCCATAAAAAGTTTATTTTTGCTCCATAATTGTATGTTTGTCATGAATGATGGAATCGTAATTATCCCAACTTATAACGAAATTGAAAACATCGAAACTATTGTTAGAGCAGTATTTTCGTTGCATAAAGCATTCGATGTTTTAATCGTTGATGACAATTCACCCGATCATACTGCGGACAAAGTTATTGCCTTACAAGCAGAATTTAAAGGCCGTTTGCATCTCGAAAAAAGAGCTAAAAAATCAGGATTAGGAACGGCTTATGTGCATGGCTTTCAATGGGCGTTGGCAAGACATTATCAATATATTTTTGAAATGGACGCCGATTTTTCTCACAATCCAAACGATTTGGAGCAATTATACAACGCTTGTCATTTCGGAGAAGCCGACGTAGCCATTGGTTCAAGATATGTAACTGGTGTGAACGTTGTCAATTGGCCATTGAGTCGCGTATTGATGTCGTACTTCGCATCTGTTTATGTCAAGATGATTACCGGAATGAAAATTCACGATGCAACAGCTGGATTCATTTGTTATAAAAGAATCGTTTTAGAGCAAATCAAAATCGACAAGATAAAGTTTATTGGTTATGCTTTTCAAATCGAAATGAAGTACCGCGCATACGTCAATAAATTCCGGATTGTAGAAGTGCCAATTATTTTTACCGACCGCACCAAAGGCCAATCCAAAATGAGTAATGCCATTATCAAAGAAGCCGTTTTTGGTGTGATTTCTTTGCGAATCAGAAAGTTTTTCAATCGATTATAATGAATAGAATTTTAATTAAGAACGCTAAAATTGTCAATGAAGGACAAGTCTTTGAAGGCGATGTCTTAATTGAAGATGATTACATCGTAGAAATTGCCGAAAGCATCAGTGCTAAATCGGCAACGACTACTATCATTGACGCTGAAGGCAATTACCTGCTTCCCGGAATGATTGATGATCAAGTACATTTTAGAGAACCGGGACTCACGCACAAAGGCGATATTGCTTCCGAATCGAAAGCGGCAATTGCGGGTGGAATCACTTCTTTCATTGAGCAACCGAACACGATTCCGAATGCAGTAACCCAAGAAATTCTCGAAGAAAAATACCAAATTGCATCGCAAAATTCCTACGCCAATTATTCGTTTATGATGGGTGCTACGAATGATAATTTAGAGGAAGTACTTAAAACCAATCCGAAAAATGTAGCTGGAATCAAAATCTTTTTAGGTTCCTCTACAGGAAATATGCTTGTAGATAATGAAGTGGTTTTAGAGAAGATATTCGCATCAACGCCATTATTGATCGCAGTGCATTGTGAAGATGAACAAACCATCAAAAACAACCTTGAAACTTATATTGCGAAACATGGTGATGATGTTCCTGTAACAGCGCATCATTTAATCAGAAGTGAAGAAGCTTGTTATTTGTCATCTTCAAAAGCGGTAGCCTTAGCTAAAAAAACGGGCGCTAGATTGCATATCTTTCACTTATCGACAGCCAGAGAAATGGAGTTGTTTACCAATAAAATTCCGCTTCAAGACAAGAAAATTACAGCTGAAGTTTGCATTCATCATTTGTGGTTTACCAATGATGATTACGCCACGAAAGGCAATTTCATCAAATGGAATCCAGCTGTTAAAACTGCTCATGACCGAGATGCTTTGTGGGAAGCCTTGCTAGACGATCGCATCGATGTGATTGCTACCGATCATGCACCACATACGTTAGAAGAAAAACAGCAATCTTATTTGAAAGCACCGTCAGGCGGACCTTTAGTGCAACATGCTTTGGTGGCTTTGTTTGAAGCTTATCACCAAGGCAAAATTTCGATTGAGAAAATTGTGGAAAAAGCGGCTCACAATCCGGCCATTATTTTTAAAATAGAAAAACGCGGATTTATCAAAGTAGGTTATTACGCCGATTTGGTTATTGTGAATGCAGGTTTGCCATGGCAAGTTAAAAAAGAAAATATTCTCTATAAATGTGGTTGGTCGCCTTTTGATGGATTTACGTTTACTTCAAGAATTACCCATACTTTTGTAAACGGACAATTGGTGTATCACAATTTCAAAGTAAAAGAAATCCGTGCTGGAAAGCGTTTGTTGTTTGATCGATAAAATGGAATTATGAAAAAAATAATCTTGATGCTAAGCCTAGCTCTTTTTTTGGCAAGTTGTAATCATAACGCAGTAGAGAAACCTGAAAATCTCATTGAAGAAGATGTGATGACCAACATTCTATATGACTTGTCTATTCTAGAAGCGATGAAGTCTCAAAGTCCGTATGCGCCTCAAAACCAATCCATGAATCCAAAAGACTACATTTTTAAAAAATATAAAATCGACAGCCTACAATTTGCAACAAGCAATCGCTATTACGTCTCTCAAATTGAAGAGTATAAAAAAATGTATGATCAGGTGAATGAGCGAATACAGAAGGAAAAAAATGCAGCCGATTCATTATTAATGAGTAAAGGAACCGTAATTAAGCCCAGTACACCAACTTCCGACGCGCCACAAATTCAATAGCTTACTTTTTTTGAGGATAATATTTCCCGATTTCGAGAATGTACGGTGTTACATCTTGAAATTGAAAATGCAATTCCGATTTGATTTTCTCATTCGAATACAAATCAGTTTGATGTATAGTACGAGCAGTGGTTTTACTTAACGCACGTTTCTTACCAATTAAAAACCCTAAAAGACTTTCAATCCGCCAATAAATTTCAGTCATCCAAGGTTTGGCGTAAAAACATGGTGCTTTAACGCACAATCCATCAGCAATAGTTTTTACAATTGTTTCGTATGATATGTTTTCAGCCACCACAATAAAACGACTGCCACTATTTTCACTTTCCATACTTTGAATCATGCTTTTTACCACATCGGTAACAGCTACAAAACCCGAAGTTCCTTTGGTATAAAAAGGCAAACCTTTGGCGATTTGTGTAAACAATAAACCGCTACCTGAATCCCAAAAACCAGGGCCGAGTATCACGCCGGGATTCACAACGGTTACCGACAAACCTTCTTGTTGCCCGCGCCAGACTTCCATTTCGGCTCCGTATTTTGAAATGGCGTAATCGCTATGTACTAATTCCGGATTCCATTCGGTTTCTTCCGTAACAATCATTTCCGATGCTTTCAAATCGCCCAAAGCGGCAATTGAACTCACATAACACAGTTTCTTAACCTGATATGCCAAACAAAAATTGACCACGTTGGCCGTGCCTTCGATATTGGTTTTGCGTAGTGTTTTTTCGTCGGAAGGATCAAACGAAATTAAAGCGGCACAATGGTAAACCAAAGTAACATTAGAAAACACAGACTCTAATGAAGGCACATCAGTAATGTCGGCTTGCACCCATTCGACGGCATCGAACAAGGCTGTTTTGTTGTAGTTGTGAAATAATGATTTGGTTTTTTCAAGCGCAGTTGCAGTCCGATAAATAGCACGCACTTTTTCATTGTTTTCCAACAATGCCATCAGCAAATGCGATCCGACCAAACCAGTAGCGCCTGTAACTAGTATCATGCTGTAAAAATAGTGTTTAATCGTGTAATCGTGTAATCGTTTTTTTGATTATTTGATGGAACAAATCCGCGATTCCACTTTAAATTTTATCTTTGCCACCAAATTGATTTGAAATGAAAAATATTATAGCAGAATTACAATGGCGTGGATTGGTGCATGACATCATGCCGGGAACAGAAGAACAATTGTTGAAAGAAATGACAACAACCTATATTGGTTTCGATCCGACTTCGGATTCGTTGCACATTGGTAGTTTGGTTCCGATAATTTTGCTCGTTCATTTAGAAAAATTCGGACACAAACCGATTGCTTTGGTTGGTGGCGCTACCGGTATGATTGGCGATCCATCTGGAAAATCAGATGAAAGAAATTTGCTTGATGAAGCGACTTTAAATCATAACGTTGCTGGAATCAAAAGGGTTTTGTCGCGTTTTCTAGATTTCAATTCTAAAGAAACGAATGCGCCGATTTTGGTCAACAATTACGATTGGATGAAGACATTTACCTTTATCGATTTTGCGCGTGAAGTTGGAAAACGCATCACAGTCAATTATATGATGGCGAAAGATTCTGTGAAAAAAAGATTGTCAGGCGAAGGCGAAGGCATGTCGTTTACAGAATTCACTTATCAATTGATTCAAGGTTACGATTTTTACCATCTACACAAACATTACAATTGCTTGCTTCAAATGGGCGGCAGCGATCAATGGGGCAATATTACTACGGGAACCGAATTGGTTAGAAGAATGAATCCGGAAGGTGCGAAAGCTTTTGCCATGACTTGTCCGTTAATCACCAAAGCCGATGGTTCGAAGTTTGGAAAATCGGAAGGCGGTAATATTTGGCTTGATGCCGATAAAACTTCTGTGTATAAATTCTACCAGTTTTGGTTGAATACCACCGATGTGGATGCTGAGAAATACATCAAGATATTTACATTTTTGGATGAAGCTACGATCAATGCTTTGATTGCAGCACATCAAGCAGAACCACATTTGAGATTGTTGCAACGCAAATTAGCCGAAGAAGTCACAACGTTTGTACATGCTAAAGAAGCGTTGGATAAAGCGATTCAAGCTTCTAACATTTTGTTTGGTAATGCGACTTCAGACGATTTGAAGCAACTTGATGAAACCACTTTTTTAGAAGTTTTTGACGGTGTGCCACAAGCTGAAATTTCAAAAGCAGACCTAGAAAACGGAATCGACATCGTTACAATATTGAACGAGAAAACAGGATTCTTAAAATCAAATGGAGAAGCAAGACGCGCATTGACAGAAAATTCAATCGCAGTAAATAAAGAAAAAGTGGCGGAAGGATTTGTACTCGCAACGAATGATTTAATCAATAACCAATTCGTGTTATTACAACGTGGCAAAAAGAACTATTTTGTAATAAGAGCAGTTTAACCAATAACTTTTTAACCTACAACCGACAACTGTCAACCGACAACCAAAAGATTACAACCCCGAATATCACTGTTATCAAAACGTCCCAATACTTCGAAAGTCGTGTTGGGATTTTTTTTGCCCAAATCTTGTGTAGCGATGAACGAACACGAATTGATATTCGCCAAATCGATGACATTGATGCCGCCGGTTTTACCGTGGTCAACATAACTTAGTGCATCTTCGGTATCTCTAATTAAAACTTGCATCCAAGGTGGACATTCGAAAATACCATCGCCTAACGAATACGCTTGCGATAACAATTCGGTCATGCCGTATTCAGAATGGATGGCTTCAACACCAAATCCGTGGCACAATTGCTCGTGCAAATCTTCGCGGATGAGTTCTTTGCGTTTGCCTTTCATGCCGCCAGTTTCCATGATGATGGTGTTTTTTAGTTGAAATTTTTGCATTTCAATCAAATCCAATAAAGCGTAAGTCACGCCAATTAAGATTACGTTTTGTCCCGATTGATCTAACCAAATGAGTTTGGCAATCAGTTCCTCATAATTGTGAAGGTAAAATCCACTGTCGGGATTCTGTGTCGAATCGATTAAATCCTGTACCATATAAATCAGCGACGAACCTTCGCGTTCTAGATAGGATGGAAGCAATGCCAATACGGTATAATCTTCAATGTTGCCATAAAACTGGGAAAACCCTTTGCGGTAGCTTTCCTCGTATAAGCTCAAGTCAGTAATATGATGTTGGCTCGTTGTCATGCCCGTTGTACCACTGCTGGAGAATGTTTTTTGAATGGCATTTTCTCCGGTTACGACATGGTGGCTTTTGAAAAAAGAAATAGGCAGAAACGGAATTTGGTTTAGGGTTTTTACGGCTTGTTTATCGACTTTCAAGTGCTCACAAAAAGTGCGATACACCAAGTTGTTTTCGTATTGGAAACGAAACACTTTGAGTGCGATTTTTTCAAATTGCTTGTTATTGGAAATCGAAAATATGTCGGAATGGGGAATCAAGAATTTTTTTGGTAAAAGTAGGAAATAAAAAAAAACTCCAATGTTGCCACTGGAGTTTTTAATATATGTTGTGATTGTATTATCTCACTACCAATTTACTTGTAGCTGTTTTTCCAGCTTCGGTAATTTTAAGGATATAAACACCGCTGTTTAATGAAGCAACGTTTACTGCATTGTTAGCAGTAGTCGTATTGAATACTTCTTTACCTAATACGTTGAAGATTGCAATGTTTTTCTCAGCATTAGCTGTTGTGTTGATAAACAAAGTTCCATTAGTAACTGGGTTAGGGTAAATTTCCAAACCAGCAATGGTGTTTTGTTTTACGGCTAATAAACTTGTAACGTTGTCTGCAATACTCAACTCATCAAAAGTGATTGTTGGTGTCGCATTACCATCTTGTCTAAGGATAAATCCGCCTAATTCAGTAATAGCCGTTGCTGGTGTAACCGTTAATGTTGCTGGAGTAGCTGCATTGAAAGAAGTTAAATCAGGATTGATCCAAGCGTTTAAAGTGTTTGATGTAAAATCATAACCCATTACTACAAAAACAACTTCACCTACATTTCTTAATGTAGCGTCATAGTTTGTAGTTGTTGAAGCAGCGTCAAAACCTAATTGGTATTGTGTTCCGCTTCTTTTTACAAACATTCTTGCTTTAAATCCTTTTGCAGCATCTGTTAAACCTGCAAAATAAGTTTCTGCTAAATCAGCAGCCAAAGCAAAATCAGTAACATTTATCATAAATGATGCATAAAGGGTTCCTGAAGTTGTTGCTGTAAACGGAGCGAAACAGTCGATACCAGCACCAGAAAAGCTCACCGCTTCTCCAGCAGAGTTATAGTTAGGATAAGTCAAACCACTAGCTACCGCTAAGATGTTGTCGCCAGAGTTGATGTTTGTCCAGCTTTCTTGAGCACCCAATGACGCATCAGTAGCATAAGGGAAAGATTCTTTGAAAGGCAATGGATTGATTGGTTTACACTCAGGTGAGTTTACAGCTGCATCAGCATTACAAGTTCCACCAGTAACGTTTGCAGAGAATGTAGTTCCTTCAGGAACACCAGTAATCACGATGTTACCCGCAGCTACTGTAGAAGGATTGTCACCTCCAACAGTTCCTGCGTTTGGAGTAACTGTGTAAGCAGCATTTCCACCACCAGTATAAGGAATGGTTACAGTATAAGTATCTGTACCAAAGTTGAAACCATCACAAACAGCTGTTGCATTACCTAATACTAAAGTACATGAAGCTGAAACATTGCTCAATTTAATATCATCTAGTCTGTATTGTAAAGCAGTAGCTGATTTGAAACGAATAGAAAGTGTTCCAGAAGCAGGAATCACACCACCGCTAATTGTAGCTAAAGTCCAAGCAGTTCCTGTTGGTGTGTAAGCTATTGGAGTCCAGTTTGTGGCATCTGTACTTACTTCAACAGTCAATACGTTACTTACATTTGTTGGTGTATTTACACCGAAAGAAAGTTGGAGATCAGCAGTATTGTATGCAGCAGTATTCAATCCGTCAATTTGAAAAAATTCATCAACGGCATTTATGAAAACGTTTCCACCACCTGAAGCTCCGTTATATCCTGATGAAACAGAAGTGGCACGAACGTCAGCAGTTCCTGAATAAAGGATTGGAGCTGCATTTTGAAATACATTTGAAGCGATTGGAGTTGTTCCAGAAGGAGTTCCCATGTTTTCAGCGTAGAAAGTTTGTCCGAAAGACACAGAACTTACTACCGTTAATAGTAAAATGTAAAGTTTTTTCATTTTTGAGTATTTAAAATTTAAGACTACAAATATAGGAAGTAATTTCCTTTGCAAAAAAGAAATTACTGTAAAATAAAGATTAAGGAAAGGGTTGAGGTGAAAAATAACTACTTGACAATCAATTTTCTAGTAGCAGTAGCTTCGCCTTCGCGAATTTTGATGATGTAAACACCTGGAGAAAGGCTAGCAATCGAGAGTTCTTTAGCATTAATAGTTGCTTGAAGTACTTTCTTTCCTAAGACATCAAAAATGGTAATGTCTTTGTCGAGCGCAGATTTAGAAGTAATGTAAATCTTACCCGTGTTTACCGGATTAGGATAAAAACTCAAACCATCTATACTACTAGATTGTTGTTTGTTATCCTGAGCCATAGCGGTCAGCGAAAACAAACAAAACAATAAAGAGGTAATATAAACGTAATTTTTTCTCATAAGTTCTTTCAGTGCGGTAAAGATAGAAATTTAATTTAAAATAAAATCATAAAAAAACACCTCTTGGTTTAGAGGTGTTTTTCTTTATGATTGATGGGAATAATTTTAATTCAATAAGTTAATTCCTTCTACAATTGTCCAAGCTCCTGGTGTAATTGTGGCTCCAGAAGCTTCAGCACTCAAAGTATAATCAGTGTCTGCGAAAAGAACTGTAATTCCAGTTGCTCCAGCGTATTGAGAAATGCCATCGTTTATCTTAACGTTTGTTAATTTAATTTTGTGACCATCAACTTGGCCTGTGTTTGTAGCAGCATCTTGGATACGTACTGCAGTAGCTCCAGTAGTTGTATAACCAGAAATTACAATGTTAGAAAAATCGCCGTTTCCTTGTTTTTTGAATTGAATAGCATCGTATTCGGCAGCAGAAGTTCCGCCTTCTGTTACTGTTCCCGCTGCTCTTTTCAAAGTAATGTTGGTGATTTTAGGCCAGAAATCGTTGTTGATACTTTTAGCTTCTATTTCCATTCCGAAGTTTCCTGTTCCTACTTGAGAAGCAAACCAGTTGTTGTTTAATTGTCCTCTCCAACCATCTTGCCAGTCGAAAGAATCATCAGAGTTTCCGTAAGAGATTAAGTTGGTACCACTAACAGTTCCACCATAAAATTCGTAACCGTCATCAGCACCTTTATAAGAAACTAAATTTTCTAAGATCGTTCCAGAACCTACAGAATAGAAAGAGAATCCGTTCATTTCGCTGGTTCCGTCGGTGATTTTTTTACCTGCATATTCTACGCGAACATAGCGTAAAGTACCGCCATTGTGTGTAGCGTTATTTCCACCATAAGTATAAGCTGTTCCTGTTAATGAGCTAGTAAGTCCATCTTCAGAAGTAGCACTTGTTACTGAACTAGCTCCAACAATTGGTGCATCTCCGTAAATAATAATTCCGCCCCATGAACCAGCAACTTTAGTTAAATGTGTAAACACAATTGGTTCAGCAGCTGTGCCGATCAAGTTCACTTTCCCTCCGTTTTCAACTACAAGTGCATCAACACCGTCAGTTACATCAGCTGTAATTACTGAACCAGCAGCTATGCTTAAAGTAACACCAGCTTTTACGCGAACTGTTCCTTTTAAAGTGTAATTTCCTTTTACGTAATCTCTGTTAGCACTAAAATCTCCAGAAATTTCTCCAGAAGGTGTTGGTGTGCTGTTTGAACTTTCATCATCAGAAGTACAAGCTGTAAATAAGGTTGCGATTGTAGCAAGACTTAATAGTAATTTTTTCATTGTTAATGTTGTTTAATATTGTTGTACAAAAATAGATTCAGACTTTTTTTTGGCGGTTAGCTAAACATTACATTATGTTTATTAAAGGATAAAGCGATTGTAAATTCTAGGTTAAAAAACAACCAACTTTGTTAATTTATTTGTTTGATGTAAATGAAAAAGTCCGCCAACTTTTGATTAACGAACTTTTATTTTTAAGCCAAGAACTTTTAGAAAGTATAATTCACACCCAGTGAAAATCCGGTGCCTCTTTTATATTCTCTAATTGTTAAATCACTTTCTGTAATGTTTTGTGTACTTTCACTTCCCAATACTCTTTTGAAAGATGGATTTAAGATGTTATCCACTGCGAATTTCACTTCGATATTTTTAGAAAATTTACTCGACCAAACGAAGTCTAATTTGTGAAAAGGTTTCTCGTAAATGTGGTCAATTCCGGCAGTTCCTACCGCGTAAATTCTTTCGCCAGATACGCTGTAAACTAATGAAATTGTGTTTTTCATGTCTTCATTAAATTTGAAATCATACTTCAAATCAGAATTGATCAACCAATCAGAAGCACCTTGTAATGCTCTGGATTTACTGTTTTCTATTTCATTTTTAACCAAGTCAACCTCGACTTTTGTTTTCATTATAGATGTATTGAATCCCCAAGAAAAATTATTTAGTACGGCACTAATTTTATTCAACGGTAATAGAATTTCTAATTCAGCTCCAAAAAGAACAGCGCTTTTAGAGTTGTCATAAGTAACTATTTGTCCGCCGCTACTTGCATTTGCAATAAATAAACGTTCAATAGGATTTTTGATGTGCTTTCCAAAAAGGCCAACCACAAAGAGTTGATTAGAATTTGGAAACATTTCATACTTCAAATCAAAATTTACATTGTCGCTGTTAATGATATTTGGATTACCTCTTTCTACAGTTCCATCAGGATTTACAAAGGTGATATTAAGAACTTCTATAGATATAGGTCGTGTAATTGTTTTTGAAGCGGCAAAACGAATATTATTTTTTTCATTTAATGCATATTTTATGTTAATAGCTGGTAAAAAGTCGACCTTATTCTTTTTCATTATTCTATAATTGGCATCGAAAGAATCTCCAGTTTGTCGTGTTTTGTTTTCTCTAATTGAGTTTTCTACACGAATACCACCGTTGATGTCCCATTTTTCAGCGAAATTAAAGAAAGCATTCGCATAAACTGAGTTAATGTTTTGATATAATTTAGTTCTCCATTCTCCTGTAGACTCTTCGGTAAATTTTACCAATCCACTATTTACATCATTTACGATGGTTTCATTGATGTTGTTGACATTAACAACAAAAGGAGTTGCCAATAGAGGCCTTCCAAAAACGAAACGATATGAAGATACTTCCTCATTACTTAATCCATTGTATCCAACTACCAATTTAGTGTCTTTCCCATTGTCTTTTTCTTTCAATTTGACGGAATATTCTAGCATTCCTGAAAAGAAACGATCTCCTGAAATATCGAAATATTGACGAATCAAGTTGTCTGCTCCATAGGTAGTTTTGATTTCGTTTTCATTTAATTTTTCACCTGTAATAACTTTTCTATCAGGAAGCCCGAAAGAAGTTTTTACAAAAGAGAACCCTCCTTTTAGTGCGTGTTTCCCGTTGGCTGTTAGTTTGTAATTAGCCAATATTTGGTTGTTCCAATATTTTGATTCTTCAAATTGATTCAATCGGATTAAAACATTTGGATTGGTATTCAAACTGTTTTTATAACCCAATTGATCTTGAATCATACTTGTAGTTGAGCGTAAAAAGAATGTATTAAAAGCAATATCAAAGCGATCTGATTTGAATTTAATGCCAGCCAATCCCGACAAAGAAGTGGTGTAATTGTATTTTGAAGTAGCAAAGTTATTATCGTAATTCCCTTGTCCTTGATTGAAAGTTCGGTCAATGCCTTCTAAAACTTGGTATTTGTTATCCGCATTCAACGAGAAAATATAACTGATGCTTCTGTTTTTTTCGAGATTGAATTTTTCAGTATGTAGAAAACCAATACCAGAATTTATCGGGCTGCTTGAATTGTCAACATTCCATGAATTTTGTTTGCTCGACTCGTTGTACTGTGCTGGCGTAAGAATTTTACCGGATGGGACATTTCCAAATGCAGATGGCAATTCACGATCTTTTCCTAACAAACCAAGAAAACCTTGCGTCGTATTGGCATCTTCTGAAATCAGAAAATCACGACCGTTGTTGTTGTTGGTATATCCGAAACTGGTACTGATTTTAGTAATACTCGCTCTTGGTTGTGCCGTTTCAATATTGATGGTGGCTCCAGCAAAATCTCCAGGGATGTTCGGATTAAAAGTTTTATATACATTTAAAACCCCAACAATATCAGTTGGAAATAAATCCAACGGAATGATTTTTTTAAACGG
>ERZ724516.753-NODE-753-length-19760-cov-7.443441_pt1 | contig 19760 bp, 19 predicted proteins | sample MGYA00376049_ERZ724516 | MGnify/ENA primary metagenome ERZ724516 (study PRJEB28724, sample SAMN07190886) | activated sludge metagenome | isolation source: activated sludge of sewage treatment plant in Hong Hong | place: USA: Christiansburg, Virginia | collected... | reverse complement strand
AGGTCAGATCCGTCTTTTTGTCCGACATCCACCTCGGCACGCGGGCGTGCCAGGCCGATCGTCTCCTCGATTTCCTGCGCGAGCATCCCGCCGAACAGACCTTCCTGATCGGCGACATCATCGATTTCTGGTCAATGAGCCGCAGCATCTGCTGGACGCAGGCGCAGAACACAGTGGTCCAGAAACTGTTGCGCCGGGCGCGGCAGGGCGAGCGCATCGTGTTCATCCCGGGCAATCATGACGAGGCGTTGCGCGACTACTGCGGCACCGTCTTCGGTGACATCGAGGTGGTCGACGAACTGGTGCATGAAGCCGCCGACGGACGCCGTTTTCTGCTGATCCACGGCGACCAGTTCGATCAGGTGACCCGCCACCATCGCTGGGTCGCGGTGCTCGGCGACAAGGCCTATAACCTTCTGGTCGGCATCAACCACTGGCTGTCGTGGGCGCGGCGCCGGCTTGGCGTCGCCGGTTACTGGTCGCTGGCCGGCTATGCCAAGCGCAAGGTCAAGACGGCGCTCAGCTTCATTTTCGATTTTGAAGAATCGGCCGTCCATCACGCCCGCGAGCGCGGGCTCGACGGGGTGATCTGCGGCCACATCCACTGGGCGACGATCCGCGAGATCGATGGCCTCAGCTACATCAATTGCGGGGACTGGGTCGATTCGTGCACGGCGATCGTCGAGCATTTCGACGGGCGCCTCGAACTCGTCGCCTGGGGCATGCGCAGCATGATTCCGGCGCTGGCCGGCCCGGTGGCCGAACATGCGGAGGTCTGAATGCGTGTCTTGATGGTGTCCGATGTGTATTCGCCGCGGGTCAACGGGGTGTCGACCTCGATCGAGACCTTCCGGCGCACCCTGGCCGGCAATGGCATCGAGGTTCGACTGGTCGTCCCGCGCTATGGCGATGAAGCCGACGAGCCGGGCATCGTCCGCGTGCCCGGGCGCCCGGTGCCGGGCGATCCGGAAGATCGCCTCGTCCGCTGGCGGGCGATGCATCGCGAAGTCCTGGCGGCGGCGCGCGATTGCGACCTTGTTCATGTCCAGACCCCCTTCGTGGCCCATTACGCCGGCCTCAAGGCGGCCCGCAAGCTCGGCCTGCCGGTGCTGGCAAGCTATCACACGCTGTTCGAGGAGTACCTGCAGCACTATGCCGCGTTCCTGCCGGCGGGCTGGCTCAGGGGACAGGCGCGCGCCTTCTCGCGGCGCCAGTGCAATGCGCTGGACGCTGTCGTCGTGCCGTCGCAGGCGATGCGCGAGCGCCTCGAATCCTACGGCGTGCGCGTGCCCCTGCACGTCGTGCCAACCGGAATTCCGACTGCGCAGTTCGCCGGCGGCGACGGCGCCGCATTCCGCGCCCGGCACGGCATTCAGCCGGGCCGGCCGGTGGCGCTCTTCGTCGGCCGGGTGGCGCATGAGAAAAACATCGGTTTCCTTCTTGAAGCACTGGTCCATGTGCGCCGTCAGTGCCCGGAGGTGTTGCTGGTGGTCGCCGGCGAGGGGCCGGCCAGGGCCGATTTGCAGGCCACGGCCGGGGCGCTCGGCCTGGCGGATGCGGCTCGCTTCATCGGCTATCTCGATCGCCGGCATGAGCTGCCGGATTGTTATGCGGCGGCCGATGTCTTTGCCTTCGCCTCGCGTACCGAGACGCAGGGTCTGGTCCTGCTCGAGGCGATGGCCGCGGGCCTGCCGGTGGTCGCCCTATCCGCAATGGGCACGGCCGAAATTCTCGATGGGGGGCGCGGATCGATTGTCCCGCCCGATTGTCCGCAGGTCTTCGGCGAAACGCTGGCGCACATTCTGAGTCACCCGGCAGCCTGGCGGCACCTTGGGGACGACGCGGCCGGCTATGCGCGCGAATGGTCCGATGTGGCCATGGCGGGGCGCATGGCGGAGCTCTATCGCAGCATGCTGAGCCTGGAATTTGCCCCTGAGCGGCCGTTGACCGCAACCGCCTGATCCGGGGCGCCCGGATCAGTGGCCGGCGGTGCTGCCGACCAGTTGATTGACGGCGCGCAGGCGCTCGGCCATCACGCGCATGACCTGCGTGGCGAAAAACGGGGTTTGCTGCACCAGGAACTGGAAGCGCTTTTCATCGACCGCGACGAACTCGCAATCGCTGGTGGCGACCACCGTTGCCGAGCGCGGCCCGGGCGAGACGATGCCCATTTCGCCGACGACGCTTCCGTGCTGCAGCTGCTCGACGACTTGCCCGTTGACCATGACGTCGGCCGTACCCTTGCTCAGGACGAACATCAGATGTCCTTCCTCGCCGGCGGTGAACAGGGCCTGGCCGGCGGCGACCGGGATGATGGTCGGGTTATGCGCGAAGAGTTCGAAGAAAATCATGTTTGGTGTTGTCCTGAATGCCAAGAAGGCATTCTGGCACGGTAGCCCCGGCGTTTTCTTTACGGGAATGTTACAAAGGCAGTCCCTTTGGCCTGGCGCAAGCGCCTAGAAGATCGGCGGCGAGATCAGGCGCAGGCCGATCGACAGCCAGCGCTCTCCTTGGAAGTCGCCAAGATTGGTACCGATGGTCGAGTCGACCTGGACGTGACCGGGAACGATCCAGTAGCGCAGGCCGGCCTGGATCGAGGGGCGGCCGACATTCAGGCCGAAGGTTTCGGCGATGACGTAGGTGCGATCAGTGGCCGCGATCTCGCTGGAGAGCCCCCAGGTCATCCGGGTTTCCTGGACTTCGCGCAGACGGATGGCGCCGAGATTGGCGTGAAGGACCACGCGGTCGTCAGCCAGCGACAGGCTGCCCGGCAGGTAGAAATACGGCGAGCCGGATTGGCCCTTGCCCGGCTGCGTGGCATAGCCGCCGGCGATGCCGAGCCCCCAACTGTTGGTCTCGACATTCTTGAACAGGGTCTTGCCCTGGATGACGACTGCGCCGCTTTGCCCCGAACCGTCGGCGTGGGCCAGGGCGCCGCCCATGGTCAGCTCGAAGTTGCCGCCGGGGTTGCAGGCGGGTAACGCCCAAAACTCGCGGGCGTTTTCATGCAAGTGAACCCAGGTTTCCAGCTGACAGGCCTGCGGGTCGGTGATCCGCGCATCGTCGGTGATCATCGGGCGCGCCGCGTGAGCGAGCGGTGTCAGGAGGCCGAACAGGGCGAGCAATGGTAGGCGCATGAAATCGGGTCTCGATTGATTGGCTGGCTTGGCCTTGAAAAAGAACGCTAGGCTTGCGGGGCGTCGCGCAGTTCGCGGCGCAGGATCTTGCCAATCGGTGTTTTGGGCAGAAAATCGCGGAACTCGACGTGGCGAGGCAGCTTGTAGCTGGTCAGTTGCGCGCGGCAGTGCTCGATCACGGCTTCCCCGGTGAGATTTGGGTCCCTCCTAACGATCACCACCTTGACCGCCTCGCCCGATTTTTCGTCGGGGACGGCGACGACAGCGCATTCGAGAACGCCCGGATGGGCGGCGACGACGCTTTCGATCTCGTTGGGGTAGACGTTGAAGCCCGACACCAGAATCATGTCTTTTTTGCGGTCGGTGATGGTGACTCGTCCGAGGTCGTCGAGGTGGCCGACGTCGCCGGTCTTCAGCCAGCCGTCCTGGAACACGTTGGCGGTTTCGCCCGGGTTGTTCCAGTAGCCCTTCATGACCTGCGGCCCGCGAACGCAGATCTCGCCGGTGCATTTCTCGATGTCGCCCTCGCCGGTCCACACCGGCAATTCTTTGAAGTCGTCGTCGCGGATCGAGACGTCGGTGGACGGAATGGGCAGTCCGACGGTGCCGTCCCAGGCGCCGCCGAGCGGCATGCAGCAGGCGCCGGGCGAGGTTTCGGTGAGGCCGTAGGCTTCGGTGAGGTAATGTCCCGTCACCTTCTGCCAGCGTTCGGCAACCGGCTTCTGAACGGCGGCGCCGCCGCCGACCACCACCTTGAGCGCGGAAAAGTCGAGGCGGTCAAAGCCGGGTGTGTTCAGCAAGCCGTTGAACAAGGTGTTGACGCCGGTCATCGTCGTGAATTTCCAACTCGCCATTTCCTTGACCAGCGCCGGAAGGTCGCGCGGGTTGGTGATCAGCACGCTGAGGCTGCCCCAGTTCATGAAGGACAGGGTCGAGGTAAGGCAGAAGATGTGGTACATCGGCAAGGGGGCGATGACGATTTCCTTGCCTTCCTTGAAGCTGCCGGAAATCCAGACGCCCGTCTGCTCGAGGTTGGCGAGAATGTTGCGGTGGGTCAGCATCGCGCCCTTGGCGACCCCGGTGGTGCCGCCTGTGTATTGAAGGAAGGCTAGGTCTTCGCTGTGGACGTCGACCTGCGTGAAGCGCGCCGAACTGCCGCGCTCGAGCGCGCTGGCAAGGGTGATGGCGCCCGCGATGTGCCAGGCCGGCACCATTTTCTTGACATGCTTGATCACGAAGTTGATCAGCCAGCGTTTGGGCACGGGCAGGAGGTCGCCGACCTGCGTGGTGATGACATGCTCGACCGGCGTCCGGGCCATTACCTGCTGCAGGGAATGGGCGAAGTTTTCGACGATGACGATGGCCCGGGCCCCGGAATCTTTCAGCTGGTGTTCGATCTCGCGGGGCGTGTACAGAGGATTGACGTTGACCACGGTCATGCCGGCGCGCAGGACGCCGAACAATGCAACCGGGTACTGCAGCAGGTTGGGCGACATGATGGCGACGCGCTCGCCCTTGACCATCCCTGGCAAGCTTTGCAGAAAGGCAGCGAACGCCCGTGATTTCTGCTCCAGCTCGGCGTAGCTCATGGTGTAGCCGAGGTTGTGATAAGCCGGGCGGGCGGCGAATCTTGCAAAGATCCGGTCAAGGAGGTTGGGAATCGACTTGAACTGGTCCGCGTCGATCTCCGCCGGCATGCCTTGCGGATAGTTCTTGAGCCAGATCCTGTCCATGATGCGCTCCCCCTATTTTTTATTTGTCCGACTGTCTTCCCTGAACTCTACTCCAAATCGAATTTGCCGCCAGTATGGGGGAGCGGCAGCAGCGGGACCTTGATGCCGGTCAGTCGCGCTGGATCAGTTCGATCTTGTAGCCGTCCGGATCGTCGACAAAGGCGATGATGGTCTTGCCGTGCTTCATCGGCCCTGCTTCGCGCACCACCTTGCCGCCGCGCTGGCGAATGGCGGCGCAGGCGGCCGCCGCATCCGGCACGGCAAGGGCGATGTGGCCGTAACCGTTGCCGAGGTCATAGGCCGGCGTATCCCAGTTGTGGGTGAGCTCGAGCACCGCGCCCTCGCTTTCGGGCCCGTAGCCGACGAAGGCCAGCGTGAAGCGGCCCTCCGAGTAGTCGCTGCGGCGCAGCAGCTGCATGCCGAGGACTTCGGTATAGAAGGCGAGCGAGCGCTCGAGGTCGCCGACGCGGATCATGGTGTGCAGGATGCGCATGTGATTTTCCTGGTTTCTAGATTTGCGGAATCTGGCGGGCCAACTGGCGCAGTTCGCTGCGGCGTGCCTTCCAGTCGGGACAAAGCTCCTCCACCACAGACCAGAAGCGGGGGCTGTGGTTCATTTCGCGGAGGTGCGCCAGTTCGTGGGTGACGACGTAATCGACGACCGGGAGCGGCATAAGGATCAGTCGCCAGTTCAAGGAAATGCCGCCATGATGGCTGCAGCTGCCCCAGCGCGTGCGGGCTGCCGACAGGCGCAGCGACGGCGGCGGGACGCCAAGGCGCGGGGCGTAAAGGGCGAGGCGCTCGGCGAAGACACGGCGGGCCTTCTCGCGCAGCGCCTTTTCGAGAACGACCCGCGCCTCGACGGCGGGTGGCACGAAGAGGTGGAGCTTCGGCTCGCTGAACAGCCAGCGCTGCCGGCTGCCCGGGGTGACGGTTACGGTCAACGCCGCGCCAAGGGAAAAAATCACCGTGCCTTCGCCGACCGCGAGTTTTTCCGGGGTGGGGCGCTCGCGCCAGTCGGCGAGTTTGTCGAGCACCCACTGCCCGTGCTCGCGGATCAGGGTTTCGATGTCGCCGAGCCGGGCCTGCAGCGGTGCGCCGACGCGCAGCCCGCGATGGTCGATGGCGAGGCCGATGGTGCGCCGCCGGCTGTGCCGCAGGTGGTAGTCGACCGCCTGGCCGGCGATCGCGATGCGGCGCGTCGCCTCAGGCTGCGCTGGTCTTGGCATCCGGATAGCGATGGGGCGAAATCCGGCGCATTTCGCCTTCGATCCAGTCTTCGGCGCGCTTATTGACTTCGGCTTCGGAAAGTCCGCTGGCGTCGAAGGCCGGCCCGATGCTGATGGTGACCGTGCCGGGTTTCTTGATGAAAGCCTGGCGCGGCCACAGTTCGCCGGAGTTGTGGGCGACCGGCACCACCTTGCAGCCGACCTGGGTCGCCAGGTAGGCGCCGCCCGTCTTGTAACGCCGGGTCTCGCCGGGCCCGACTCGGGTGCCTTCGGGGAAGATGATGACGTAGAAGCCCTTGGCCAGCCGCTCGCGTCCCTGGGCGACGACCAGGTCGAGCGCCTGCTTGCCGGCTGCGCGGTCGATCGAGATCATCTTCATGGCGCCCAGTCCCCAGCCGATCAGGGGAACCCGCAGCAGTTCCTTCTTGAGCACGAATACGCAGTAGGCGCCCTTCGGCACGTAGTCCTGGATGGTCATCGTCTCCCAGGCCGACTGGTGCTTGGCGAGGATGACGCACGGCTCCTGCGGCATGTTTTCGAGGCCGACCACCAGCGGTTTGATGCCGAGCAGGTTCTCGACGCCCCACTGGATTCCTAGGCGCCAGAGCTTGCCGAAGTGATAGCCCCAGAGCCCGCGCAGAACGAGGGCAGCGACGATTACCATGGGGGCGACCAGCAGGGTCCACAGCCCGCCCCAGATGGCGAACAGAACGGAACGCAGGATGTTCATTTCCTTTTCACCTTCAGAATGTGATCGACCGCTGCGGACAGGTCCGCGAATTCCAGCGTGCCCTCGGGCAACTTGCCCTCGGCTTTCGTTTTCTCGCCCTTGCCGGTGCGCACCAGCATCGGCAGGCAACCCACCTTGGCGCAAGCCTGCAGGTCGCGCAGCGAATCGCCGATCGCCGGCACGCCCTTGAGGTCGACGTTGAGGGTTTCGGAAATGCGCTTGAACATGCCGGCCTTCGGCTTGCGGCAGCCACAGTCGGAGTCGGCGGTGTGCGGACAGTAGAAAATTGCATCGATCCGGCCGCCGGCGGCGAATAGCGCCTTGTGCATCTTTTCGTGGATGGCGTTCAGGGTATCCATGTCGAACAGGCTGCGCCCGACCCCCGACTGGTTGGTCGCGACCACCACGCGGTAGCCGCTCTGGTTGAGCCGGGCAATGGCTTCCAGGCTGCCCGGGATCGGCTTCCACTCGGCCGGGGTCTTGATGAACTGGGCGGAGTCGAAGTTGATGACGCCGTCGCGGTCGAGGATGACGAGTTTCATGGGCTGGGCTTTCCGGTGCTCAGGTCGACAGCTTGGACAGGTCGGCGACCTGGTTCATCGCTGCGTGCAGTTTTGCCAGCAGGCCGAGACGGTTGGCACGCAAGGCCGGATCTTCGGCATTGACCATGACGTCGTCGAAGAAGTTGTCGACCGGAGCGCGCAGGGCGGCCAGCGCCAGCAGCGAGCCGGTGTAGTCGCCGGTGACGAAGGCGGCGTCGGCTTCCGGCACGACATCGACCAGTGCTGCGTGCAGGGCGACTTCGGCCGGCTCCCGGAGCAGGGCGGCATCGACCCAGGCTTCGACGCTGTCTTCGACCTTCTTCAGGATGTTGCCGACGCGCTTGTTGGCGGCCGCGAGGGCGGCGGCTTCCGGCAGGGCCGAGAAGGCGCGGACGGCGGCGAGGCGCTTGGGAATATCGCCGAGGCGCTGCGGCCGTTGCGCGACGACGGCATCGACTTCCTGTGCCGTGTAGCCCTGCTCGCGCAGGCTGCCGGCGAGGCGGTCGTAGATGAAGTCGGCAAGCGCGGATTCTGCAGACTTGAAACCTTCGCTCCCGCCGAACGCCTGGCCGGCCACGGTCAACAGGGAATTCAGCGGCAAATCCAGATCGCCTTCCGCCAGCATGCGGATCACGCCCAGCGCGTGGCGACGCAGCGCGAACGGGTCGCGGTCGCCGGTGGGGATCTGGCCGATGCCGAACATGCCGGTCAGGGTTTCCAGCTTGTCGGCCAGCGCGACGACCGTGCCGACCATGCCGCGCGGCAGCGAGTCGCCGGCGAAGCGCGGTTTGTAGTGGTCTTCGAGCGCATCGGCGATCTCGGGTGCGAGGCCGTCGTGCAGCGCATAGTAGCGGCCCATGATGCCCTGGAGTTCGGGGAATTCGCCGACCATGTCGGTCAGCAGGTCGGCCTTGGCCAGCACGGCCGCCTGTTCGGCATGCAGCGCGAGGGCTTCGCCTCCCAGTTGCTGTCCGATGGCGCGCGCAATCGCGGCAACGCGCTGCATGCGCTCGCCCTGAGTGCCTAGCTTGTTGTGATAGACGACCTTGGCCAGGCCGGCGACGCGGGATTCCAGCGATTTCTTGCGGTCCTGGTCGAAGAAGAACTTGGCATCGGCCAGGCGCGGGCGGACGACGCGCTCGTTGCCGCCGATCACCGCGCCCGGGTCGGCCGGGCTGATGTTGCTGACGACGAGGAAGCTGTTGGTCAGTTTGCCGGCGGCGTCGAGCAGCGGGAAGTATTTCTGATTGGCCTTCATGGTCAGGATCAGGCATTCCTGCGGCACGGCGAGGAACTCTTCCTCGAACTGGCCGATCAGCACATTCGGGCGTTCGACCAGCGCGGTCACTTCGTCGAGCAGGGCATCGTCGTCGATCGGTCTGGCGCCGGCTTTCGCGGCAGCAAGCCCGAGCTGGCGGACTATTTCGCCACGACGCTCGGCGAAGGAGGCGATCACGGCGCCGTCGCTGGCCAGCTTGGCGGCGTAGTCGTCGGCATTGGCGAGGACGACCGGGTCAACGGCCGCTTCAAAGCGGTGGCCGTGCGTTTCGCGACCGGAAGTCAGGCCGAGGATGGAGATCGGCACGACTTCGCTGCCATGCAGGGCGACCAGGCCATGCGCCGGACGGACGAAATTGACGCTGGTCCAGCCGTCCTGCAGTTGGTAACTCATCACCTTCGGGATCGGCAGCGCGCCGAGCGCAGCCTCGACCGCCTTCTGCAAGCCTTCTGCCAGGGTCGCGCCCCTGGCCAGGCTGTCGTAGAAAAGGATGTCGGCCTTGCCGTCGTTCTCGCGGCGCAGGCTGGCAACTGCCGTGGCGTCGGCGCCCAGGGCCGCGAGTTTCTTGGCCAGCGCCGGGGTGGCGTTGCCGGCGGCATCGAGACCGACGGCGACCGGCATCAGTTTTTGTGAAACGGCTTTGTCCGCGGCAACGGCTGCGACATCGGTGACGTGGGCCGCCAGGCGGCGCGGCGAGGCGTAGGCGGTGACGGTTGCGGTCGACGCCGCCAGACCGGTGTTTTTCAAGGAGGCGGCGAGAGTGCCGGCAAAAACTTCGCCCAGTTTTTTCAAAGCCTTGGGCGGCAGTTCCTCAACGAACAGTTCAACGAGCAGGTTGGCATGCAAATTCGGGACGGACATGGTCAGGCAGCTTTCTTTTCGATCTGGGCGAGGACTTCGGCGGCCCAATCCTTCGGCGCCATCGGGAAGCCGAGGCGGGCGCGGGAATCGAGATAGGCCTGGGCGACGGCGCGGGCCAGGTTGCGGATGCGGCCGATGTACGCGGCGCGTTCGGTGACCGAGATGGCGCCGCGGGCGTCGAGCAGGTTGAAGGTATGGGCGGCTTTAAGCACCTGTTCGTAGGCGGGCAGCGCCAGCTGGGCGCCCATCAGGTGCTGCGCCTGCTTCTCGTGGGCGCCGAAGGCGTGGAACAGGAAGTCGACGTCGGAATGCTCGAAGTTGTAGGTCGATTGCTCGACTTCGTTCTGGTGATAGACGTCGCCGTAGGTCAGACCTTCCGTCCACACGAGGTCATAGACGTTCTCGACGCCCTGCAGGTACATCGCCAGGCGTTCGATGCCGTAGGTGATCTCGCCGGTGATCGGCTTGCAGTCGATGCCGCCGACCTGCTGGAAGTAGGTGAATTGCGTCACTTCCATGCCGTTCATCCAGACTTCCCAGCCAAGGCCCCAGGCGCCCAGCGTCGGGTTTTCCCAGTCGTCCTCGACGAAACGGACGTCGTTCTTCTTGAGGTCGAAGCCGAGCGCTTCGAGCGAGCGGAGGTAAAGCTCAAGGATGTTGTCAGGCGCCGGCTTCAGTACGACCTGATACTGGTAGTAGTGCTGCATGCGGTTCGGGTTCTCGCCGTAACGGCCATCCTTGGGGCGGCGCGACGGCTGCACGTAGGCGGCTTTCCACGGCTCGGGGCCGATGGCGCGCAGGAAGGTGGCGGTGTGGCTGGTGCCGGCGCCGACTTCCATGTCGTAGGGCTGCAACAGCGCACAGCCTTGCCTGTTCCAGTATTCCTGCAGGCGCAGGATGATTTCCTGAAATGTCGGTTTGTTGCTGGTGGTCATCGGACGCACTCGGTATGACGGAAGACCTTGAATTTTACTAGGTTTTCCGCTGCGCTGGCAGTACGCGGCGGGGCTGCCCGGAGGCGGAAGCGGGGCACCGCGGCCAGCCCTGTTTTCGGCTCCCAGGCGGCCTTGTGCGTTGCCGCAGTGCATCGGTTTAGAGTCCAAAGTCTACTACTGGATTTGACAATGCTTAATATAATCAATATTCTACAAATTATGTTGCGGTGCAACATCGGTTTTTTCTGGCGTCAAGCGTGGCGCCAGGCGGGTTTCAGGCGTGTTTCATTGTGCGCTGCCGATGTCGTTCCCCCTGTAACCGTTCGCTGGCGGAGAGGTTTTTCGCCAGTGGCAACAGTCAAGGAGGTCACATGTTCGCTTCGACCGTCTTTCCGCCCGGATTCATGCGGGCTTCGTTTGCCGTTTATGCCCTGCTCCAGAAGTTTCTGATGGTCTCCGGGGTGGTTTTCCTGATCGGCCTCATCGGCTTGCAGGCCGGTCACGCCGGCCTGATCGACGGGCTCAAGACCCTGCTTCCATCCTCCCAGTCCGCCGATGCCGAAGAGGAAGAGCTCGCCGATGCGCCGGTCGCCGATGCGACGCCATTGTTGACGCCGAAGATGCGTGGCGCGCTGGACTATGTTTCCAAGCGCTATCGTGTGTCGACCGAGGCGCTCGAGCCCATTTTCGAGACCGCTCAGCTGGCCGGCAAGGATTTGCGCATCGATCCGCTGCTGATCATCGCGGTGATCGGTGTCGAATCGGGCTTCAACCCGTTTTCGCAGAGTGTGGTCGGGGCCAAGGGTCTGATGCAGGTGATGCCGCGTTTCCACATGGACAAGTTGCCGGAGGAAGCGGGACGTGCGTCCTTCCTCGATCCGGTGACCAACGTCCAGGTTGGTGCCAAGGTGCTGCATGAATCGATTCGTCGTTTCGGCGGGGTCGAGAACGGTCTCCAGCAATTCGGCGGCGCGCTCAACGACCCGGACCGCCGTTACTCGACCAAGGTACTCGCCGAGAAGCAGCGCCTCGAACAGGCGGCCCAGCGCTTCCGGATCTGATGCGCCGGTCTAGCGGCGCCGTGGCAGACGGCTGGCCAGGATGCACAGGCCGGCCAGGGACAGAAAGGCCAGGTTGCCGTAGCGGCCGAACGGGGTCATGCCCTGATAGGCACGAACCTCCGCCTTCAGCACGCCTTGCGTGAACGGCGGTAGCAGCGCCTGGATCGACCCCTCGGCGCCGATCACTGCAGTCATCCCGGTATTTGTCGCCCGCAACATCGGCCGCCCGGTCTCGACGGCGCGCATGCGGGCGATCTGCAGGTGCTGCGGCTGGGCCAGCGAGCGGCCGAACCAGGCAGTGTTGGACAGGTTGGCAAGAATGCCGGCCTGCGGCAGCGAACGGATGATCTCCTCGCCAAAAACGTCCTCGTAACAAATGTTGACCGCAACCTGCTGGCCGGCTACGGCGAGCGGCGCCTGCGTCTCGGGTCCGCGCGAAAACGACGACATCGGGATGCTGGCGAGGCGCATGAACCACGAGAAACCCGGCGGAATGAACTCGCCGAAGGGCACCAGATGGGTCTTGCTGTAACTTTGCGTCGGTGAACTGCCGAGGCTGACTGCGCTGTTCCAGTAATGCCCCCCGTCCCCGGTAATGGTGCCGAAGACGAGGTCGCCGCCGTGCCTTTGCGCTGCAGATTTCAGGGATTCGGCATAGTTCGGCGGCAGTTGGTCGAAAAACGCCGGCAGGGCTGTTTCCGGTAGCAGCGTGAGTTGCGCCGGGTTGTCCTCGACCAGTTGCCGGTAGAGGCTCAGGGTGCGCAGGAAGGCCTCGGGACGGAACTTCATTTCCTGCGGGATGTTCCCCTGAATCAGTGCGACGCTGACCGGCTCGCCAAGCGGCGCCGTCCAGCGCACCTGCTGCAGGCTCAGGCCTGCCACGACGACCAATGCCAGGAAAGCGAGGCCGGCGCGCCAGCGCAGCAGCAGCGCACCCGACAGGGCAACGAGCAGGGACAGGCCGTGCACGCCGAGCAGAGGTGCGAATCCGGCCAGCGGGCTGGGTGGTGCCTGCGAGTAGCCGACAGCGAGCCACGGAAAGCCGGTGAAAATCCAGCTCCTGAGCCAGTCGACCGCAGCGATCAGGGCCGCGAAGAGCAGTGCTTGTTGCCACAGGGTTGCCGGCTGCCAGCGCTTGAAGGCCCAGCCGGCGCCCATCGGAAAGAGCGCCATCACGGCACAGAACAGGAAAGCGGCGATCCCGGCCAGCCACCATGGCATGCCGCCGAAGACCGAGAGGCTGACATAGACCCACGAAACGCCACTGAGGAAGAAGCCGAGGCCGAATGACAGGCCGTTCAGCGCCGCTTCCCGCGCCGACTCGGCGCGCCGCAGCAGGGCGAACAGCCCGAACCAGACCACGGGCGCCAGCCAGAACAGGCCGAACGGGGCGAAGCAGAATACGCCCGTGACGCCGGTCAGCGCGGCCAGGCCGAAGCGGTAAGGCGCCCGCTCAGGCAGTCTTGTCGTCGGCACCGGGCTGGGGTTTGGGCGGCGGGCTGACCAGCAGCGTGTACAAGCGCCGGCTGTCGGCGCGCAGGACCTGGAAGCGCATGCCGTCGATGTCGACCACCTCGTTGCGCTTGGGCACTCGGCCGAGGTGGCGCAGGACTAGGCCGCCGACGGTGTCGAATTCCTCGTCGGAAAACGTCGTCGAGAAGGCATCGTTGAAATTCTCGATCTCGGTGCGTGCCTTGACCCGGTAACGTCCGGTCGAGTCGAGGCGGATGTTGTCGTGCGCCTCGTCGAAATCGTATTCGTCCTCGATGTCGCCGACGATCTGTTCCAGCACGTCCTCGATGGTGACCAGGCCGGCGACGCCGCCATATTCGTTGACGACGATCGCCATGTGGTTGCGCGAAACGCGGAACTCGCGCAGCAGCACGTTCAGGCGTTTCGATTCGGGGATGAAGACGGCCGGTCGCAGCCAGTCGCGGAGGTCGAAGCTGGTCTCGGTGTGTACGCGCAACAAATCCTTGGCGAGCAGGACGCCGAGCACCTTGTCGCGGTCGCCGTCGACCACCGGGAAGCGCGAATGGGCCGCTTCGATGACGACCGGGATGATTTCGTCCATCGGGTCATCGACGTCGATCACGTCCATCTGGGCACGCGGTACCATGACATCGGTGACACGGGTGTCGGAAACCGCCAGGGCGCCTTCGATGATGGTCAGCGCGTCTGCATCCATCAGGTTGCGCTCGTAACCGGTGCGCAGGATTTCCAGCAATTGCTCGCGGTCGTCAGGCTTGCGCAGCAGCAGGGAGGAAAGGCGTTCGAGGATACCGGGTCTACTGGGGTTGTCCATAATCGTCAGGCGGTCAGGTCACCCGAATACGGATCGGGGTAACCAAGCGCGGCAAGAATTTCCCTTTCTTTGTCTTCCATGGCCCGGGCATCGGCTTCGTTCGCGTGATCCCAGTCCTGCAAATGCAGCATACCATGCACCGTCAGATGGGCGTAATGGGCCGCCAGCGGCTTGTTCTGCTCGGTCGCCTCACGGGCGACCACCGCCGGGCAGATGACCAGGTCGCCGAGAACGGCGGGCGCGCTTTCATACGGAAACGACAGCACGTTCGTCGCGTAATCCTTGCCGCGGTATTCATTGTTGAGAGACCTGCCTTCGTCCGGCTCGACGAGGCGGATGGTGATCTCGCCGCCGCCCGCCAGAGCCGCGCGCGCCCAGCGCACGAACTCGGCCCGCAAGGGTAAGCCCTCGCGGTTACAGGCGTATTGCAGCGACAGGTTAAGGCGTTTGCTTGGTTTGCGATTCATAGGCGGCAACGATGCGGGCGACCAGCGGATGGCGCACCACGTCTTCCTTGGAGAACTCGGTAAAGGCCAGGCCGCGCACATTCTTCAGGATGTCGCGCGCTTCGCGCAGGCCGCTCTTTTGCCCCTTGGCCAGGTCGATCTGGGTGAGGTCGCCGGTGACCACCGCCTTGGCGCCGATGCCGATGCGGGTCAGGAACATCTTCATCTGTTCGGGCGTCGTGTTCTGCGCCTCGTCGAGGATGATGAAGGCGTGGTTCAGTGTCCGGCCGCGCATGAAGGCGAGCGGCGCGATCTCGATCGCATTCTTTTCGTGCAGCTTGCTGACGCGGTCGTGGCCCATCAGGTCGTAGAGCGCATCGTAGAGCGGGCGCAGGTAGGGGTCGATCTTCTGCGACAGGTCGCCGGGCAGAAAGCCGAGGCGCTCGCCGGCTTCGACCGCCGGACGGGTCAGGATGATCCGTTCGACCAGGTCGCGCTCCAGCGCATCGACGGCACTGGCGACCGCGAGGTAGGTCTTGCCGGTGCCGGCGGGGCCGATGCCAAAGGTGATGTCGTGTTCCTGGATCGCCTTCAGGTAAGCCACCTGGCGCGGTGTACGGCCGTGCAGGTCGGTTTTCCGGGTCAGCAGCTGCGGGCCGTCGGCCGGGCTGGCAGCGCCGCGCGCGACACGGCGCACCGGCGCGTTGAGCAGTTCGATCAGGCCGAGCTGGATTTCATCAACCGACAGTGGTGCCCGCGCCATCGCATAGAAGTGGCGGATGGAGTCCGCAGCGCGCCGGGCGTCCTCGCCGCGCACCGAAAAGCGTTCGTTGCGGCGCTGGATGACGACATCGAACCCGGTTTCGATCTGCCGGATGTTTTCGTCCAGCGGGCCGCACAGATTGGCCAGCAGGACGTTGTCGACCGGCGCCAGCGAAACTTCCACCGGCCTGCTTTTGGGCGATACCGGCCTAGGCTTCTCGGATGACAATTTCGCCCCTCAGGCTGTGCGGCAGGGCTGCCGTGATGCGGACGTCGACGAAGCTGTCAATCAGCCGGGGGTTGCCGACGAAATTGACGACCCGATTGTTGTCGGTGCGGCCGGCAAGTTCGTGCACATCCTTGCGCGAGGTGCCTTCGATCAGCACGCGCTGGATGCTGCCGACCATGGCCTGGCTGATCACCTGCGCCTGTTCCTCGATGCGCTTCTGCAGGCGGCTCAAACGGGCGGACTTGACTGTGGCCGGCGTCGAATCGTCGAGGTCGAGTGCCGGCGTGCCGGGTCGCGGGCTGTAGATGAAGGAGAACGAGTTGTCGAAACCGACGTCGTCGATCAGCTTCATCGTCTTTTCGAAATCTTCGTCCGTTTCACCGGGAAAGCCGACGATGAAGTCGGAAGACAGCGAAATGTCCGGCCGCGCTGCACGCAATTTGCGGATGATCGATTTGTACTCGAGGGCCGTGTAGCCGCGCTTCATCGCCGCCAGCACGCGATCGGCACCGGACTGGACTGGCAGGTGCAACTGCGAGACCAGCTTCGGGACGCTGGCGTAGGTGTCGATCAGGCGCTGCGACATCTCGCGCGGATGCGAGGTCGTGTAGCGGATGCGCTCGATGCCCGGGATCTCGGCGATGTATTCGATGAGGATGGCGAGGTCGGCGAACTCCTCGGATTCGGCCATGGCGCCGCGGTAGGCATTGACGTTCTGGCCGAGCAGGGTGACTTCGCGCACGCCGTTCGCCGCCAGGCCGGCGACTTCGGTCAGCACATCGTCGAACGGCCGCGAGACCTCGCTGCCACGGGTGTATGGCACGATGCAGAAGGTGCAGAACTTGGAGCAGCCTTCCATGATCGACACGAAGGCCGTGGCGCCCTTGACCTCGGCGGGCGGCATCGCGTCGAACTTCTCGATTTCCGGAAAGGAGACATCGACCGCCGCCTTGCCCTTGCGGCGGCGCTCGGCGATCAGTTGCGGCAGGCGGTGCAGTGTCTGCGGGCCGAAGACGATATCGACATAAGGCGCGCGGGCGACGATCGCTTCGCCTTCCTGGCTGGCGACGCAGCCACCGACGCCGATCACCAGGTCGGGATTCAGTTTCTTCAGGTGCCTGACCCGGCCGAGGTCGTGGAAGACCTTCTCCTGCGCCTTCTCGCGCACCGAGCAGGTATTGAACAGGATGATGTCGGCTTCTTCCGGGTTGTCGGTCTTGACAATGGCTTCCGAGGCATTGAGCACGTCGGCCATCTTGTCCGAGTCGTACTCATTCATCTGGCACCCGAAAGTGCGGATGAACAGTTTTTTGGGCATGTATGAACTACTTTGCGAAATCAGGCGGGCCGGGATCGGCGGTAATCGTGCAGTCGCGAACAGGCACGCATTATAACCGACCGGAAAACACGTTGACCGGAGAAGCCCCGGCAAACTATAATCCGCGCCCTTGCAAGCGTGGTGATGTAGCTCAGTTGGTTAGAGCGGTGGATTCATAACCCACAGGTCGGCAGTTCAATTCTGCCCATCACCACCAATAGATTCAGAGAGATAGCCCCGGCCACATGCAGGGGCTTTTTCTTTGGGGTTGCGCCGGGCTAGACCGGCAGTTACTTTCGCCCCTCGGCTTGATCCCACAGAAACCACGCCGCCTCCAAAATCGTCCCATAGGTGACTGCTACCCCTGCCTACCTGCTCTCAAGTGATTGGCGCGACCGGTCAAGCTGGCCTGATTTCTCGCCATCCGGCTGAACTTCCGAGGGTATGTCGATGTCAAGGCAATTAAAGCATCAATAAGAACGGAGTTGATCATGAAGGCACCGGGACTCCTTCCGTTGTTCGCGGCCATGGCGATGGGTCTCTTGATCCCGTCGGGCAATGCCCAAGAGGGCGACCTGGCGTGGGCCTACCCGATGAACCCACCGGACTTCCAGCTGGCAAGTGACGACGGTTCGATCCGCCGGGTGCCGGACAGCGCGGCGGGGTACACTCTCACCCAAACCCGAGATCGCTTTGCTGCAACCGACTGGCATCCGGGGAACCACCCGCCGATGCCGGAGGTCGTTGCGAGAGGTCGCAAACCGGATGTTTTTGCCTGCGGCTGGTGTCACCGTGCCGATGGAGCGGGCGGTCCCGAGAACGCGAACCTCATGGGCCTGCCCTATGCCTATTTCGTTCAGCAGATGAAGGACTTCCGGAGTGGGGATCGGAAGACTTCGATCGCCAAACGAGCACCCACGGCGTTGATGATCGCCGGGTCGAAAACGATGAGCGACGCCGAAATCGACGAAACCGCACGCTACTTCTCTTCGCTCAAGCCGAGAACCAGGCTTCGCGTCGTCGAAACGGCGCTCGTTCCCAAGACGATCGTCCATGGCTGGGTCCTCGTCGACACGGGTAGCGGAGAACAGGAGGCTATCGGCCAGCGCATCATCGAAGTGGCGGAGAACCCGGCGGATTTCGAGAGCCGGGATTCCCGTGCCCGTTTCATCGCCTACGTCCCCCCCGGTTCAGTCAGCCGCGGCATGGAATTGGTTCGAACCGGCGCCGAAGGGCGCAGCGTGCCCTGTGCGACTTGCCATGGGCCCGAGTTGAAGGGGACAGACACCATTCCGCCGATCGTGGGTCGCTCGCCGAGCTATCTGGCGCGGCAGATCCATGACGTTCGTACCGGAGCTCGTGCCGGTGCGAATGCGGCGCAAATGAAGCCGGTCGTGGAGAACCTGACGGAGGGCGACATCGTTGCGATCACGGCCTATCTGGCTTCGCGTGCGCCCTGAGTCGAGCCACCGGATTGGAGTCTGTACCGACTTAAGCCGCCGACGGAAAACATCCTGTCATGCCGCGCGTCGTTCCCCTTGCCTCGTCCGGAGATGTCGATGCGTTTGATCTCGTCTCTCTTCGCCGCGGCGCTCGGCCTCGCCATTTCGACCGGCAGCACCGCGTGGGCGCAAAGCTATCCGAGCAAGCCGGTGAACGTGATATCGGCCTTTCCGCCCACCACGCTCGACTTCATACTCCGACTCGTGAACGGGCCCTTCCAGGAGAAATTCAAGCAAGCCATGGTCATCGAGAACCGACCTGGCGCCGGCGGCAACATCGCCGCCGAGGAGGTGGCCGGTTCGGCGCCCGATGGCTACACGCTGCTGGTGACGACGGACACCGTACTCACCAGCAATCCGCACATGTACCGCAATCTGAAGTTCAAGGCGGATGTCGAGCTGGTGCCGGTTATCTATCTGGCGAACACGAGCCAGACCCTGGTGTGCAATCTCTTGGTACCGGTCAAGTCGGTGTCGGACCTGGTCGCCTACGCCAAGTCGCATGACATGTCGTACGCGTCGGGAGGCAAGGGCGTTCCCGGCCACCTGGCGGCCGAGATGTTCCTGGCGGCAACGGGACTCCGTATGACGCACGTTCCCTACAAAGGCCCCAATGCTGCCGTGCAGGACATGATCGAGGGCAAAGTGCAGTGCGGATTTCTATCCACGGCGGTCGTCATGCCTCACATCAGGAGCGGCAAGCTGAACGGTCTCGCGGTCACGACGGCCAGGCGTTCGCCCAGTGCCATGGAGTTGCCGACGGTGAGCGAGGCCGGCATCGCCGGCTACGAAGCCACGTTCGGCGATCTCCTGCTGGCCCCCAAGGGCACCCCGCCCCAGGTCCTGGCGGCCTTGAACGAGGCCATCGGCGCGGTGCTTGCGCAGCCAGATGTGCGCGAAAAGTTCCTCGCATCTGGTCTGGAGTTCGTTCCCAATACACCCGAGCAGGCGGCAGCTCGCCTGCGTCGGGAATCCGACAAGTGGGCGCAGCTCGTGGAGCGATTGGGTTTGCGGGCTGACTGACCGAGGTCGCGCCGGGGCTTCACGCAATGGATGCGCTCTTCACGCCGTGGCGCAAATCAGTTCCGTATCGCCCGTCCGGCCAATGTCGCCCCCGTTGCGGGAAACTTCAGACGCCGCAGGAACCGTTGCCGCGCTTGAAGCCCATCCTGACCAGCAGTTTTTCCGGCGGGCAGAAGCCGGTGAAGCCGCTCTGCAGCAAGTTGAGGCCGACGAAGGCGGTGAAGGCGAGGAACCACTTCGAGACGAAGACCGGGCTCTCGGGAATGCCGAGGGCGAGGGACAGCAGGACGAAAAAACCGGCCATGATGCGGATGATGCGTTCGATGGTCATGATTGATGCTCCTTGCGGAAGGCTGCGTAGTAAAGAACCGGGATCACCACCAGCGTCAGCAGGGTGGAGACGAGGATGCCGAAGATCAGGCTGATGGCGAGCCCGTTGAAGATCGGGTCGTCGAGGATGAAGAGCGCGCCGAGCATGGCGGCCAGCGCAGTCAGCGCGATCGGCTTGGCGCGCACTGCCGCCGACTGCACGACCGCCTCGCGGAAGGCGATGCCGCTGGCGACCTGCTGCCCGATGAAATCGACGAGCAGGATCGAGTTGCGGACGATGATGCCGGCGAGCGCGATCATGCCGATCATCGAGGTGGCGGTGAACTGCGCGCCGAACA
>ERZ724516.743-NODE-743-length-19881-cov-5.244326_pt1 | contig 19881 bp, 19 predicted proteins | sample MGYA00376049_ERZ724516 | MGnify/ENA primary metagenome ERZ724516 (study PRJEB28724, sample SAMN07190886) | activated sludge metagenome | isolation source: activated sludge of sewage treatment plant in Hong Hong | place: USA: Christiansburg, Virginia | collected... | reverse complement strand
CCGTTGCAGCTTCGGCGTGATACCTATGCAGCGCTGCTGATGGGCAGGATTCCCCGCTGGAACGACGCACGCATCCAGGCGACGAACCCTGGGCTCAACCTGCCCGACCGGGAGATCGTGCTGGTGGCACGGCTGGACAGCAGCGGCACGACCTACGCGTTGACCAATCACCTCAGTGTCGCCAGCACGCAGTGGCGCGACCGGGGACCAGGTACCGGCAAGATCGTGCGTTGGCCGGCCGGCACGATGCTGGTGCGTGGCAACGAGGGCGTCGCTGCGCGCGTGAAGCTGAGCGTCGGCTCGATTGGTTATGTCGAATTCAGCTTCGCCAAACACCTCGGCCTGCCGGTTGCGCATCTGGAAAACAAGGAAGGTCACTATGTCGCACCCAGTGATGGCGTTGGCGAGGCGACGCTCGCGGCCAACCTCGCGCGCATTCCGGCCAACCTGCGTATCTTCATTCCCGACCCGGACGGCGCCGACGCCTACCCGATCCTGTCGTTGAGCTGGCTGTTGCTCAAGGAGCGCTACACGGATCAGGTGAAGGCGCAGGCACTGAAGCGTTTCGTCAATTGGGGGTTGCAGGAAGGCCAGCAGATGAGCAGCGAACTCGGCTTCATCCGTTTGCCCAGCGATGTGGTGACACGCAGCCAAGCGGCGCTCAGCCGGGTAAACTGACTGACGTCCGCGTTGGCTCAGCCGCCGCCCTGGATCGCGAAGCCGGCGGAGAGGTTCGCTGGTTCGTTTTCTCTGGTCCGCAAAGGAGTTGTCGGTGGAGCCCATGAATGCCTGCCACCTTCTCGACCTGGCCACCATCGAGCGCAGTCTGCGTGACGTCCAGGAGAATTTCGGCCGGCTCAATGCCCGTCTCGACGAGCGGCGCGATCCCCTGGTCGACGCCGTGCGCAACAACATGCTCGAGGGCTATGCGCTGATCGACCGCTGTGTCAGCGAGGGCGTCGATCTCTTCGACCTGCAGCAGATCGATCGTCTGATGGAGATCAACACGACTGTACTCTGTGGGACCAGTCCGCAACGGCGGCAGGAGTACGCCGATCATGTTGCCGCGACCGAAGCGCGTTTCTTCCATAACGAGGACGGCGTGCGCGATCTGCTCGAATGGTACGTGATGCATCGCAAGGACTCGGTGTGGAAGCGGGCGGCCGGCGTATTCGTGCGCATTCTCAGCAAACCGCAGCTCTTCATCGAGGGCAATCACCGCAGCGCCTCGCTGATCGCGAGCTTCTTGCTGATGCGTGAGGGTCTGCCCCCGTTTGTGCTCACGGTCGACAATGCCGTCGCTTACTTCAATCCGGCATCGGTCGTCCGTCGCTTGCCGAAGAAGGGTATTCGCGCTCTTTTCCAGCTCCCGAAGATCCGCAAGAGATATGCTGAACTCATGATTGCGGAGTCGCGAACCGAGTTCCTGCTGGCGTGGAGCAATGGCGCTGGCGCAGGCAGGCACAACCGGGGTGGCCGTGTGCAGGCTTGTCGTAACTGATGTCGGAGCGGATCACTTCCCGGCGAGCCATACAGGAATTGTTGAGCAAGCAAAAGCTGTACGAAGGCCTGCTTCACAGTCAGCACAGCGTGCGCCAGCCGATCGTCGAATCGCTGGTGCACCGTCAGCACATGGCGGAAGTCGCCAACCTGCTGGCCGGCATGCCCAGCCAAGCGATCGGCAGTCTGCTCGGTGTTCTGCCGATCGATGAGGCACAATCGCTGTGGACGTGCCTTCCGGATGCGCGCGAGAACGAAGTGCTGTGGGAACTCTCCGACGCCTTGCGTGCAACGCTGGTGGGCGGCCGCGAGCCGCGCTTTGCCGAAAGCCGGATCAACGCCTTTCTCCTTGTCGATGGCCGGCTGCGTCAGGTGCCCATCGGCGGCCGCCAGGATCTCGAAGGCATCAAGCCAGCCTGGCTTGACCTGCTCGCCGCGGCCAGGCCGGAACGTCGCTACATCGGTGAGCACTTTGGCGTGAGTCTTCCGGATCCGGGCCAAACCACCGACCTCGAAATCAGCTCGCGCTTCCAGATCGACGACAAGGGTTCGCTTCGCCTGCGGTCCAGCTTCCTGCTCTACCGTGACGGCAAGTCGCGCAGCATCCCGGTCGTCTTTGTCGTGCATCAGGGTATTCTGTTCACCGTCCGCAACGAGGATCTGCCCGTATTTCGCCTGCAGGGGCAACGCGCCGGCAGCCAGGTCGGCTACGCCTCCGACTGTTTGGACCTCATCCTCGACCTCTACGGTGCCGACGTCGAGTACTCGGCTGATGTGCTGGAGAGTATCTACAAGCGGCTTGGGGAAGTCGGCCGTCAGGTGCTCAACGAGAAGATGAGCGACGAGGATGCCGCGAACGTACTCGCGGGCATCGCGGAGGCAGAAGACCTCAACGGACGCATACGCGGCAACATCCTCGACACCCAGCGGGCCCTGTTCTTCCTGATACGCAGCCGGCTGCTTGGGCGCAGCCAGCGGGAAGATGCCAAGGAGATCCTGCGCGACATCGATTCGCTGAACAGCCACACCGCTTTCTTGTTCGACAAGATCAACTTCCTGATGGAGGCGACGGTCGGTTTCATCAATATCAACCAGAACAAACAGGTGTCGCAGCTGACCGTACTCAGCGTCGTCATCATGCCGCTCAACATTGTTGCCGGCATCGGTGGCATGTCGGAGTTCTCGATGATGACCGCCGGAATACCGTGGCCCACCGCTTACGCTGGGCTGGCCGCCGGTATGGGTTTGCTGGGCTGCGCGACCTACCTGATGCTGAAGAACCTCAAGGCCGGCAGGAAACCGAAAGCGGGTTGACTGCGGTGTCCGCTTGCCGCTGCGGTCGGCTCGGCGCGGCTTCCTCGTGGACGGCCAGCGGCATCGCCTGCCAGGCGCGGATCAGTTCCAGCCGGCCGTCGAGATGTTCGACGACGGCGGTGCAGCTATCGACCCAGTCACCGCAGTTGGCGTAGGTCAGCCCGTCCCGGGTCTGAATCGTCGCGCAGTGAATGTGGCCGCAGATGACGCCGTCGAGGCCGCGCGCCCTGACGGCGTGAATCACCGAGTCCTCGAAGTCGAAGATGAACGAGACCGCACGCTTGACCCGATTCTTGGCATAGCCAGCCAGCGACCAGTAGCCTGGCAGCCGCAGTAGCCGCCGCAGGCGCGCGAGCAGCGCGTTCGCACGCACCAGAGCGGTGTAACCGACATCGCCGAGAATCGCCAGCCAGCGGTGATGACGCGTCACCTGATCGAACTCGTCACCATGCAGGAGCAGGAAGTGACGGCCGTCGGCGGTGACGTGAACATGCTCGTGGCGCACGAGGATCTCACCGAAAGAGACCCCGTCGTACTCGCGCAGCGCTTCGTCGTGATTGCCCGGAATCAGCATGACATGCTCGCCGTGGCGTGCGCGACGCAGAATCTTCTGCACGACCGTGTTCTGCGCCGGTGTCCAGTGGATGCTCCGGCTCATCGCCCAGAAGTCGATGATGTCGCCGACCAGGTAGAGATATTGTGCCTCGTGCCCACGGAGGAACTCCAGCAGACGCTCGGCCTGACAGCCGCGGGTGCCAAGATGGACGTCGGAAAGGAAAATCGAGCGGACCTTCATCGGCGCAGGCCTGGCGTGCCGGCGTCGGCGGTGCGCGCGGGGCGCATTGCCGGCTTGCTGCATGGCCCCCCGATATTCGGTGCGACAGCGTTGCCCGGGCTCATGTTCAGCCGTAGCGTCCGCGTCGGGACGCGAACCGGCTGGCCGGGACGCACGACACGGGTCGCGTGTTTGCTCATGGTGTGCCTTCCGCTTTGATCGCCCGTGTTTCAATACGCTGCGTCGCCTCCCCCTGCTGCGGGCCGAGCGACGCGCGGCGAGCGACCAGAGTTCCATACAGGCTGGCCAATTGTTGCGCCGGCCGATCGGCACCCCATTCGTGGGCAAAACGCAGGCCCTCGGCAGCGAGTTCGGCAAGCCGCTGCGGGTTACCGAGTAGATCGATCAATTGCTGCGCGAAGGCGTCCGGTGTCGTCGCGGCGGCGACGGCGCCGCGTCCCGGATCGACAATCGAGCGCGTGCCGAGGGCCGCGATGGCCAGTACCGGCAGGCCGCTGGCCAGCGCTTCGAGCAGCACGAGGCCCTGCGTTTCGGTTTGTGAAGCGAAGACGAAGACCTCGGCCGCAGCGTAGCAGTCACGCAGTTCGGTGTTCCGATCGAGGTAGCCGACAAACAGCACATGCCCTTCGAGGCCAAGCGCTGTCGCGCGCGACCGCAGGTCGGGAAGCGCCGGTCCGTCGGCGGCGACGACCAGCAGCAACTCGGGGTCCGTCGCGCGCGCCCGCGCCAGCATGCTGAGCAGGAAGTCGATGTTCTTCTCATGGGCAGCGCGCCCGACGAACAGGACGACGCGGCGGCGCGGCGAGATGCCGTGGCGAACACAAAAGCGCATGCCGTCGCCACGCGCGAACTGCGACTCGGGCAGTCCGGTGGGGATCACCTGTAGCGGTACGCTGACGCCGTAATCGCGAAGCGTGTCGAGCATCGGCGCCGAGGGCACGACGACCGCAGCGAGCGCGTTGCACTGCTGGCGCGCCAGGGTGCGGGCCGCGGTTCTGAGCCAGGTGCGCGGCAAGAGCGGGATGTAGTGAGAAAGATACTCCTCGAAATGCGTGTGGTAGGTGGCCAGACACGGCAGGCCGCGCTGACGCGCCAAACGCAGCGAAGCGTAGTGGGCGGCGAACGGTGTCTGGACATGCACGAGATCGAAGGTGGTACCGGCGAGAGCGCGATCGAGGTGATAGAGCGTGCTCGGCGACATCAGGCGATCTTCCGGATCGCTTGGCACCGCTCGCGATGGCACCCGGATGACGCCCCATTCGTCGCCACCGATCTCCCGTTCGGGGTAGTCCGGGACGACCAGCGTGACCTGAATGCCGAGTTTCGCCAGGGCGGCGCGAAACGTCTGGATCGACGTCGAGACGCCATTGACGCGTGGGAAATAGACGTCGCTGACCATCAGCACGTGTAGCCCAGGTGTGCTCGGTGAGCCGCTTGTCGGCGGCGCAGAGTTGACTGCCGTCATCGCGCGCCCCCGGCCATGCCGATCGAGGCTCGGCCGCGCCGCTGCGCGTGGCCTGCGCCCATCTCGGGAAAGCACGCTCGCGGCAGCGGCAGCGTCGACCGAGTACGGTGACTGCGGTGACTACGGTGATCGGGATACCTGCGCGAGCAGGTCCCGAACAGGCGGCAGGCCGGTTGGTCGCTCGCCCGCGGGCGGCGCCGGAGGAACTGTTGTTCCATGCGGTTCTCCATTCGTGTCTTCATGAGTTCTCATTCTCGAACCCCTGCGTGACGAATGAATGACCTTGCGGTTACGGAACGGTGGCAGCTCCTCGCGAAGCCGCTGCGCGGGCGCGCGGACGGCGGACCGATGTGGCGTTGCGCTGCTGTGCCGCCGGGCTCAGGTATTCTGCACGACAATGTTGGGAAACTTGGCGCTCATGTCCCTGGCGCGCTCGGCAACCTTGACGGCAATGCGGCGGGCAATCGTCCGGTAGATCTCGGCGGCGGGTGAGTCGGGAGCGCCGACCACCGTCGGGCGGCCCGCGTCGGTCAGTTCGCGAATCGCCAGTTCCAGAGGCAGGGCACCAAGGAACTCGGTGTCGTAATCCTTGCACATTTGCTCGCCGCCGCCTTCGCCGAAGATGTGCTCTGCATGGCCGCACTGCGAGCAGATGTGGATGCTCATGTTCTCCACCAGACCGATGATCGGAATGCCCACCTTCTCGAACATCTTCAGGCCCTTGCGCGCGTCGATCAGGGCGATGTCCTGCGGTGTCGTGACGATCACCGCGCCGGTCACCGGCACCTTCTGCGCCAGTGTCAGCTGCGTGTCACCGGTTCCCGGCGGCATGTCAACCACCAGGTAATCGACGTCCTGCCAATTGGTCTGCTTGAGCAACTGCTCGAGCGCCTGGGTCACCATCGGGCCGCGCCAGACCATTGGTGAATCGATGTCGATCATGAAACCGATCGACATTGCCTGCAGACCATGCGCCAACAGGGGATCCATCGACACGCCGTCGCTCGACTCGGGTTTCTGACCGACCAGACCGAGCATTTGCGGTTGCGAGGGACCGTAGATGTCCGCGTCCAGCAGACCCACCACCGCTCCCTCCTGGGCCAGCGCCAGTGCCAGGTTGACGGCCGTTGTGCTCTTGCCGACGCCGCCCTTACCCGAGGCGACGGCAATGATGTTCTTCACTCCGGGCAGCGGCTTCAAGCCACGCTGCACGGTGTGGGCGACGATCTTGACCGTGACATTGGCGCTGACGTTGCCAATGCCGGGGATCGTCCGCAGTTTCGCGATCACGGTACGCCGGATCTCGTCGACCTGGGTCTTCGCGGGATAACCCAGTTCAATGTCGAGCGCGACATCGACGCCCTCGACCTTGATGTTTCTTGCCGAGCGGGTCGCAAGAAAGTCCTTCCGGGTATTCGGGTCGATCAATTCCCTCAGTGCCGTCTGCACGGCTTCAAGCGTTACGGCCATTCGTTGCAGCTCCTCTCATGGATACTTGAGTGATTTACTATAGTTTATCCGAAAATGCCGCACAATGCACGCGCTGACTACACCGGGCAGTGCGTTGACTGCGGCGATTCGTCTGCTAAGCTCCGGCCATGACAACGACCATCGCCCTGTCGCGCCCCTTCGACAGAACCTGGGTACTCGGCGCCATTCGGCGGATCGAGGCCGATTTCCAGCGTTCCAGCGATACCCACCTGATTCCTTTGCCCGTGCCCGGTTTTCCAGGCATCGACCTGTACCTGAAGGACGAGTCCAGCCATCCGACCGGCAGCCTGAAGCACCGGCTGGCGCGCTCGCTCTTCCTGTACGCACTGTGCAATGGCTGGCTGCGTGAGGGCAGCACGGTGGTCGAAGCCTCGAGCGGCTCGACGGCGATCTCCGAGGCCTATTTCGCCCGCCTCATCGGCCTGCCGTTTATCGCCGTGATGCCGGCGGCAACCTCGACCGAGAAGGTGGCGGCGATCGAGTTCCAGGGTGGTCGCTGTCATCTGGTCGAAGACTCGATGGCCATCTACAGCGAATCGCAGCGGCTCGCGGACGAGTTCGGCGGTCACTACATGGATCAGTTTACCTATGCCGAGCGGGCAACCGACTGGCGTTCGAACAACAACATCGCCGAATCCATTTTCGAGCAAATGCGCCTGGAGAGGTATCCCGTTCCAAGCTGGCTGATTTCCAGCGCCGGCACGGGCGGTACGGTGGCGACCCTCGGCCGCTACGTCCGCTACCGTGCGCGGCCAACCCGCGTTTGCGCGGCCGATCCCGAGCGTTCGGTCTTCTTCGACCACTACGTGAGTCGCGCCCCCGGCCTGTGTCTGCAGGAAGGTTCGCGCATCGAGGGCATCGGCCGGCCACGCGTCGAAGCCTCTTTCCTCCCCGCCGTGATCGACGCCATGGTCCAGGTGCCGGACGTCTGGTCGATAGCCACCATGTACGAACTGTCGGCGCGACTGGGTCGTACGGTCGGCGCCTCGACCGGCACCAATCTGCTTGCGACGCTGGCCTGCATGGCGCAGATGCGGGCGAACGGCGAGGCAGGCTCGGTCGTCACGCTGCTTTGCGACTCCGGTCAGCGTTACGGGCACACCTACTACAGCGAGGACTGGCTCGAGCGGGCCGGCTTGAGCTGCCCGCAGGAGCGCGCCGCTGTTGCCGCCACCCTCGATTCCGGGGAGATCGCCGAGGCTCTCTCGGCCAGTTGGCGTCTTGCCGGCGAACTGGCCAGCGCGCCTTGATGTAGGGCGCCGGTTCAGCCGCTCGCCGGCGGTGTATTCTGGCGCACCCAGTTGCGCCAGGCGGTAAAGACGGCCGGGTGTAGCGCGGCGATGACCGGGCGGCGCCAGACGTCGTCTGCCTCATAGTCGTCGTGGGCCAGGGTGCACATGCGCCCACCCGCTTCGCGCAGGATCAGGCTGCCGGCGGCGTAATCCCAGAGCATCTGACCACCGTGCAGGTAGAGGTCGAGTCGCCCGGCGGCGAGGTTGCACCAGTCGAGAGTCGAACTGCCGAAGTTGCGCTGCGAGTAGAAGGGCGGGTTGACGGCGATCTGGTCAGCCAGATGTTTGGGGATGCGCTTGAAGTCGACGCCGCCGACGGCACGCCCGATGTCCGCGTTCACCTGGCGCAGTGGCAGGCGGCGGCCATTGAGGTAGGCGCCATGGCCCTCGCGGGCATAGAACATTTCGTCGGTGATCGGGTTATAGGTTACCGCCAGGCGCGTTCGTCGTGCCCGCATCCAGGCGATGGACACGGCAAAGACGGGCAAGCCATTGATGAAGTTGGTCGTCCCGTCGATCGGGTCGATGCACCACAGCCCAAGGTCGTTGCTGTTGCCAGCGTGCCAGATGGCCTGTTGCTCGGCCGCCGTCATTTCCTCACCGATGATCGGGCAACCGTGAATCTCCGTCAGGCGTTCGAGGAGGAAATGCTGGGCGGCGAGGTCGGCCTCAGAACACAGCGAGCCGTCGTCCTTGCGCTGCCCGTGCCTGACGCGAAGGAAGCGCGGCATGATTTCTCGCTGCGCGACTTCGCGAACCAGCGCGACAGTGGCGTCGAGCATGCTTTTGAGTTCGCTGTCAGCACTTGGCGGCTTGCTCCTGCGGTCTGGCTCGCTCATGATCAATCAGGAGCGCCACTTGATCGAGCAGCCCATGCTGGCGACCTGCTCCGCGGGTCCGCGGCCGGTCTCGGCAACCAGCCGCATTGCCTCGACCAGCTCGCGTCGCGCGTCAGGTGCGGCCGGCATACGGCCGCTGGCATCCAGACGCCCGCGGTACTGGAGTTCGAGCTGGCGGTTGAAGCCGAAGAAGTCCGGGGTGCAGACGGCGCCGTAGCGGCGGGCGACGTCCTGAGTCGCGTCGTACAGATAGGGGAAGGGGAAGTCGAGTTGTGCGGCGACGCGCTGCATGTTGTCGAGGGAGTCCTCGGGGTATTCGGCAGGATCGTTGCTCATGATCGCGGCGACGCCGATCCCCCGCGCCTGTAGCGCGCGCGCGTCGCGGCAAATGCGGTCGATGATGGCCTTGACGTACGGGCAGTGGTTGCAGATGAACATCAGCAAGAGCCCGTTCGGGCCGCGCAGCGTGGGCAGCGAGTGACGCGCACCATGGGTGTCGGCGAGTTCGAAGTCGACGGCCGGCCAGCCGAAATCACAAACGGGGGTATTCAAGGCCATGATCGGCATGCCTCCAAACACAGCGAACGGGGAAGCTCTTATAATACCATGGTGAGTGCGCCCCGCTTTCATTGCCCCGTGCCCTTGGCGGTCGGCGCGCAGGTCGACCTGCCGGAGGTCGTCGCGCAGCATGCGGTCAAGGTTCTGCGGCTGCGACGTGGCGATGCGGTGACCTTGTTCACGGGCGCCGGCGGCGAGTATTCGGCGCGGATCGCTGGCATCGAGCGCTTGCGGGTCAGCGTGGAGATCCTGCAGTGGTTGCCCACCGAGCGTGAGTCGCCGCTTTCGATCACCCTGGTACAGGCGCTGCAGGCCGGGGACAAGATGGACATGACGGTGCAGAAAGCCGTCGAACTTGGCGTCGATCGCTTCGTCCCGGTGATTTCGCGGCGCAGCGTGGTTCGCCTTGCCGATCAACGTGCCTTGCGCCGGGCCGAGCATTGGCGTGGAGTTGTCGCTGCGTCCTGCGAACAGTGCGGACGCAACCGCTTGCCGGAGGTCGCGATTCCGGAAAGCCTCGAACATTGGTTGATGCGGCCGCCGCCGCCGGGCGTTCTACGCCTGCTGCTGGCGCCGGTGGCAAGTTACTCGTTGGCGATGCTGTCGGGTCCGTCGGCGGACGGCCATATCGAACTTCTGGTCGGCGCCGAAGGTGGGCTGGCGCCGGAGGAAGTCCGGTTGGCGGCGCTGGCCGGTTTTCTGTCCGTACGTCTCGGGCCGCGTATCCTGCGCACCGAGACGGCTGGCCTGGCTGCCCTGGCGGCAATCCAGTTTTTGTGGGGTGACTTGAAGGAGGGAACTACTGATGTTTGAATCGGCAGAACTGGGACACAAGATCGACAAGGAAACGTTCAAGGCGGAAGAGCCCAAGTTGCGCGCGGCCTTGCTCGAAACGCAGGAGCTATTGCGCGAGAATGGTTCGTTTCCGGTGGTCATCCTGATCAGCGGCGTCGACGGGTCGGGCAAGGGCGAAACCATCAACGTCCTCTACGAGTGGATGGATCCTCGCTACATGTCGACGCATGCGTTTTACGCGCCGACTGCCGAGGAGCGCGCGCGTCCGTCGATGTGGCGCTACTGGCGGGCGTTGCCGCCGAAGGGCCGGATCGGGATCTTTGCCGGTTCCTGGTATTCGCAGCCGATCGCCGAACGGATCACCAACAGTCTTTCGCGCTCTGATTTCGACCAGCGCATGGATCAGCTCAATCGCTTCGAAGCGATGTTGGTCAATGAAGGTGCGCTGGTACTCAAGTTCTGGATTCACCTTTCCAAGGACGCGCAGCGCGAGCGGCTGAAGGCGATCGAAGCCAACCCGTTGACCAAGTGGCGAGTGACCAAGGCGAGCTGGGATCGGCTGAAGACCTACGACAAGCTGCAGGAGGTTGCCGGCCACCTGTTGCGTACGTCGAATACGCCCTGGGCACCGTGGATCATCGTCGAAGGTACCGACGACCGCTATCGCCACCTTACCGTCGGCAAGACGATCCTCGAATCGCTGCAGAAGCGCCTGGCCGACAAGCGTGACCAGAACTCGCCGGTAGCGCCGCCGTTCTCGCCGCGCATCGACCGGCTGGACGTGCTCAGTTCGCTCGACATGACGCAGAGCTTGACGAAAAAGGTTTACGAGACCGAGCTTTCGCTGTGGCAGGGGCGCCTGGCGGAACTGATGCGCCACGCCGAGTTCCGCAAGCGCGCCTTGATCCTCGCTTTCGAAGGTTCCGATGCGGCCGGCAAGGGAGGCGCCATCCGGCGCATCACCTCGGCGATGGATGCGCGGCAGTATCAGCTCGTGCCGGTTGCCGCACCGACCGAAGAGGAGCGTGCGCAGCCGTACCTGTGGCGATTCTGGCGGCACATGCCGCGTCTCGGGCGGGTCGTCATTTTCGATCGCACCTGGTACGGGCGCGTCCTCGTCGAGCGCGTCGAGGGGTTCTGCACTGATGCCGACTGGTTGCGCGCCTACTCCGAGATCAACGATTTCGAGCATGACCTCTGGCGAGCCGGCGGTATCGTCGTCAAGTTCTGGCTGCAGATCAGCGACGAGGAGCAACTCAAGCGCTTCGACGAGCGCGCGAAGATCGAGCACAAGCGTTTCAAGATCACCGAGGAAGACTGGCGCAACCGCGAGAAAGCCGGCGCCTATCATGAGGCGGTCTGCGACATGGTCGACCGGACCAGTTCCGGAACCGCACCGTGGACGCTCGTCGAGGCCAATGACAAGCTGTTTGCCCGGATCAAGATCTTGCGGACGATCTGCGAACGGGTGGAAAAGGAGCTCAAAGTCGATCCGCTGAAGCTTTCGCCGGTGACTCCGCCGAAGGCAGTCAGGGCGGCGAGTTCGGCCGATCCCAAGGTCGAGGAGGTTAGTGAGGCCAAGGAGTCGAAGACCGAGGTGACCAAGGAATCACGCGCCGACAAGGCGAGAGAGGCCAAGGCCGCCAAGGCAAGAGAAAAGGCACGACCCGCGGCGTGATATGTCCGACGACCTGAGTTCTGCACACTTCGTCGCCTGGTTCCGGTCGGTTGCGCCGTACGTCAATCTCTTTCGCGGCAAGACCTTCCTCATCGCCTTTGGCGGCAAGGCGATCGCGGGCCAATTGGCGCGCACGCTGGCGTATGACGTCAACCTGCTCGCGGCGTTGGGTGTGCGGCTCGTGCTGGTCCATGGAGCACGGCCGCAGATCGAGGAATTGCTGCGCGAACGCGGAATTCAGTCGGTCTATCACGGCAACTATCGGGTCACCGATGCCAAGGCTCTCGATTGCGTGATCGACGCGGTGGGCAGCATCTACGTCGAGATCGAGGCCCTGCTGTCGCAGGGCCTCGCCGATACGCCGATGGCCAACAGCACGATTCGCGTCGTTGGCGGTAACTTCATTACCGCCAAGCCGGTCGGCGTGGTCGATGGGGTCGATCTGCAGTACTCGGGTCAGGTGCGCAAGATCGATGGTGAGGGCATCCGTGCGCAGTTGGGGCTTGGCAACATCGTTCTCCTGTCGTGCATCGGATCGAGCCCGACCGGCGAGATCTTCAATCTGGCGATGGAAGAAGTCGCCGAAGCGGTGGCCACCTCGCTGCTCGCCGACAAGCTGATTTTCCTGACGGACAGCCAGGGTGCGACCGATATCGACGGTGCTCTGCTCGACGAGTTGACGGTGGAAGCGGCCGAGCGTTTGATCAGTCTCGGCGACTGGTTGTCAACCGATCTCAAGCGCTACCTTCCGTGCGCGGCGCGGGCCAGTCGCGCCGGTGTCGGGCGCGTACACCTGCTCGGCTACGACGAGGACGGCACGTTGTTGCGCGAGCTGTTCACGCGCGATGGCGTGGGCACGGTGATCACCCGCGAGTCGCTGGAACAGCTGCGCGATGCCCGGCCCGACGACATTGGCGGCCTGGTGGCGCTGATCGAGCCGCTCGAAGAGGACGGCACACTGGTCCGTCGTTCGCGTGAACTGCTCGAGCGGGAGATCACGCGCTTCTCGGTGGTCGAACACGACGGCCTGATCGTCGCTTGTGCCGCCCTCTACCCTTACGGTGAGGAACAGGCCGAACTTGCCTGCCTGGCCGTGCATTCGCACTATCGCCGCTGGGGCTACGGCGCGCTGCTGATGAAGCGTATCGAGGCAAGAGCCCGCGCATCGGGGGTCAGGCGCCTGTTCGTCCTCACCACGGTGACCGCGCACTGGTTCAAGGAGCGTGGCTTCAGCAAGCGCCGCGTCGATGATCTGCCGGCCGAGAGACGTTTGGTCTACAACCTGCAACGGCGTTCAAGCGTATTGATGAAGGAGTTGTAGTTTACTGGCGGTTCCGGCGCTTTTCATGGTGCACCGGCGACGGTGACCGACCGCCACGGACGAACCGCCGAAAAATCACTGAGGAGTTGATTGCATGGCAAGAATGGTTAACTGTGTCAAGCTCGGTCGCGAGGCTGAAGGTCTCGACTTCCCACCGTATCCCGGCGACCTGGGCAAGCGGATCTATGAAGGGGTATCCAAGGAAGCGTGGCAGCAATGGGTGCGCATGCAGACGATGATCATCAACGAGAATCGCCTCAATCTCGCCGATGCCGCGCATCGCAAGTATCTGGCCGAGCAGATGGAGAGGCACTTCTTCGGCGATGGCGCCGACAGGGTGCAGGGCTACGTTCCTCCCTCCGCCTGATCGGCTGCACGCCGGCGGGCGGGTCAGGCGGCGGTCAGGGTGCGCACGCCGTCAGCCGTGCCGAGCAGGCAGACGTCCGCTGGTCGGCAGGCAAAGAGGCCGTTGGTGACCACGCCGACGATCTGGTTGATGCGCGTTTCCAGTTCGACCGGATCGGCAATCGGCAAGCCGCCGACATCGACGATCAGGTTGCCGTTGTCGGTGACGAAGCCCGCACGCCGAAGCGGCGTGCCGCCGATCTTGGCCAGTTCGCGGCGGACGTGGCCAAGAGCCATGGGAATGACTTCGACCGGCAGAGGAAAGCGACCGAGCACCGGTACGAGTTTCGATCCGTCGGCAATGCACACGAACTTCCGGGCGACAGCCGCGACGATCTTCTCGCGCGTCAGCGCGCCACCCCCGCCCTTGATCATCTGCATCGCTGCGTTGATCTCGTCCGCGCCGTCCACATAGACGGGCAGTTCCTCGACCTCGTCGAGGTCGAAGACCGCGATGCCATGGCTGGCGAGTCGTTGCCTGGTCGCCTCGGAACTTGCGACGGCACCGCCGATGCGGTGCTTGATGGCCGCCAGCGCATCGATGAAGCAGTTCGCCGTCGAGCCGGTCCCGACGCCGACGATCTTTCCGTCGACCACGTGCGCGAGGGCCGCGCGCGCGACCGCCTTCTTCATTTCGTCCTGGGTCATCGCTGTCCTGTAGCGTGGTGGAAGGCCGCCATTGTAACCATCCACGGCGATCGAGGACAGCCGGCGCCAGCGAGCAACGCGGCCGACCGGGATGATGCGTCGACTCGCTATACTGGCCGGCCTCGAACCAAGGCAAGGAGCAGCACGTGACTGATGAAAGCCCTTTCAAGGGGCAGACGGGTTTGCGGCGGGTCTGGAACGCTTTCCACTATTCGCGGGCGGGCTTGCGCGCCGCTTTTCTCGCGGAGGACGCCTTTCGTCAGGAGGTGCTGCTCGCTGCAGTGTTGGTTCCGCTCGCGCTCTGGGTGGCCCCGGACGGCGTCGGGCGGGCGCTGATGATCGGTAGTGTGTTGCTGGTCCTCATCGTTGAACTGCTCAACTCGGCGATCGAGGCCACCGTTGATCGGGTCTCGCTGGACCGGCACCCCCTGGCCAAACGTGCCAAGGATATCGGCAGTGCGGCGGTGCTGCTCGCCTTGCTCAACGTGCTTGCTGTGTGGGCCTGCGTTCTCCTCGGCTAGCACCAGATCTGCTGCTCCGGCGATCGGCAGGCGGCTTTGTGCGTGGCCGCCCGGTTGCCGTTCAGGTAAGGCGGCGCAGGTGCATCATGACCGAGATCCTGGCGCCCAGCCAGCCCAGGGCACCGCCGATTGCGGCCAACCTCGCGACGTCGCCCGCCGACAGGCTCTGCAGCGTGAAGCTGGCCCCATAGAGCCGCGTCAGTTCGCTGACCGGCGGGATCAGCAACTGGAAGCCGCCGCTTACCAGGAGCGCCGCGCATAGCCCGCCGAGAGCGCCCTGCAGCATGCCGAAGTAATGGAGTGGTCGTCGGATATAGGTGTCGGTCGCGCCGACCAGCCGGGCAACCTCGATTTCGGCCGCCTGGGCGAGGATCTGCAGGCGAATGGTGTTGAAGGTGATGGTTACCAGGGCTCCCGCGAAGAGCGCACCGAGCAGCATGACGACGAGTCTGCCGAGCCGCAGCAGAGCATCGAAGCGTTTCACCCACGCCGAGTCCAGTTGAACATGTGCCACTTTCGGCCAGCCAGCGAAGACCTTGGCCAGGTGTTCGAGCGACTCCGGCTGCGGGTCCGCCGGGGTGATGACAAAGGCGTCCGGCAGAGGATTCCTCGGTAGGCTGGCGATGATCTCCGCCATTCCTTCGGATGCCTGCAGGCGTTTGAGCGCCTCGTCCCGCGGGACGAAACGCCAGCTGCCGACGCGTGCCTCCTTGAGTCGTGACTCGATGTCGCTGACCTCGCGCTTGCCGGCCTCGAGGCTCAGGAAGATGCTGATCTGTTGCACTCCGGGCGTGTCGCTGGTCAGTTGGCGCAGGTTTTCGAGAGCCAGCCAACCGGCCGTCGGCAGGGTCAACGCGACGCCGACGACGAGCAATGACAAGAGCGTGTTCAGCGGTGCCGCGGTCAGGCGACGCAGCGCGTCGCGCAGGGCGGCCAGATGCTGGGCGAACCAGGCCTTCACGGCACGACACCGTCGGCGGACGGGCCCGGCGGTTGTTCGGTCATCTGGCCGTGGGCCAGGCAGAGAACCCGCGGCCGCATGCCGGGCGGGCTCAGCGGATCGTGGGTGACGATCAGAACGGTCACTCCGACCTGCTGAAAGGCGCGGAAGATTTCGAGGATCTCGATCGCCGATGCGGCGTCGAGATTGGCAGTGGGTTCATCGGCAAGAATGATGGCCGGTCGATTGACGACGGCGCGAGCGATCGCCAGGCGTTGCTGCTCGCCGCCGGAAAGCGCGATCGGCAAGGTTCTTTCGCGGTCGTGCAGACCCACTTTGGCGAGTGCGGCCTGTGCTCGGCGCTGTGCCTCCTTCGCCGGGTGACCGGCGATGGCCAGCGGTAACAGCACGTTATCGAGTACGTTGCGATCGAAGAGCAGCTTGCGGTCCTGGAAGATCAGCCCGAGCTTGCGACGCAAATAGGGAATGGCGTTCCGGCGCAGGGCTGCAAGGTTTTGACCGTTGATCACGATGCTGCCCGAGGTGGGCCGTTCGATCGCCGCCAGCAGCTTGAAGAGCGTCGATTTGCCGGCGCCTGAGTGGCCGGTGAGAAATACCATCTCGCCGGCGGTGATTTCGAAGCTGACTCCCTTGAGCGCTTCGCGGCCTTCCGGGTAGCGCTTGGTGACCTCGTTGGCGGTAATCACTCGAAGAGCGCGTCGACAAAATCGCGGGCACTGAACGGTCGCAGATCGTCGATGCCTTCGCCGACGCCGATGAAGCGGACGGGTTTCGGGCACTGGCGAGCGATGGCGGCGACGACGCCGCCCTTGGCCGTGCCGTCGAGCTTGGTCAGCACCAGGCCGCTGACCTGGATCGCTTTGTCGAAGGCCATCACCTGCTGCAAGGTGTTCTGGCCGAAGGTCGCGTCGAGGACCAGCAGCGTCTCGTGCGGAGCGGTGGGGTCGGCCTTCTGGATGACCCGCCGCACCTTGGCAATCTCGTCCATCAGATGCAACTGCGTCGGCAGGCGGCCGGCGGTATCGGCCAGTACGATGTCGATGCCGCGTGCCTTGGCCGCCGCGATGGCGTCAAAGATCACCGCCGCCGGATCGCCGGATTGCTGCGCAATGACCGTTACATTGTTGCGTTCGCCCCAGGTCTGCAGTTGCTCGCGCGCCGCCGCTCGGAAGGTATCGCCGGCGGCCAGCAGGACGGACAGGCCATGAGCCTGAAAGTGCTTGGCCAACTTGCCGATCGAGGTCGTCTTGCCGGCGCCGTTGACGCCAGCAATCATGATGATGAAAGGCCGGTGCGAGGAAAGGTCGAGGGCTTCCTCGAGCGGCCGCAGGAGTTCGTACAGGGCTTCCGACAACGCGTGCTGAATGGCCTCCGGCGTTTCGAGCTTGTCGCGTTTGGCACGCATCTTGAGTTGATAGAGCAGGTGCTGGGTTGCGTCGAGGCCGACATCGCTGGTCAGCAGCAGGGCTTCCAGCTCTTCGAGCAGTTCGTCGTCGACCTTGCCGCGCGAGAAAAGCGACTTCAGCTTGCCGCCAAATTGGGCGCGCGTGCGTGCCAGGCCGGACTTGAGACGTTGCCGCCACGAGCTGGCAGTCGGCGCCTCTGTGGGGTCGGCAATGGTCGGGTCGGCCGTGGGAGCTTGAACAGGGGATTTCTTGAGGAAACCAAACATGGTGCTTCCGTGTCTGAAAGGCGCTCGGGTGGGCAGGCAGTGGTAAGATGCCGGCGCGATTGCCCGACAACCCCAAATTCTATCAGAAGCGATTCATGCCCATGCGTCACGCGAGACTGTTTCCCTGGCTGTTGGCGCTGGCGCTGCCGGTAACGGTACTGGCCAACCCCTATGAACGGCAACTGGCGAATGGCCTGCGGATCATCGTCAAGGAGGACCGGCGGGCGCCGACGGTGGCGCACATGGTGTGGTACCGGGCTGGCAGCATGGACGAGAAGAACGGTACCACGGGTGTGGCACATGTCCTCGAACACATGATGTTCAAGGGGACGCCAGCGGCCGGACCCGGCGAGTTCAACCGCCGCGTGGCGGCGGCAGGCGGGCGTGACAATGCCTTCACCAGCCGCGATTACACCGCCTATTTCCAGCAGGTGCCGAAGCACAAACTGTCCGACATGATGCAGCTCGAGGCGGATCGCATGCGTCACCTGACGCTGGATTCCGGGGAATTCGCGCAGGAAATCAGAGTGGTCATGGAGGAGCGCCGACTGCGCACCGAGGATCAACCGCAAGCCCTTCTTTTCGAGCAGCTGATGGCCACGGCATTGCAGGCGCATCCCTACCGGGTACCGATCATCGGCTGGATGAACGACCTCGAGAACATGACGGCCACGGACGCGCGCGCCTGGTACGAAAGCTGGTACGTCCCCAACAATGCCTACGTCGTGGTCGTTGGTGACGTCGACCACGAGGCCGTATTCGAGCTTGCCGAGCAGCACTACGGTCCGCTGCCGGCGCGTGCCCTGCCGAACCGGAAGCCGCAGGATGAGCCCGCGCAAACCGGCATCCGGCGGTTGACCGTCAAGGCGCCGGCGGAACTGCCGATCGTGATGATGGCCTACAAGGTACCGGTCATCCGCGATGTCGCCCAGGACATCGACCCCTACGCGCTGGAAATGCTGTCGGCAGTTCTCGCCGGCCATGAGGCCGCGCGCTTTTCCAAGAACCTGATTCGCCAGCAGCGTCTGGCTGTCGAGGCGACCACCAGCTATCGTACGACGGCGCGTGGTCCGGGCGTTTTCTACCTCTATGGGTCGCCTAGCGAAGGGAAGACGCGTGCCGAACTTGAAGCGGGTTTGCGTAGCGAAATTGCCGACGTGCAGGAGAAGGGCGTGGCGGCCGACGAACTTGCGCGTGCCAAGGCGCAGCTGATTGCCGGGCAGATCTACAAACTCGATTCGATGTTTGCGCAAGCGATGGAAATCGGTCAGCTGGAGTCGGTGGGAATTGCCTACGCGGAGAATCGGCGCATCATCGAGAAGCTGCAGGCGGTGACCGCCGAGCAGGTTCAGGCGGTGGCCAACAGGTATTTTCGCGATGAGCATCTGACGGTCGCTGAACTCGACCCGCAGCCCTTGCCCTCGGCGCCACGTGCGCGCTCCGCTTTCGCCCCGCGTCATTGATTGAGAGCCTGACGATGAATCCTTGCCAGCTGCTGGTGTGCACGTTTCTCGCCCTGGCCGCGCAGTTGACCCAGGCCGGCCCGAAGATCGAGTTCTGGCAGGCGACTTCCGGCGCGCGCGTGTTCTTTGTCGAGAATCACACGCTGCCGATTCTTGACGTTCAGGTCGATTTCGCTGCCGGCACGGCTCGTGAAGCCCAGGGCAAGGCTGGCGTCGCCCAGTTGACGCGCGCGTTGCTCGACCTCGGCGCGGCGGGGATGGACGAGACGCAGATTGCCAGCCGGATGGCTGATCTGGGTGCGCAATTGTCGGGAGGAGTGGACCTCGATCGGGCGTCCGTCTCACTACGTACACTGTCGATGGCTGACAAACGGGGCCCGGCGCTCGCCATGCTGCGCGCCATCCTGACCAGTCCACAGTTCCCGACGCAGGTTTTCGACCGTGAGCAGGCACGTTCCGTGGCCGCTCTCAAGGAGGCGCTGACGCGGCCGGACACGATTGCCAGCCGGGCGTTCTGGTCGGCGATGTATCCCGCGCACGCCTATGGCAGGCATGCGACGCCGAAGTCGGTGAGCGGGCTGGGGCGGGCCGATGTCCTTGCCTTCCATGCGGCGAATTACACCGCGCAAGGTGCTACCGTCACGATCGTCGGCGATCTGTCGCGTTCGCAGGCCGGGTTGCTGGCCGAGGAGCTGACCGGCGGCCTGGTGCCCGGGGCGGTGGTCGGCCCCGTAGCTGTCCCCGAATTGCCCCTCGCGGGTGAGCAGCGGATTGCTCACCCGGCAGCGCAGGCACATCTGCTGCTCGGGCTGCCGGCACTCAAGCGCGGCGACCCGGACTTCTTTCCGCTGGTCGTCGGAAACTATTCTCTTGGCGGTGGCGGCTTCGTTTCACGTCTGATGAAGGAGGTGCGTGACAAGCGCGGACTGGCCTATAGCGTGAGTAGTTTCTTCCAGCCGCTGGGGCAGTTGGGGCCCTTCCAGATCGGCATGCAGACCAAGAAGGCACAGGCCAACGATGCCCTGAAGGTGACGCGTGAAGTCCTGGCGGCCTTCCTGGCGCAAGGGCCGAGCGAGGTCGAGTTGCAGGCCGCGAAGCAGAATCTGATTGGCAGCTTTCCTTTGCGCCTCGACAGTAATCGCAAGCTTCTGGACAATGTCGC
>ERZ724516.740-NODE-740-length-19899-cov-10.874370_pt1 | contig 19899 bp, 12 predicted proteins | sample MGYA00376049_ERZ724516 | MGnify/ENA primary metagenome ERZ724516 (study PRJEB28724, sample SAMN07190886) | activated sludge metagenome | isolation source: activated sludge of sewage treatment plant in Hong Hong | place: USA: Christiansburg, Virginia | collected... | reverse complement strand
CCCCCTATAATTCGCGCCATGATCAAATTTTCGAATGTTGCAAAAGACTTTCGCAAGGCTCGTGTGCTCGACGGTATCAGCCTTGATATCGGTATCGGTGAACGGGTTGCGCTGATCGGCTCGAACGGCGCCGGCAAGACAACCTTGATCCGCTGCCTGCTCGGCGAATATACGCACGATGGCGAAGTAACGATCAACGGTCTCGACCCGCGCAACAACCGGACGCAGGTGCTCGGCAATATCGGCTTCGTACCGCAACTACCACCACCGCTCAAGATGCCGGTTGGCCAGTTGATCGATTTTTCCGCCTCGCTGTGCGGTACCGACCCGCACCGTATTCACGACATCGCCAAGCGCCTCGGGCTGGACGTTGAAGGCATACTGGCACGACAGTTCGTGCGCCTTTCCGGCGGCATGAAGCAAAAGCTGCTGATTGCCATCGCCTTGGGCCGTGACGCCAAGGTACTGGTGATGGACGAACCGGCAGCCAACCTCGACCCCGAAGCGCGCAAGATTTTCTTTGACCTGCTGGCCGAGCGCCAGAACGAAGCAACGATGATCATCTCCAGCCATCGTCTTGACGAGGTGTCATCGCTGGTCAATCGGGTGATCGAAATGGACTTGGGCAAGGTGGTGCTTGATGACCGCGTTGCCGACGATGTTTCGCTGGCCAGCGTGCTGACCTGCCGCATCGTCGTCAAACGCGCCGAACCGGCCTTTGCCAAAGCCATCGGCGCCTGGAAGTTCTCCGGTTCCGATGATGGGCTGGTCTGGGAAGGCAGCATTGCCGGCGCCGACCGTCTACGCTTCCACGGCATGGTGGCGCGCTACATTGCGCTGGTAAACGATATTTCGTTGACTGAAGTCACGCATTGACCATGCATCAACCTCAACGTCGCAGTTTTTTTGGCCAATGCCTGGCCAGCGGCTTCATGCTGACACCGCTGGCAGTTGCGCTCAGCGCCTGCAGCAAATCGGGCTGGCCGGAAGGCATGGTCGAAATCAAGTGGGACCGCGAAACCTGCCCACGTTGCAGCATGGTGATTTCCGACCGGCGCTTTGCGGTTGAAGTGCGCGGCGGCCCCAAGGATACCGTCGTCAAGTTTGACGACATCGGCTGCTTCACCTTCTGGGTCCGTGAAAAGATCAAGGACATGCCCTGGTTGGCTGATCCGGCAACGCGCATGTGGGTCGCTGACTCGAACAACAAAGGCAAGGAACTCGTCTGGCTTGATCCGCGCAAGGCGCAATTCATCACCAAGTCCTCACCGATGGGCTACAACTTCGGCGCCGTCGCCTACCCGCAGATGGGCAGCCTGGATTTCGAGGGCATGCGCCAGCATGTGCTCGCCAAAGGAAAGTAAATGAAGCAACTGTGGCTCACTGCCAAACTCGATATTGTCGAATCGCTGCGCGCCCGCTGGTTCCAGATCTATACCCTGGTCTTCGGCGGCATCGTCGCCCTGCTCTTCCTCTTCGGTCTGACCGAGTCGCGGGTGCTGGGCTTCATCGGCCTCTCGCGCCTGCTCGTCACCTATATTCAGCTGACCATGGCCATCCTGCCAATCTTTGTGCTGATCACTACGGTGCGTTCGGTGGCGGGTGACCGCGAAGCCGGCGTCTTCGAATATCTGTTGTCGCTGCCGGTTTCGCTGTCAGCCTGGTTCTGGGGCAAGATTGTCGGGCGCTACATTGTCGTTTTCGCCCCCGTGTTCCTCGCCATGCTCGGCGCCGTCGGCTGGGCGACGATTCAGGGCATCGAAGTGCCGTGGGAAATGTTCGCCTACTACACTGCCCTGCTCGCCGTCATGGCCATGTGCTTCCTCGGCATCGGCATGCTGATCTCGGCAGTCGCCCGCACCACCGACATGGCGCAGGGCGCAGCCTTCCTGGTCTGGCTGACCTTCCTGCTCTTCCTCGACCTGATCCTGCTGGGCGTGATGATTCAGGGCAAGGTCGCCCCGGAAGTCGCCGTCACCCTGGCCCTGGCCAACCCGCTGCAGGTCTTCCGCACCGCCGCCCTCGCCCTCTTCGACCCGCAACTGATCGTCCTCGGTCCCTCGGCCTACGTCATCCTCGATCTCTTCGGCGTCGCCGGCTACAAGGTCTTTGCCCTCGCCTACCCGGCCGCACTTGGATTGCTCAGTGCTACCATCGGCTACTTCCTGTTCCGCCGTGGCGACCTGCCTTGAAAAAACTCATTCCTGCGCTATTTTTTGCCCTGTTTTCGGCGTTGACCGCAGCAGACGAAATGCCCTCCTCGGCAGCGCTGTTTGCGGCGACCTTAAACGACCTCGATGACAAACCTGTCGCTTTGGAGCGCTACAAGGGCAAGCCGTTGGTGGTCAATTTCTGGGCTCGCTGGTGCGGCCCCTGCCGCGCTGAAATCCCGGAATTGATCAAGTTTCGCGCCACGCACAAGGGCAAGATCGAGGTGCTTGGCATCGGCATCGAAGACAAGGCCGATTCAGCAAAAGAATTCGCCAAAGCCTACGACATGGACTACCCGGTATTCATCGCCAAGGAAAAGGGTATTCCGCTCATGCAGGCAATGGCCAACACCAAGGCCGGCCTGCCTTTTACCATTTTCATCGACCGCAATGGCCAGGTGATTGGCAAAAAACTCGGGCTAATCAGGAAAGCAGATCTCGATGCGGTGACTGAAAAGCTGCTGAAGAACTAAGCCGGGCAAGCTCTCCCGGCCTGCACAATGCTTGGTGACGAGGCTTCAGAATCCCCAAAACCCCGTCCGCCATTGTGCCGGCGATCAAGCCTTCAGAAAATGCTCGCGGTAATACTTGAGTTCATCAATCGACTCATAAATATCAGCCAGCGCCGTATGCCGGCCCTTTTTCTTGAAACCCTTGTAGATCTCCGGCTGCCAGCGCTTGCACAATTCTTTCAAGGTACTCACATCAAGATTCCGGTAATGGAAAAACTCTTCCAGTTCCGGCATGTAGCGCGCCATGAAACGACGGTCCTGACCTATCGTGTTGCCGCACATCGGCGAGTGGCCTTTGGAGGAATAGCGCTTGAGAAACTCCAGGGCTTCGGCCGCAACCGTCGCTTCATCCATGGCAGAAGCCTTGACCTTGTCGATCAGCCCGGAACGGCCGTGCGTCTTCTGGTTCCAATCATCCATACCAGCCAGAATTTCGTCCGACTGATGCACTACCCAGGCAGGTGACTCGGCAACCAGTTCCAGTTCCGAATTGGTAACCACCATCGCCATTTCGATAATTCGGTCGCCATCCGGGTTCAAACCTGTCATTTCCATATCCAGCCAGACGAGGTTGTTTGCGTTGCCTGCCATATAATTGCCCAATTGCATTAAAACCAGAATTTTCTCACAGCTTGGCACCCACCTTCGTGACTTCGACCTTCAACACCATCTTTCTCCTCGCCTTCACCCTCACCCTAGGTATTCGCCTGTGGCTGAAATTGCGCAACATACGCTTTGTCGCGGCCCATCGCCCAACGGTCCCAGCGAATTTTGCCGAGCAGATTTCGCTGGAAGCGCATCAAAAAGCAGCCGATTACAGCGTTGACCGCAACAAATTCGTCCTGCGCAGTACGCTCATCGACGCCGCGCTGTTATTGACCCTGACGCTCGGGGGCGGCCTCGCCTGGCTGCACGACTTCTGGTCACCGCGTCTTGAAGGCCTGCCCTACGGACTGGCGATGATTTTCAGCCTGATGTTGATATCCGGCATCATCGACCTGCCTTTTTCACTCTACAAGCAATTCGTCATCGAAGCCCGCTACGGCTTCAACCGCATGACGCTCGGCCTCTTCTTTGCCGATCTCATCAAGCATAGTCTGGTCGGGATCGCCATCGGCGCCCCGGTCATTGCCGCCGTGCTCTGGCTGATGGGCGCCATGGGCAGTTATTGGTGGCTTTACGTCTGGCTGTTCTGGTGTGGCTTCAACCTGCTCATTCTTTTCGTCTACCCAACTTGGGTTGCGCCCCTGTTCAACAAATTCTCGCCACTGGAAGAGGGTGAGATGAAAAAGCGTATCGAGGCCCTGCTCATTCGCTGCGGCTTCCGTTCCAGCGGCCTCTTCGTCATGGACGGTTCGAAACGCTCCAGCCACGGCAATGCCTACTTCACCGGCTTTGGTCAGAACAAGCGCATCGTCTTCTTCGACACCCTGCTCGCCCGCCTCGCGCCAAGCGAAATTGAAGCGGTGCTGGCCCATGAACTCGGCCATTTCCGTCGCCACCACGTCATCCAGCGCATCGTTCTGATGTTCGCCACCTCGCTCGGTTTTCTCTGGCTGCTCGGCCAGTTGATCGACGCCCCCTGGTTTTTCAATGGCCTTGGCGTCCCGGCGCAAAACACCGCCCTCGCCTTGATCCTCTTTTTCCTCGTCATCCCGGTATTCACCTTTCCGCTCAGCCCGCTCAACAGTTATCTCTCACGCTGCAACGAGTTCGAGGCCGATGCCTATGCCGCCGAACACACCGCTGCCGGTGATCTGGTACAAGCGCTGGTCAAGCTCTATCAGGACAACGCCTCAACCCTGACCCCTGACCCGCTGCATTCACTTTTTTACGACTCCCACCCGCCGGCGGCGCAACGCATCGCCCGTTTGCAAGCCTTGGAGCAGCCCGCATGAAAAAGCTGACGACCTTACTTGCCTGCACTCTGCTTTCGCTGCCCGCACTGGCCAACGATCCGTGGGGCAATGCCGATCCCAAAGCCGGCAAGGAACATCACGACAAAGCCTGCATTGCCTGCCACGTAAGGCTTTACGGCGGCGATGGCAGCAAGATGTACACCCGTGACGGTCGCTTGCTATCGACCAAGCTTGATATCCTGCAACGCGTCGCCACCTGCAACTCGCAGGTCAAGGCTGGCTGGTTCCCGGAAGAAGAAGCCGAGGTTGCCGCCTATCTCAACCAGAAATACTACCAATTCAAAGACTAATGGACGGACGCGTCATCGCTGCCCACGGGCGGCAATACATTGTTGAACTGCCCGATCGTTCCCGACTGAGTTGCTTTCCGCGCGGCAAGAAGAGCGATGTCGCCTGTGGCGACCGGGTGATCATCGAACAGACTTCCGACAACCAGGGCGTGATCAACACCATACAGCCCCGCACCAGTCTGCTTTATCGCTCCAACGAGGTCAAACAGAAGCTGATTGCCGCCAATGTCGATCAAGTCGTCATTGTTATTGCCACCGAGCCCAGCTTTTCCGATGATCTCGTCACCCGCGCCCTGCTTGCTGTGGAAAGCGAAGAAATCGAGCCACTCATTGTTCTCAATAAATGTGACCTGGCCGACAAACTGCCGCAAGCCCGCGAACGCGTCGCCATTTTTGCCCAACTCGGCTACCGCATACTCGAACTATCGGCGCTGGAACACGCTGAAGACCTGCGCCCTGCCCTGCAAGGCTTCACCAGCGTGCTGGTCGGACAATCCGGCATGGGCAAATCAACGCTGGTCAATACGCTGGTCCCCGAAGCCCATGCCGCAACGCGCGAAATCTCTTCGGCACTCGACTCCGGCAAACACACCACGACGCACGCCACCCTCTATCACCTCGACGACGAAAGCGAACTGATCGACTCCCCCGGGCTCCAGGAATTCGGCCTTGGCCATCTTGATCGCCAGGAAATCGAATACGCCTTCCGCGAATTCCGCCCTTTCGTTGGCCAGTGCCGCTTCCGCGACTGCCGCCACGACCGTGAGCCAAACTGTGCGCTACTTGCTGCGGTCGACGCTGGAATCATCGATAAAAGACGTTTCGCAACCTATCATCGCATCGTCGCCAGCATCCGCTAAGACCGTCTAAAGTCATAGCATTCTTGGCGCCAACGGATGATAATCGGGGCAAGTCGTTGCCCACAAGACGGCCACTAGAGGAGTGTCATGGCAGCCAGCCAGCCGACTGTTCTGATTGTTGACGATACCCCCGAGAATCTCAGTGTTCTTGGTGAATTGCTGCAATCCATCTACCGGGTACGCGCCGCCAACTCAGGTCGGCGCGCCTTGCAGATTGCACACGGCAATCCGCAACCTGACCTCATACTGCTGGATGTGATGATGCCGGAAATGGACGGCTTTGATGTCCTCGCCCAGTTGCGCGGCCACCCGGCCACCCGGCACATTCCGGTTATTTTCGTCACCGCCATGGATGGCACCGAAGATGAAGAACGCGGCCTTGATCATGGTGCCGTCGACTACATCACCAAGCCGATCCGCCCGGCCATTGTGCTCGCCCGCGTTCGTTCGCAACTTGAACTGAAACTGGCGCGCGACATTCTGCGTGACCAGAACAGCTATCTCGAATCCGAAGTCGCCCGACGGATGGCTGAAAACCAGATCATTCAAGACATCAGCATTCTAGCCCTGGCTCGCCTGGCGGAAATTCGTGACCCGGAAACCGGCAACCACCTGCGCCGCACTCAGGAATACGTCCGTACCTTAGGGAACGCGCTGCGCGACCATCCACGTTTCTCCGGGTTTCTTGACGATGCCACGATCAACGCGCTGGCCAAATCTGCCCCGCTCCACGATATTGGCAAGGTCGGCATTCCCGACCATATCCTCCTCAAGCCAGGACCGCTAACCCCTGAAGAGTGGGTAATTTTGAAAACCCACGCCAAACTGGGCAGTGATGCCATTGCGCTGGCCGAACAAGACGCCTCCGAACAGGTCGAGTTTCTGGCATTGGCCAAACAGATTGCCCATTCCCATCACGAAAAATGGAATGGCAGCGGCTACCCCAACGGCCTCGCCGGCGACGCCATTCCAGTCGCGGCTCGCCTGATGGCGCTGGCCGATGTCTTCGATGCCCTGATCAGCAAACGCGTCTACAAATCAGCAATGAGCTTTGACGAAGCCAGAAGCATAATCACCCGAGACAGTGGCAGCCATTTTGACCCTGACATCGTGACCGCCTTTAGCGACAATTTTGAGCACTTCAAGGCAATCGCCGTCGCCTACGGAGAATAGGCCAAATTACACGCTTGGCCGGGAGGGGCAACAGGCATGACCACGGATCAGCAGTCAGCATCAAACCAGACGAAGCAACTTGCCAATGAGCGCGCCCAATTGCGCACGCTCCTCGACACGCTGCCCGATCTGATCTGGCTGAAAAGCCCTGAAGGCGTATACCTCAGCTGCAACAAACGTTTTGAACAGTTTTTCGGGGCCAGCGAAGCCGAGATTATCGGAAAGACTGATTTCGACTTTGTTGACCGCGAACTAGCTGAGTTTTTCCGCGCCAACGACCGTGCCGCCCTTGAAGCTGATTCGCCACGCAATAACGAAGAGTGGGTTACCTTCGCCAGCGATGGGCATCGTGAATGGCTGCTGACGACCAAGGCACCGATGCGTGACAACCAGGGCAATCTGGTCGGTGTTTTGGGTATCGGTCGCAACATGACCGAGATCAGGGAATTGCAGGAACGCTTCGAGGTGGCCTTCAATGCCAGTCCGGTTGCAATTTCCATTACGGAACTGGAAACCGGCATTTTTTTTGAGATCAACGCTCAATACGCCGGTATGTTGGGTTGGCAGCGCGAGGAATTGCTCGGTCATAGTTCGGCAAACTTCAATCTGTGGCCCAACGCCCAGGCCAGAGAGGCCTGGGTCAAACTGCTCAAGGCCAACGGGCTGTTGCGCGACTATCAGACCACTTGGCGCCACCGCGATGGCTCGCCCGTCCAAATCAGCCTCTCAGGTGAAATAATCACCCTGCACGGCAAAATCTACGTTGTCGCATTTATCCTTGATATTACGGAGCGCCAGCGTGCCGCAGCTGAAGTCACTCAGTTGCAGCGTCGCCTGGCCACTGCCTTCCGGGTTGCCCCGGTCGCCGCCTGCATCACCCGCCTGACCGATGGCAAGATTGTTGACGTCAATGATCGCCTGCTGCGTGAATACAACTGGACGCGCGACGAACTGCTGGGCAAGACAACGATAGAGGCCGGGCTGTGGGGGATAGAAGCCGATCGTTTGAGAATGGTCGACACCATTCGCCTGACTGGCCACATCAACGATTTTGAAAGCATCAGTGTCGGCCACGATGGCCACAGACGCCCGATGAGCCTCTCGGCGGAAGTCTTTGAAATGGATGGTGCGCCACATCTTGTCGCCTTCATCGTGGACCTGACCGAAAAACGCCAGGCCGAAGCCGAACTGATCCAGCACCGCGAACATCTTGAAGAACTGGTCAGCCGCCGTACCAGCGAACTGCAACAGGCCAAGCTGGCCGCCGAGCACGCCAACAAAGCCAAGAGCACTTTTCTGGCCAATATGAGCCACGAAATCCGCACGCCGATGAACGCCATCATCGGCCTCACCCACCTGGCTGAACGACAGACGGCTGATGCCACTCAACTCGAGCGCCTGAACAAGGTCAGCGACGCAGCCCACCATCTGCTGGCGATCATCAACCAGATTCTCGACATTTCAAAAATTGAAGCCGGCAAGCTGGAACTCTCACCCATAGACTTCTCGCTGCATCGTGTTGTCGACAACGCCAGCGCGCTGGTCATCGACCGTCTGCGCTCGCACGGCCTCGCCTTCACCTGTGCCATCGACCCTGATCTGCCACCAACACTACATGGCGACCCGCTGCGCCTGGGCCAGATCCTGCTCAATTTTTTATCCAACGCCGTCAAATTTACCGAAGCCGGCGAAATCGCCATCAGTGTCAGCCTCCTGCGTGACAGCGCAGCCGGTCTGTTGCTGCGCTTTGCCGTGCGTGATACCGGGCCGGGCATTCCGTTCGACGAGCAGGCGCGGATTTTTTCGCCCTTTGAACAGGCCGACAGTTCGACCACCCGCCGCTTCGGTGGGACCGGCCTCGGCCTCAGTATTGCCAGGGCGCTGGCCGAAATGATGGGCGGCGAAACCGGGTTGACCAGCCAACCGGGAGTGGGCAGCACTTTCTGGTTTACCGCCCTGCTTGGCCGTGCGCATAACCCGGCTGCAGATTTCGCGCTGCCGATCGCCCCGGATGACGCCGAGCGCCTGCTGTCGACCGCCTACCGCCGCTCGAACCTATTACTGGTTGAAGATAACGCAATCAATCAGGAAGTCGCCCTCGAACTGCTCGCCGCCGCCGGCCTCAACGCAGATCTTGCGGTCGACGGCGAAAAAGCCGTAAAAATGTCGGCCACCAAACCGTATGACCTGATCCTGATGGACATGCAGATGCCGATCATGGATGGCATTGCCGCCACACGCCGTATTCGCGCCAGTGGCGGGACCATGCCTATCCTGGCGATGACAGCCAACGCCTTTGGCGACGACCGCCAGCGCTGCCTCGATGCGGGCATGAACGACCATGTTGCAAAACCGGTTGATCCGCAGAACCTTTACTCGGCCTTGATCAAATGGCTACCAACACCCGCTCTATTCACTCAAAACACACCGGCAAGCGCAGCAAAACCCGTAACGCCAGCCACCACAGCGCTGACCATCACACAACTCGCCACCGTTCCCGGCCTTAACCCGGAGCTTGGACTCAAGGCAGTGCGCGGCAAGCTACCCAGCCTCCAGCGTTTACTGGAGAGTTTTGTCAGCGCTCATGCCAACGATGCCGAAATTATCCAGACGGCACTGACTCGCGGCCAGAGCGCCGATGCCGAACGGCTTGCCCATAGCCTCAAGGGCGCCTCGGCCACACTCGGCCTGATCGACATTAACGAAGCCGCCAAAGAACTCGAGATAGCCCTGCGTCAGGCCGCACTGCCGGCGCAAATCAGCACCCTGCTGTCCCTGCTGGAAAACCAGCTGGCGCTCACCAGCCAGGCGCTGACGCAGCTGCTCAGTAGCAGACGATGACCATGCTGGCACCCACCACCCTCGCTGAAATCATGACGCGGGCCGCTTTTTCGGTGACCCCGGAAACTTCGCTCAAGGAAGCGGCCAAACTGATGCTCAGGGGCCATCTGTCGAGCCTGCTGGTCAAGCGCGCGGAAATCGTGCTTGGCATCGTCACCGCCAACAACATGCTGCGGGCACTTCATCGGCGCCTGCCAACCGATAGCGCCGTGCATGCCATCATGTCGCAGCCGGTGATCAGCGCACCACCCGACATGGAACTGCTTGCCGCCTGCGACCTGCTCGAAAGAAACGCTATCCAGCATCTCGTCGTCATTGATGGTGCAGGCACCACGCAGGGCATCGTCAGCGAAACGGATTTTTGTCTTTACATTGGCAGCCGGGCATTTCGCCATCTACGCACGCTGGAGAGCGTCATGGATCGCGAAATGCTGTGCTTGCCACCGGATACACCGTTACCCCAAGCCATCGCCAGCCTGATTCATAGCGCTGCTGACTATCTCATGATCACCGCTAACGGCAAACCGCTCGGCATTCTGACCGAACGCGACATGCCACGCCTGCTGCATGACTTCCCGCAGCCCGGCGACATTCCCGTGGCGCTGGTCATGCAACATCCGGTAATTTGTATGGGCGTTGAGACATCCATCACCAGCGCCCTCGACAGCATGACCAAGCGTCGCCTCCAGCACGTGGCCATTCTCAATCCACAAGGTGCCATCGTTGGCGTCATCAACCAACGACAGCTATTCAGGCAACTGGCCCCGCATCAGCTCGAATCGGCCTTGCGCAAGGCACAACAGGAACACACGCAACACCGCCTGGAAACCCATCTGCAGCTTGCCCTGCAAAGTGCCGGGGCTGGCGGCTGGGAATATTTTCACGAACGCGACCAGTTTGTCGCCAGTGAAAGCCTGCTTGCCCTGCTCGCCCACGCAACGACCGAAATGCCCAAATCCATGGCCCAATGGCTGGCCATGGCCCACCCGGACGACCTCGCCAGACTGAATGTTGCGGTCGACCAGCTAGAACGCGGAATTATTGAGGGCCCGCTGGAATACCGCCTGCAGCGCACCGATGGCAGCTGGATCTGGGTTGAGTCTCAGCTTTGCATCGTTGAACGGAACAGCAACGGTGCTCCGCGTATTACGGCAGGCATTTTGACCGACATTTCAAGACGCCGCGCCGAACGCCAGCAAATCATCCAGCAGAACCGCGCCCTGACCTTGCTCAGCGGGGTGGCCCGGGCAATCAGCCGCAACGAGGATCAAGCCAGCTTTCTCGCCGAGATCTGCGTACTGATGACCGAAGTTGCCGGCTACCGGCTGGCCTGGATCGGCGAAGCGCAGCGCGATGCTGGACGCACGGTTCGTGTGCTGGCCGAGGCTGGATTTACCCCCGGCTATGTAGAGACCCTAGAAATCTCCTGGGCTGATGACACTAGCGGCCACGGCCCCACGGGTCGCGCTATCCGCAGCGGCATACCGGTCATCTGTCGCGACGTACAGAACGATCCAGACTTTACGCCATGGCGTGCAACGGCCATTCGTTTTGGCTATCACTCGTCAATTGCCATGCCACTGCGCCTATCGGGCACCGTGATTGGCGCCATGAATCTTTACACCGACCAGCCAGACACCATTGACGATGCAGAAATCACCCTGCTCGAAGACGTGGCGGGAGAAATCGGCGCTGGCATCGGCCGCCAGCAGGCGCAACAAAAGCAGGAAGAAAGTGAAACTGCGCTGCGTGAAGCCCAGGCCATTGCGCGCCTTGGCCACTACCGCTGCTTCCCGCAGGCGGACTATTGGGAAAGCTCACCTATATTGGATGAGATCCTCGGGATCGATGCAACCTACCCACACAATTTTGCCGGCTGGCAGGCGCTTATTCATCCGGATGACCGGGAGGCAATGACCAGCTATGTGGAGGACGATGTTTTCGGCAAAAAACAGGCGTTCAAAAAAGAGTACCGCATCGTCCGCCACAATGATGGCGAAACCCGCTGGATGCTGGGCACCGGCAAACTCCGGCTAGCGGAAGATGGCCAGCTGCTGGAAATGGTCGGCACCATCCAGGACATCACCGAACCACGACGGGTTCAGGAAGACCTGCAGGCCCGCCTGGAAGCGCTGGTTGAGGAGCGCACCCGCGAACTGATCATCGCCAAGGACCAGGCCGAAGCCGCCAGTCGCACCAAAAGTGCTTTTCTGGCCAATATGAGCCACGAAATCCGTACCCCGCTCAACGCCGTCCTCGGCCTGACCCACCTGGTTCAGCGCGAAGCCAGCGAACCTCTGCAACGTGAACGTCTGGGCAAGGTCGGCAATGCGGCTCAGCACCTCCTCGCCATCCTCAATGACATCCTCGACTTCTCCAAAATCGAGGCCGGCAAACTGGTGCTGGAAAGCACTGATCTCTCGCCAGCCGACGTACTGACCAACGCCCGCAACCTGATCATCGAGCGCGCCGAGGCCAAGGAGCTGCCCGTCGATATCGAAATCGACCCCAAGCTGCCCGCCGTGATGCGCGGCGACAGCATGCGCCTGCAGCAGATACTGCTGAATTTTTTATCCAACGCGGTCAAATTTACCCAGCAGGGCCGCATCACCCTCGCCGCGCGCCTGCTGCATCGTGGCGCTGGCGGCCTCTACCTGCATTGCGAAGTACGCGACACCGGCATCGGCATCGCCCCGGAAATCCAGGCCCGACTGTTTTCTCCCTTCGAGCAAGCCGACAGCTCAACCACCAGACGTTTTGGCGGCACCGGCCTCGGCCTGGCCATCAGCCTGCGTCTGGCCGAGGCGATGGGAGGTTCGATAGGCGTTAACAGCAAGCTCGGGCAGGGCAGCACCTTCTGGTTCACTGCCCGCCTTGATGAAGCGCCACCCGGCACCTTGCCGAAGCTGCAGCCCAGCCCGTCATCACCCCACCGCGAATACCAGGTAGCGGCGCTACACGCTGGTGCAAAAGTCCTGCTGGCCGAAGACAACCCGACCAACGAAGAAGTCGCCACTGAGTTGCTGGAATGCGCCGGCATACAAGTTACCGTTGCCCGCGACGGTGCGCAGGCACTGACCTTGGCCAGCCACCAGCATTTTGATCTGGTGCTGATGGACATGCAGATGCCGGTCATGGATGGTCTGGAAGCAACCCGCCGCATTCGTGCCCTGCCTGGCTGGACCGGTATACCGATACTGGCAATGACCGCCAATGCCTTTGACGATGACCGCAATGCCTGCATAGCCGCCGGCATGAATGACCATGTCCCCAAACCGGTCGACCCTGAAGCACTCTATAGCGCCCTGCTGCACTGGCTGCCGGCGAAGTCTGCCGCGCCGCTGTCACTCAGCCAGCCAAGCGATCTCAAGCGGATTCAGCCGAAAACAGAGAGCGTGGACCTGAGCGCCATTCCCGGTCTTGATCTTGAATCCGGCCTTAAAGCCGTACGCGGGCGCATGGATAGCTACCGGCGCCTGCTCAGCAATTTCGCTACCAACCATCTCGACGATTTTCAGCACATCACTGCCTGCCTGCACGGCAACGACCAGCCCGAGGCACGCCGTTTGGCCCATTCGCTGAAAGGGGCAGCCGCCACCCTCGGCGCATTCACCCTACACAAAGCCGCTGCCGCACTCGAACTGGCGATCAAGGAAGCGCGCCCGCTGGCTGAAATAAAGCCGCTCATTGCTGAAACAGCCAGCTGCTACCAGCAGTTCAATACCCTTTTGGGTAACCCGGCAATCGACCAGAGAGTACCCGCCGCCGGTGCCTGCAACGCTGACTGGGTGGCTGCCAGACCCAGGCTGTCAGCCCTGCGGCAACAATTGTCAGACGGCGACTTTGCCGCACAGAATCTGCTCGGCGACCAGGCAATGCTACTGCGCACCTTACTCGGTTCCCGTTACACGGCCTTTGAAAGCCATATCGCCAACTTCGATTTCGAAACCGCTCTCGCCCTGCTCAGCGAGCCAGCACCATGAGCCCGCTCCACACCCGCCCCAGCCTCCCGCGCTGGCTGTTAAGTACCTTTGCCAGTATTTTTCTGCTGCTGGCCGGGGGTGGCATGTGGCTCTATGAACAGGAAAGAACCCGCGCCCTGAATGAGGCCGGCGAACAACTGACAGCGGTCGGCACCCTTATTAACCGTCAGATAGTTGACTGGCGCAATGAGCGGCTTGCCGATGGCAACACGCTGGCCGCCAATGAATGGCTCATTCAACGCATCAACGACTGGCTCCGTGATGGCAAGCCGGCCAGCGAGGCAGCTATCCGCGCCCACCTGAAAAGCGTTCGCGACAACTATCGCTACCATGATGCCATGCTGCTTGATGCCGACGGCAAGCTCCGCCTTAGCGTCAATGGCGCCAGGAAGGCGACGTTGCAGGATATTCACGATGACCTCAAACGCTCCTTGTTGACGCAAAAAACACTACTTAGCGACATTCACGCTTCCCCTGCCGGCGGCGAACCCCATGCCGATGTTCTGGTTCCGCTCTTTGATCACAGCAGCAACCCACCACGCCATGTCGGCACCTTGGTACTGGAAGTCGATCTTGAGGTTTTTCTTTACCCCATACTGCGTAATTGGCCCCTACCTCACACCACGGCCGAAACATTTATGGTACGCCGCGATGGTGACGACGTGCTCTTCCTCAATCCACTGCGCTTTCAGCCTGATGCGGCACTAAAGAGACGCATACCACAATCCCAGAGCATGGTGCCGTCCGTCATGGCGATTTTTGGCGGACAACTCGGACTCGTTGCCGGCACAGGCTACGACGGCCAGCCCGCGCTGACCCACTTGAGTCAAATACCCGACACGAACTGGACCCTGATCGCCAGAATTGCCCGTGATGAGGCACTCGCCCCCTGGCGTCCCGCCTCCTATCTGATCGCTATCCTGACCATAGGCTTGCTATTCGCCGCCGCCGGCATTCTAGGTTTCATCTACCAGTCGCGCGGCCTCCAGCGCTATCGCTCGGCGCTTGAAGCGGAGACTGCCAACAATGCACTGCGCCAGCGCTTCCAGCTCGCCTTTCAGGCCAGCCCGCTGGCCACCTCGATCGCGCGCGCCAGTGACGGTCGCATGGTGGACATCAACGAGCGCTTTGAAAGTGATTTTGGCTGGAAAAAAGCCGACTTGCTCGGTCGCAGTTCGATAGAAATTGGCCTGTGGCCGGATGCCAACGTGCGTACTCAATGGATACGCCGGCTTAATGAGATGAAAACCGTGGTCAATCAGGACGCGCTCTGGGTAGACCGCAACGGCCAGCCACACAACGTGGAAATCTCGGCCGCCCTACTTGATCTCGATGACGAGCCCCACGTCCTGGCTTTTGTCACCGATGTGACCCAAAAACGCCAGAGTGAGCGTGAACTGGCCAACTACCAGCGCCGCCTGGAGGCCATGGTCAGCGAACGAACCAGCGAACTTTCTCTGGCCAAGGATCAGGCCGAGCAGGCCAACCGGGCCAAGAGCGCCTTCCTCGCCAACATGAGCCATGAGATCCGCACGCCGCTCAATGCGGTCCTCGGCATCACTCACCTGATGCAGCGCGACGCCACTGAGCCCCGCGCACAGGAGCGCCTCGGCCAGATTTCGGACTCGGCACAGCACCTGCTCTCGGTGATCAACGACATTCTCGACATTTCAAAAATCGAGTCCGAGAAACTGCGCCTCGAACAAACCGATTTCGCTCCCCGCCGCCTGCTCAGCCACGTGTTGGACATGATCGAATTCAAATCCCGCGACAAGGGTCTCAATCTGTTCGCCGAAATCGATCCCGCACTCCCATCCACCTTGCGCGGTGACCCGGTTCGACTGCAGCAAATTCTGCTCAACTTTCTCTCCAATGCCGTCAAATTCACCCAACAGGGGCACGTCCTGTTGCGCGCGAAAGTGACCAAAGTGATCGACGACAGGGTCTCTCTGCGCTTTGAGGTCGAAGATAGCGGCATAGGTATCGAGCGCGCCACTCAGGAACGGCTGTTCAACGCCTTTGAACAGGCCGACACGTCGACCACCCGCCGTTTTGGCGGCACCGGTCTCGGCCTCGCCATCAGCCGCCAGTTGGCGCATTTGATGGGCGGCGAAACCGGCGTCAGCAGTACGCCGGGAAAAGGCAGCACCTTCTGGATGACCGTTTCCCTGGAAATTTCCGCCAGCGCCCCGCTTGGCGAGAGTGTTGCGGTCGACATCGATTTTGAGGCAGAAATTCGCCGCACCCGTAGCCAGTCAAAATTGCTGCTGGTTGAGGACGATCCGATCAATCAGGCCGTCGCCTACGAAATACTGGCCAATATCAAGCTGCGTCCGACCCTGGCCGAAAATGGCCAACAAGCCGTCACACTGGCCAGCACGCAGCACTTTGATCTGATCCTGATGGACATCCAGATGCCGGTCATGGATGGGCTGGAAGCGACACGCCGTATTCGCCTCCTGCCCGGCTATGCGCTGACACCGATCCTGGCCATGACCGCTAATGCCTTTGGAGAAGACCGCGCTGCCTGCCTGCTGGCTGGCATGAGTGACCATGTTCCGAAACCGGTTAATCCAAAAATCCTTTATGCTGCGCTCCTCAATTACCTGCCACGCAACACCAACGCACCAGACGAAATGCCCATACCTGATACAGAACCCACTGCCAGCAGCTCGACACCGGCTAGCGACGCAGTTATCGAAAAACTGGCTTTGATTCCCGGCATCGACGTCAAGACCGGCATGGCCGCCATGCGCGGCAAGCCCGACAAATACCTGAACCTGCTGGAGAAGTTTCTCAAGCACAGCAGTGATTCAACAGCTGAAGTACAAGCGGCCTTGAGTAGCGGCGACAACCCGACAGCCCAGCGCCACGCCCATTCGCTCAAGGGGGCATCGGCCTCGCTCGGTCTTGAGAATCTGCGGGCTGCAGCAGCCAGACTGGAAACTGCGCTGCGTGAAAATGCCCCCCCCGCGGTCACGACCGCTCTGCTCAAGACGCTGGGGACGGTACACCATGAGCTAAGCGAAGCCATTCATCTGGCACTGTATAAGGCCGACCAAAAAGCCCCCGCGGCCTGGGATGCCAGTAGTGCTCGTGAGCTTTTGGGCCGTCTGCTAGCGCTTCTGGCTGAAGATGACATGCGTACTGGCGACCTCGTGAGCCGTGAAAATGACCTGCTGAGTGCAGTGTTGGGTGACGGATTTGCCAGTTTCGAGCGGAAAATTGACGACTATGATTTTCCCGGAGCGCTGGAGCAGCTACACCAAGTGCTTGCTACCCGTCCTGAATTAAGCCCGGAGTAAGCACGATGGCTTTGATGAACTGGAACGAGCACTTTGTTACCGGCATAGAGATTATCGACAGCCAGCACCTCGGGTTAGTCAAAATGATCAACGACGGCGCCCCCATTTTGGCGCGTGCTTACAAGCACTATCCGGCGCATGCCGACAAGCTGCTCAACCAGCTGACTGACTACGCCGTCTTTCACTTTCAGACCGAAGGCGATCTGATCCGCCAATACGCCATCGATCCCCGCCACGCCCAAGGCCACTTCCATGCGCACCAGGAGTTTGCGGAATCGGTTGCCGCCATGCGCACCCTTTACCAAACTGGAAAGAACCTGACCGGCGGTTCCCTGCTCAGCTTTCTCACCAACTGGCTGGTCTACCACATTCTTGGCGAAGATCAGGCACTGGCCCGCCAGATCCGCGCCATCGAAGCCGGTGCCACCCCGGCCGAGGCTTACGACAAGGCCGGCGGTGCCAATCCCGACCCGACTCACAGTTCGCTAATCCAGGCACTGATCGATCTCTACGCCCTGATGACCGAGCAGAACCACAAGCTGCTGGAGATGAACCACGAGCAGCAAGAGCAGCGCGACCACCTTGAGTCTCTGGTCAGCGAACGCACCAAGGCACTGGAACAGGCGCGCAAGGAAGCAGAATCCGCCAACCAGGCGAAGAGCGCCTTTATTGCCAACATGTCGCACGAAATCCGCACCCCGATGAACGCCATCGTCGGCCTGACCTGGGTGCTTGATGTACAAAGCGGCGACCCGGCGCAAAAAGGCAAGTTGCAGCAGATACGCAACGCCACCCAGCAACTGCTCTCGGTGATCAATGACCTGCTCGACATATCCAGCATCGAGTCGGAATTACTCGTGCTGGAACCACTTGATTTCGACCTGCAACACCTCTTTCAGCACGCCATTACGGCCCATATCCCGCGTGCCGAACAAAAGGGCTTGCGCCTGCAGTTTGTCGAAACGACAGCGGTACCAAGTCTGCTCCGTGGCGACCCGGTACGCATCACGCAGATCATCACCAACTTTTTATCCAACGCCATCAAGTTCACCCACGAAGGCGAGATCAACATCGAAATCTCGCTCACCCCTGCCCCGCCCGGCAGCGCCACACAGCTGCACTGCACGGTGCGCGACCAGGGCATCGGCTTGAACCCGGAACAGATCAGCAGTCTGTTCACCCCCTTTTCCCAGGCCGACCCTTCAAGCCGTCGCCGCTACGGTGGCACCGGCCTCGGCCTCGCCATCTGCAAACGCCTGACCGACATGATGGGTGGACATATCGGTGTCAACAGCACGCTCGATGAAGGCAGCACATTCTGGTTCAAAATCCCGTTGACCGTCATTGCGCCCCCGCATGACGCACCCACTCCCACAGCCAACCCCGCAGACCACCAGGAAGCAGCGTCCGGCTTCGACCATATGCGCGTCCGCGAAATTCTGCAGCGCCTGGACGGACTCCTCGCCAACGACGACATCCAGGCCATCAACCTGTGGCGCGAAATGGCCAGCACCCTGCGCCCGGCACTAGGCCACGCGGCCAGCCGCCTGGAAGGTGAATTGAACAACTACAATTTTGAAACCGCGCTGGCCCTCACGCGCAGCCTCCTCGTCACGCTGGATGACTGAGTAGCGGACAAAACCTGGCGCGGCAGATCAGATATTGCCGCTCAATCACATCCCGGAAACGATGATCATTTATAGCCGCAACGGCTGATCCTGATTCAGCCATGCGCGCGCGCCCTGCCCCGCTACATAGCCGCTGGCAAAGCTGGCGGTAAGCAGATAACCCCCGGTTGGCGCCTCCCAATCCAGCATCTCACCGGCAACGAAAGTACCCGGCAGCTGGCGCAGCATCAAGCGCTCATCGAGTGCTTCAAAGCAGACGCCACCGGCCGTGCTGATCGCTTCATCGAGCGGCCGGGTAGCGATTACCGGCACCGCTAGCGCCTTGATCGCCGCCGCCAGGCTATTTGTTGCGGTCAACGTCTCTGAAGGGCAAAATTCTCGCAGCAAGGCCGCCTTGACACCTTCGATGCCGACTCTGCGGCGCAGATGGTTGGACAGCGAATCGCGTCCTTGCGGGCGAGAGAGATCGGCAATCAGCCGCGCCAGGCTACGTCCCGGTGCCAGATCCAAAGTCAGGCTGGCCCGGCCATCGCGTTCCAGCGCATCGCGCAGGGGTGCCGAGAGAGCGTAGATCAAGCCGCCCTCAATGCCATTCTCTGTGATGTTGAATTCACCCTGTTGAGACTGCTGGCCAATCGAGGCAAGCACCGACTTGACTGGCTGCCCGGCAAATCGTTCACGAAAATGATTGCTCCACGCCACATCAAAACCACAGTTGCTCGGTCGCAATGGCTGAATTTGCACCCCGCGCGCCGCCAGCAGCGGCACCCAGGCGCCATCCGACCCCAGGCGTGCCCAACTACCGCCCCCCAGTGCCAGAATGACCACATCGGCCTCTAGCGCCACTTCGCCCTGTGGCGTGGCAAAGCGCAGGCTGCCATCCTCCTCCCAACCGAGCCAGCGATGACGAACATGGAAATGAACGCCCGCCGCTCGCAGGCGGTGCAGCCAGGCACGCAAGAGCGGCGCGGCTTTCATTTCGCTGGGGAAGACGCGCCCCGAGGTGCCGACAAAGGTTTCTATTCCGAGATTGGCGATCCATTCACGCAGCGCCTGCGGCCCGAAGACATCGAGGAGCGGCGCAATATTCGGCGCACGCGCGCCGTAACGGGCAACAAAAGCCGGCAGCGGTTCGCTGTGGGTGATGTTCATTCCCCCTTTGCCGGCCATTAAAAACT
>ERZ724516.734-NODE-734-length-19984-cov-6.906518_pt1 | contig 19984 bp, 16 predicted proteins | sample MGYA00376049_ERZ724516 | MGnify/ENA primary metagenome ERZ724516 (study PRJEB28724, sample SAMN07190886) | activated sludge metagenome | isolation source: activated sludge of sewage treatment plant in Hong Hong | place: USA: Christiansburg, Virginia | collected... | reverse complement strand
ACTAATTACTCAAACTCATTAGTTCGACTCAGAGCATCCCGACTAAAAGTCGGGATGCTCTGAGTCGAACCCAGTAGTTCCCACAACAAAAACGAAAAGAGTTGAAGCGAATAGCCTCAACTCTTTTTTTTTAGAGGGTTCAGAGTTATTCACCATTTTCAACAAAAACATGTTAATAAAATAATCAACACATACTTTGAACGTGCCGTTAATTTTTATTATTTCGTGTTAACAATTAAAAAAAACCAAATACACATGAAAAAATCATTCAGCAACTTTATTTTAATTACAGCCATTGGTTTAACTTCTTTATCAGTTTCTTCATGCAAAAAAGAAAATTCAGAAGATGTAAACCAGGATAAAATTTATGCAGAGTATGAACTTTATTATGATGCAAACGTTGGAAAAACTTACGCATCTGCAGTATTTAAATTCTCTAATGCCTTAGGAACAAATTTAGAACTTACATCGCCCAGCGAAGTTAAATTTGGCACGGATGTAATTCCATACGATCCGGTTTTTGCCTATTACAGAAAAGAATATGCTGGTTTAGTGCCTAGTGGCACCTTTACTTTTAAAGATAAAGATGGTACAACGTATACCAATGCAGTAAGCATGACAAATAGTATTGCAAACCCCATTGTAGATACAATACGCCGTTCATTAGGTGCCTATACATATACATGGACAGGTGATAGCGTGTTTGCAAATAGTTGGGTTAACATGACTATTAATAATACTGCAAATGCTTTAAACTACCAATACTTTTTACAAAACACACAAAATTCTAAAAACATTGTTTGCGGAATTACTCAATTAAATCAATTACCTATTGGAAATTCGTTTTTTCAGGTAGAGCGTGTTTATGAAAAAACTGCTACAAGTGTAACATCTGCGGGTGGCAAAACAAGAGCAAAATACAAAGGCTTAAATGCTAATACGTATGTAAAATAATTTTCATTTTAAACTATTAAAAAAGGGTTTCATTTCTGAAACCCTTTTTTATTTTCTCAAATCTTATCTCTTCCTCTCCCTTAAAACCCGCTCTATATATTTTTCGTTGGTTAACAAGGCTGTTTGTATTCGTTTTGCATAATGTATGCTATCTAGAATTTCTTTTTGTTTTTCCTCTATCACTTCTTTTTGTTTTGCAATTTCTTGCCGTTCGCTCACTAACATTTTTTCAAAATTTTCATTTGCAAATCTTAATATACCCAAAAACAAAAGTAGTGTTGAGAGGGCTACTATCATAACCAAAGAATTAATAAATGTAAGGTAAGGTTCTAAAATTATCATGGCGGGTGGCACAATACCAATTAAAAAATGTGCAGTAAAATAACCCAAAATACACCAAACAATTCCTAAATAAACACTTCTTAATTTTTTAAAAGCAACAAAGGGAATTGCAGTCATAGGAAAGAAAAAATACTCAACACCAGTGCCAGGGTAGAGCGCATTACAACAAATTAAATTAATACCTAAAATTAACATCAACATAAAAGCTGCCATACTAAATTTACTTTGCCTTGTAAATAAAAATGTAGCACTACAAAATAAACCAACCAAGGTTTGGGGAATAACATAGCCAGTCATATTAATAACAAACATGGCTGGCACAAAAAAGAAAGTAAATAAACTTGCCAAAAATATCATCCTATTTACTAATATGCCTCTTCTTTTTTCATCAGCAATTAGCTTGTTGTGTACTCCAATGGTCGAAAAAAAATGCCAAATCTTTTTCATTTTAATTTAATTTTTTTAATTGTTTATCAATGTAAAATTCGGAAGTAATTAATGCGCTTTGTATTCGTTTTGCGTAATGTATACTATCCAACACTTCTTTGTTTTTCTCCCCTAAAGCAGAAATCAAATATAAAATATAAATTAATGATTTCGCTTTAGGGGAGATGAAGCGAAAGAAATTATTTTTTATTTTTTTTGAACATTTTTTCTACTAAAAACTCAGAAGTAATAAGTGCTTTTTGTATTCGCTGTGCATAATGAATAGAATCCATGATTTCTTTCTGCTTCATCTCGAGCTTTTCAAATGCTTGGTCCACTACAATTTTTTGCTCTTCAATAATTTTCTTTTGTTTGTTCGTAATTCTAAAACGATTAACTACAAAAATTAAAAAGCCAGCCACTAAAATTAATCCGCCATACAATGCGTAGCGTTGAGTTTTTTCTTGCTTAAGCGATGCAGATTGCGCTTGTAGTTGTGCATCTTTAACTTTTTGCGCCTCTACGTTTTTTACAGAGTCTGCTGCGGCGCGTTTTTCGTATTCGTATTTTAATTCGCTTTTTATGGTAGATTTTTTTGTGTCTTCATTTACTAAACTATCTCGCATATTAATATATAATTCCATCATACCCAATGCCGATTTGTAATTTCCTTTATTCTTATAAATTTTTTTTAGTAATAAGGCCGCATCTTTTATTAATATTGGATATTTTAATTCATTTGCCTTTTGCATTGCTTGTTGCGCGTAAATTTCTGCTTCAGTAAAATTATTTTGAAGTATAAACAAATCTGCAATTGCGTCCAATGTTTTTGCCTGGCCCCTTTCATCATTAATATCTCTTTTTATAGTTAAGCTTTTTTGAAAATTTTCTAAAGATAATTTGTAATTCTTTTGGTTTTTATAAACTGAACCCAAGTTATTATAAGCTTGTGCAATTCCAATTTTATAATTATTTTTTTCGCAAATACTTAAACTTTTATTAAAATACTCAAACGCCAAATCATAATTTTTTTGCCTGCTGTAATACGCACCAATATCATTTAAACGCACCCCAATTCTAATTTTATCATTATTTTCTTCGCATAATTTTAAACTTTTTAATAAAAATTCTAAAGCTTTATCGGGCTCCCCTTGCTCATCATAAGTTGATGCAAGTAAACCAAAACTATGTGCCATTCCTTCCTTATCGCCAATTTCTTCTCTTATTTTTAAACTAATTGTATGATATTCCAAAGACTTTGCAATTTGCCCCATGTTTTTATAAATTAAACCTAAATTGCTATACGATTGCGCCACTCCTTTTTTATCGCCAAGTTCCTTTCTTAATTTTAAACTTTTATAATGAAATTCTAATGCTTTTAGCAACTCTCCCTTGGTAGAATAAACAGTTGCAATATTATTTAAAGAATAAGATTCCCCATCTCTATCGCCAATTTGCTGCTGAATTTTTAATCCCAAAAAATAAAATTCTAATGCAATTTTTATATCGCCATGTTGTTGATGATACACCGCAATATTATTATAGGCTTCTGCTTTTGTGTTTAAGAAATATTTTTCTTCAGTTTTATTTGCAGTTTTTATTTTTTTTTCAATTATTGCCAATGCCATATTACACATGGGCAACATGGTATCTGGAAATTGCAAATATAAAATGCTTGAAAGTTTTACAAACGCAAATGAATATTTAGAAAAATATGGACTCAAAGAGCAATTTGAGGCTGATAAGCTAAAACGTGAAATGAAGGACACTGTTTTAGATTATAAGAACAAAGAATGGCAAAAACGGGTAAAATACAAGAAATTGATTAATGAAAAAATGAAAAAGTAACCCTCAAATTAACGTCAATTTAGTGTCATTTACAGTAAATATACTTTTAGACTACAAAGAATTTAGCTTGTCCCACAATTCAGGTTCATGCTCTAATACGCCCATAAAATCTAAAATTAGCTCTAAATGTTCATTGAATTTGTTCGCATTTTCCCCGTTTGGTTCCACCACCTAAAAGCCTTACAGAAATGTGAGGCTTTTTTTGTTTTACCTCTGTGTAAACATTCTTAAAAGGATTAGATAGATTCGTATATTTAAAAATAAATGCAACCAATTGCGCATTATATAGGTATTTAAGATATATACGCAACTAGCTGCGTATATAAGTGTTAGTAGTAATTTTAGGAACGACACGACAGACAATGAAAATCTACTTAGGATTAATACTTTTTTGCCTCCTATCTTGTCAAAATCGACAAGAACGAAATGTTGCTTCAAACAATAGTGACTCCATTCAAAAAGTTCAAACAGAGACAATTCCGAAAGACACCGTTCAACTTGAAGAAGTTTTCATTGACAGTTTAAATATCGGCAGAAAGAAATTTAATAAAATTGAAGTTTCCCAATACAGAGCAACAGACAGCGTATATGTTGACATGAAATTTTATACAAAGCAAACTGACAAATGGACGCTAAATCAAACAATACATTTTTTAAAAGACGGAATTTCTAGTTGCGACGCAAAGTTAAATGACTTCAATAATGACAGACAAAATGATTTGACAATTGTATCTTCAACGGCAGCAAGAGGTGCAAACGAGGTAAGAAGTTTATTTATTTACGATAAGTTATCCGACAAGCTAATCGAAATGAAAAACTCTAAAAAATACCCAAATATGCTTTATAATAAAGAGCTAAAATGCATTGACGCATTTTTGGTTTATGGCGGTAGCTCAACTGTTTTTCTGAGGATTAGCGGAGACAGTTTAAAAGAATTTGCAAGTGTCCAGGCAATGGACGGTGTAACGGTTAGAGAGTATGATAAAAACGGAAAGGAAAAAATCATATCCCAAGACACGACAAATAAAGCTGGTTACATTCGTTTCAAAACATACAAACCCTTGAAAGAATATGATGACTATTAAAAAAACTACCGCTAACAACCGCTAACGGGGGTGTAACAGCAATGATGCTAAATGAATTGAAAAAAATTATTAGTTCTTAAAACTCACAATTATTTGGTGTTCTTGGGAAAGCAATGACGTCGCGGATGTTAGTCATGCCCGTTACAAATAATACTAAACGCTCAAAACCTAATCCAAAACCTGCATGCGGACAAGCACCAAAACGACGTGTATCTAAATACCAACTCATTTCTTCTGTTGGGATGTGCATATCGTTCATGCGAGCTTCTAATTTCTCTAAACGTTCTTCACGTTGAGAACCACCAATAATTTCGCCAATACCAGGGAACAAAATATCCATCGCAGCAACTGTTTTTCCATCATCATTCATACGCATGTAAAACGATTTGATGTCTTTTGGATAGTCGGTTAAAATCACTGGTTTTTTAAAATGCTTTTCTACTAAGTAACGTTCGTGTTCGCTTTGCAAATCAGCTCCCCAGCCTTCAATGATGTATTGGAATTTCTTTTTCTTGTTGTGATTCGATTCGCGTAAAATATCGATTGCTTCAGTATAAGTTATTTTTGCAAACTCATTTCCTAAACAGAAATTTAATTTCTCTAATAAATTTAATTCGCTGCGCTCAGTTTGAGGTTTATTTTTTTCTTCATCCAATAAACGTTGCGATAAAAATTCAATGTCTTCTTTATTTTTATCTAAAGCATAAGTTATCACATACTTCAACATTTCTTCTGCCAAAGCCATGTTGTCTTGTAAATTATAAAAAGCCATTTCGGGTTCAATCATCCAAAACTCCGCTAAGTGACGTGTAGTATTTGAATTTTCAGCACGGAATGTTGGTCCAAATGTATATACGTCGCTAAACGCCATAGCCGCTAATTCACCTTCTAATTGCCCCGAAACGGTTAAGTTAGTTGATTTGCCAAAGAAATCTTGTTTGTAATCAATCTCCCCAGCTTCATTTAATGGTGGATTTTTTGGATCTAAAGTTGATACACGAAACATCTCACCAGCACCTTCTGCATCGCTGCTAGTAATGATTGGCGTGTGCATGTAAACAAATCCTTTATCATTAAAAAATTTATGAATAGCGTAGGCCAATGTATGACGTACTCTGAAAATAGCGCCAAACGTACCTGTGCGAAAACGTAAATGAGCAATCTCTCTTAAAAATTCTAAGCTATGCGCTTTTGGTTGTAATGGATATGAATTTGGTTTTGAAATATCTGATTCAGCATCGCCGTATACTTCAATATCTGATACAACAATTTCTACACTTTGTCCTTTTCCTTGAGAAGCGATTAATTTACCAGTAACACCAATACAAGCACCAGGAGTTAAACGTTTTAACGTGTCTGCATTACAGGTTTCAAAATTTACAACTGCTTGAATATTATTGATGCATGACCCATCGTTGATGGCAATAAATGAATTGTTACGAAATGTACGAACCCAACCTTTTACGTTTACTGTTTGGTCGATTTGAGTTCCTTTTAATACTTCTTTAATTTTTGTGCGAGTTGTCATAATCTAAATTTTGAGGATGTGAAGATAATAAAATCAATGGGCTTTAAAAAAGGAATTTTTAATATTTGAATGATTCGGGCGTGTCCCTCCTGCCGTTGGGTCGGGCTTTTCGTTCCAAGTCCTCGCCATTCGTCCCTCATGGCTGTGGGCTTTCCACTACAATCCCTCACGCGGGGCTTACACTAAACTGAACCTTAAACTTCGGTTCACAGCAAGTTTGCGTGAGGGATGCAAGCGAAAATACTTTTACGCAACGAAGTGAAGCAAAAAGATTGCAGCGACAGCCCGACCGGCCTTTTTCGGGCCGGACACGCCCTAAACCTCTTAAAGCCATCACTGCAATAATGCTAATTTATACTAAAATGAAAGCTATCTTTGTACTTACCATAATTGTTACCGACATTTGTGGTCATAATTAAATTCTCATGGAAAACGACATCGAAATACCTTATACGATATATATTGAAGCAACGCCAAATCCTGCTTCAATGAAATTTGTTGCCAATAAAGTTTTAATAAAAGAAAAAGGCGCAACAGCCGAATATAAAAATATTTCTGAAACACAAACAGCACCTATTGCTAAGCAGTTATTTCAGTTCCCATTTGTGAAGACCATTTTTATTGCTTCTAACTATATTACTGTTACAAAAACAGATGCAGTAGAGTGGGACGATATTAGTTTGGAGCTACGCATTTTCTTAAACGATTATTTAAACAAAGGCAATTTAATTGTTACAGCTTTACCGCAGCAAGAAGTAGCAGTTGATAATACATTTACTGAAAAGAAAATTATCAGCACTCAACACGTTGCTGCTAAAGACGAAGTAGAAGCAAAAATTATTGAAATATTGGATCAATATATTCGCCCAGCAGTAGAATCGGATGGAGGTATGATTACTTTCAAAGAATTAAAAGAAGGCGTTGTTACAGTGCAAATGCGTGGAGCTTGTAGTGGTTGTCCAAGTAGTACGATGACGTTGAAAGCAGGCATTGAAGCGTTATTAAAGCGTTTGTTGCCTGATGCAGTTAAGGAAGTTGTGAGCGAAGCGATGTAAGATCTAACCGCAGAGAACGCAGAGTTTTTTCGAAAAGAAAAAAGAGGGTAGTTGTTTTATTCAAAAAAAGTACTTTTATCTATGTTCTCTATGCGACTATGTGTTTTAATTTTACTTATCAGCATACGCAATACTTAATACGCTAATTTGTATTCCTTCTATTTGTTGTAATAGCTGACAACAGGCTTCAATCGTAGCGCCTGTAGTAATGACATCATCAACAATGACTACATGTTTATTTTTAAAAGTATCCGGAGCAATTAATTCAAATACATCTTCTACATTTTCCCAACGTTCATATTTACTTTTTTTGGTTTGTGTTTCGGTAAATTCTTTTCGTTTTAAAACGTTTGTGTTTAAAGGGATTTGCAAATCTTCAGCCAAACCTCTGGCAAATTCTTCACTTTGATTATAGCCGCGTATTTTAAATTTCTTGCTATGTAATGGAACAGGAATAATAAAATCAGCTTTACTAATGATCTCATTTGTTTTTAAATCTTCGGCATACCATTTACCAACCAATACTGCTAAATCTTTATTGTGCTTGTATTTTATGGCGTGTAGTATTTTTTGAATGCTTCCTTTTTTAGTGAACAAATAAAAGCTACTCGCTAGTAATAAAGGCGTTCTTCCATAAAACAATGCATCTACTGGATTTCGTTGTTGTTTATGAAAATTGGTTTTTGGTAAATTAGTGTAGCAGTAATTACAAACTTGTTCTTCATGCTTAAACAAAGAGTTGCCGCAGCTAACACAATTACGAGGATAGATTAAAGCAAGGAAATCGTTTAACATTTCTTTATAGTTGCTATTAGTTTAAGTAATGCATACGTTGGTAATAGTGCGGCTGATTTTGACGAAATGGTGCGAACTGCAATTTTTTCGGTGGCATTGCGCAGGCTTTACTGAGCGAGAAAAGAATTGAAGTTGGCATTTCGTCTTGATTTTTTGTTTCTTTTTCATTAAGGAAAAAGAAAAGTAAAATTACAGTTTGCCTGCAAGTGTACAACTTAGTTTATACTTATTGACTTTGCCCGATAAATTAAATAACTCAACATATACTACATAAATACCTATAGGCGCTTTTTCGTTATCGTCGTTTATGCCATTCCAGCTTAGTGTGCCATCTTGCGCTAATTGCTCGTTACGAATTAAATGACGTACTTGTCGACCTTTGCTATCATAAATATATACGTTAGCTGCTTTTCCTGATTCATCTAATTTGTAGCTAATATTTAGTACATCATTGTACCCATCATTATCAGGCGAAAATAGAGGATTAGGGATTGTTACTCCACTTCCACCGTCAGCCTGCAAATACTGAGAATTACGATAAGCTGGTGTTGCAAAACCAACAGCTTCGGCAGCACTATTCCAGTTTGTTCTATCGTCTGTTGCTCTATTAAAATCAATGCGCTCTAACGATACTCCTTTAGTTGTAACTAATAAAGGGAAATGCATTTTTGCGGTGTATTTAAAATTATCAATCACATTAAAATTGGCATCGCTTAAAGTAACTACATCATCATCTGTATTCATGCTAGGTAAATCAGCTACATCTAAAAATCCTTTTGGATTGGGAGTTAAGTATTGTTGTTTTACTGACATGCCATTCTCGCTAATCGCCACGTAGCTTTCTGGGAATAGCAAGTAACCTTCTTCAGTCAGTATTTCAGTATCTTTTAATGTAGAAGTTAATGTATCCATTGAACCAAGACGTAAATCTTTTAAATTAATAGTCTTATTACTTCTATTGTATAACTCAACAAAATCAACACCGCCTGTATTGGGATCAAATAAGATTTCGTTAATCACCACATCGTTTGCAACAGGAGCTTCAGGTAATGCAAATGGTAAAGAGCCATTAATTAACGCATTGCCAACACAATCGGTAATACCGCTTAATACACTTACATTGTAAATTGTTCCTAACTGAATAGGTGACGATAATTTTAAAATCACTTTTTTAAATTCGGGCGCAATAGCTTTTGCATAAGTTGGGGTAGTTAATCCATTATCAAACGTATAGTTTAAAGGATTTGATAAAGTGATACTATCTAAAGGTTCTGTAAATAAAAGAGCAATCGTGTCGGCTGTTATAACAATCACTCTATCCAACGTTGGAGATGAATTATCGGGATTTGTTCCTGCAACTGAATTTGCATAGGCAGGCGTACCGCCGTTAGGATGCGTACTTGCTCGCCAGTTGTTTTGTCCACCACAAGGATTGTTGGCATCAATTTGTTCCAAACTCCAACCACCATCACTTTTATTAGCATCATTATACCAAGATGATGAGTAAGAAACAGAACTTACCACAACGTTGTTTGTGTCACGTAATGTCAAAGTAGTTCCGTCGTTTAATAGGGAAGGAAAACTTGTGACTTCAGTAACTGGAATCCCATAATTGTTATAAAACGTGTTAATAGCACCAGTACCTGCTAATACTAAATAACCGTTTGGAGCAATCGTAACGTCTGGTAATTTTTTAGAAGTGGTTAAACTTGAAAAGCTCCAATTCTTTAAATTAATACTAAAGTTGGTTCTATTTTTTAATTCTACAAATTCTTCTGCTGGTAAATTAATTGCTGGATCAGGGTCAGGCATTAATTCGTTAATCACCACATCATAAGGCTTTGCTTTATAAAAGGAAAATGCTTTAGTATTTGGAGATAAAATATTTCCACTACAATCGGTAATGCCAGAAATTGTAATTGTGTAATTGGTGGCGTTAATTAGTTTGCTAGAAAGAGAAAGTGTAATACACATATTACCAGATGTTGGAGTTGCTAATGTAGGAGAACCAACTGTGGTAATGCTATAATTTGATGCAAGTGATAATTGTGAAGCGTCAATAGCATCATCAAAACAAACGGAAATATGTAAAGAATCTAAAACAGTGACTGAATTGATTTTTGGCGATATAACATCTGGCGCTAACGAGTATACTGAGTTAACAAAACCTGGTGTTCCGCCGTCTGCATCAGTAGAAGCTATCCAATTATTTATTTGAGAACAACTAGGGTTTAAATTTGGGTTAATTTGTTCAAGGGTATAGCCACCGTCTTTTTTTACGGCGTCTTTGTACCAAGTGTCTTTATAATTAACGCTGTCGATAAACACACCGGCATTTGTTTTTAAATAAATGTTATCTCCGCTGTTATTTAAGGTTGGGAAAGAACTCACACCTAATTTATTCATATAACCCAAAGTTGTAAACTGAGCTGTATCAGCAATCGGACAAATTATAACATAGCTATTTGGCGGCATCACATAATTGCCTAAAGTTGCACCTGTTGCTGTGTAACTGTCGGCTAATTTTAATCCATTTAAATTAAAAGTATTTGAACTTCTGTTGTATAATTCAACAAATTCGGCATTGGTTAAATTAATCACTGGCGATGGATCTGCGAATAACTCATTAATCACAATATCTTTATAACCAACAGTAACTGGCGCCAAATAAGTGAAGTTTGTGGTGGCAGAGGTAATGGCATTTAAGGCAATATCTTGAACGTTAGAAATAGTTAATGTATTAAGTGCAGCATTTGTAAATGGGGTAGTAAACGATAAATGAACTAATGAAAAGTTAGAAGCGTCTCTTGTGGCTGTGTTAGGGTTTCCTAAACTATTATCTGCGGTGTAATTTGTCGCATTCTGTGAAGATGTAATTTCGACTGCTTCGTTAAATAGCACATCTAATTGTGTATTAGAAATAACTGTACTGTTGACAATGGTTGGTGCTGTAACATCCACTACTATCGGAGCTACAGAAAAATCATCATAAAAAAACTTATTAATGTTGCCAACGGTATACAATGTAGAAACACCCATAAACTGCGACGATGTATGAGTAGTATTGGTCCCAGTATTTTCTAAAACATAGTTGCTTCCACCTGCAACGTCAACATATAAACTCCATAAACCTGCGGAGCTTCTTGTTACCTTTACGGCTAATGCAAACGAAGCAGCAATTTGCGCGGTCGTTCCTCTACAAACCGAAGTAGAAGTTGTACCGGTTTGCTGAAATAATTCAATAGCGTCATTCGACAGAGCTTCGCCAAATTGCAAGTAATAACCATTTAAAGGGCCTTCTAAATTTGCTTGATCAGAAACTAAATACACTCTCCCGTAATTGGAAGACGATGGAGCGAAGGTTTGTTTCACATAACATTTCCATTCAATATCATTTAAATTTGCTAGAGTATTGGGAGTAGAAAGGTATGAAGCGCCAGCAACCGTGGCGTTTAATTGTAATTGTTGCCCTGCACTTACTGTAAATTCAATATTATCCCCACTCCAAACCGGATTAGCCGTAAAGTCTCCATCACTAAAATTATCAGTTACTTGTGCGTTTAATAAACTCGCACAAAAAAGGTACAACATCACAACAAAAACACGCATCGTCTTAAAAAATTTGAAAAACCAAGGTAAGAAATTTTTTTGATAGCAAATAATTTAACAACTTTAAAGCCTAGTATTTAACCTTTATATAATATACAATTAAATGAACTATTCATCATGCCTTGAAGGCGTATGAAAATAAAAATGATGAATAAACCATATGACAACTAAAAACAACAATTAAACCATATGAAAATTGCAGTAGTAGGAGCAACTGGCTTAGTAGGCACAAAAATGTTAGAAGTATTAGCAGAAAGAAACTTTCCGTTAACAGATTTAATACCTGTAGCGTCAGAAAGATCAGTAGGTAAGGAAATAACATTTAAGGGAAAGCAATATAAGGTACACTCTATGACCGATGCTATTGCTGCAAAACCAGAAATTGCTTTATTTTCGGCAGGTGGAAGTACCTCTTTAGAATGGGCTCCAAAATTTGCAGAGGCTGGCATTACGGTTATTGATAACTCTAGCGCTTGGCGCATGGACGCTACTAAAAAATTAGTAGTGCCCGAAATTAACGCTCATGAACTAAAAGCCACTGATAAAATTATTGCGAATCCTAATTGCTCAACTATTCAAATGGTAGTGGTTTTAAATCCCTTACATAAAAAATATAAAATCAAACGTGTGGTGGTTTCTACTTACCAATCGGTAACAGGAACTGGCGTGAAAGCAGTTGATCAATTAATGAACGAACGTGCTGGTAAAGAAGGGGAAATGGCGTATAAGTACAAAATTGATTTGAATGTGATCCCTCAAATTGACGTATTTACAGATAACGGCTATACCAAAGAAGAAATGAAAATGGTAAACGAAACCAAAAAAATCATGAGTGATGATTCGATTCGTTTAACCGCTACAACGGTTCGTATACCAGTAATGGGCGGACATAGCGAAAGCGTGAACATTGAATTTGAAAACGAATTTGAGGTAAAAGACATTTTTGAGATGATGAATAACACAAAAGGTGTTGTTTTGCAAGATGATATTGCTAATCAAATTTACCCAATGCCAATGAATGCTCATAATAAAGATGAAGTGTTTGTAGGGCGTATTCGTAGAGATGAAACTCAGCCAAAAACTTTAAATATGTGGATTGTATCGGATAATTTACGTAAGGGCGCTGCTACTAATGCAGTTCAGATAGCAGAATATTTGGTAGAAGCTAAGTTAGTTTAAGATTTCACCACAGAGGCGCGGAGAATACAAAGATTTTTATCATTGAGTTAGCACATTTATCATACGTTGGTAATAGTGCGGCTGATTTTGGCGAAACGGAGCGAATTACAATTTTTTTGGCGGTATTGGGTAGGCTTTTCGAGCGAAAAAAGAATTGAAATTGGCGTTTCGCCTTGATTTTTTTGTTACTTTTTTCATTAAGGAAAAAAGTAAATAATGAGTAACTTCTTCGTGCACATTCCAAAAAATTGGGCATAAAAAAAGGCTGCTGTGCCCATCCCCGTTTAAAGCACCGCAGCCTGATTTTTTTGGTTTAAACTAAACAAAACCTATGAAAAAGAACGTAGTGTAAAATTAATACCTAAACCCGCCATAAAAAACCTCTAACTAATAAGTGGTAGGTTTCATTTGATAAGTGGTCGGTTTTTTGGGATTAGTGTTAAATTAAAAAAGCCCTTCCGCTATCAATCAGAAGGGCTTTTTCGTTTCTCGGGTTTGTTTGTCTATAATTAAAAACCGCTCGTTTTTGCAAATTGAACTAAAACCTGAGTAAAAGTAACTCAATAGATATCCATTTTGATGGCAAATAAATAAGTGCTGGCATCTAACTGATAAGTGTAGCGTTTTTGACAAAAATCGATTTAACTGAAAAGTAAAAAACCCTTCTGCTATCAATCAGAAGGGTTTTGGTTGTTTGAGAAACGGCTTATTGTTAAAATGATATAACATACCATTTTGATACACCATCACTAACAATCATTTGATGATGCCATGAATACATGTTTCCAAACATTATTACTTGTCCAGGAGTTGATCCATTGGGAGTTGATCCATTCATTATTAAATCACTTCCTCTTGCTGCCAAATATACAAGGCTTATTGGATTTGTGCCACCAACTCCTTCTTTTGTAAAAGCTATAACTTTTCCTTTAGCAACAGCATTAGCAGAGGGCAAAACCATCCATGACCCCACACTATAAACTACTATATCAGTAGTATCAGTAATATCTTCTAAAGCCGAATTAACATATTGAAATACAGAAAACATATTGCTTCCTTTAGGCCCGACAGGACCTGGTGCGCCATCCTGAGCTAATATTTGCCATGCAGAACCGTTCCAAACTAAGGATTTTTTTTGAGAAGAGTCATAATAAGCTTCATTTAAATTAGGAGAAAGCGGTGGGCTATTAAAAGTTCCCAACCATAATATTGAAATGCCATTAGCACCAGTATTTCCTTGTGGTCCTTGAAGCCCTTGTGGACCAGTATTTCCAGTTGCACCTGCCGATCCCTGAGCACCAGTCAATCCCTGAGGCCCTTGTGCTCCTTGAGGGCCCTGAACTCCTTGCAAGCCTTGGATACCTTGCGGCCCTTGAGGACCATTTGCCGCATATAATGCATATGGTACGCTCAATAGTTGTGATGTACCGATAGATATATAACCGTTCCCTAAATCTATTTCTAGTTCGATAAATTTAGCCCCATTTCCCCAATTTATGGCAGAAAAACTCCCTTGGGTTAATGTTCCATTACCAATATTGATATTAATGATGCCAAATGAATTGGTTGTCACAGCATGACTTTCTTGAAAAACAACAGTTCCAGATATAGAAAAATCCCTAATTCCTACTCTTACATTAACATTTCTATTGGTAATCATATTCCCACTGGCATCTCTGGCCACAGCTTGATATTTAAAAGCAAGAGGAGCTTGAGCAAACACCATTGTTTTTATAAAAACTAGAACTATAAAAATATTTAGTATACGTTTCATTTAATTGATTTTTAGAATTTTAACTCTGTGTATAAAATCGCCTTTTTCATTTACGATTAAAAAAACATAATATGCATTACTTAAATATGAAACGTTTATTTTTAAATAATTACTTGTAAATGTCTCTTCAAAAATTATTTGACCAATAATATCATAACATTTTATGGTATATGTATCACTATTTGGAAATAAAAAATTAATTGGGCCATCAGTAGGATTTGGATATTCCAAAGGTTCAGTAACCAATAAAGTATCGGAAGTAGTTTTAAATATAGGTTGTTCGAAACCTTGTGTTAAAAAAAAGGACTGATTCCCAGTATACGTATCAGTAATCACCTCACCTAAAGACCAAGATAAATCAATATTATTATCGAAATAATATCCTCCTTGGCTACTAATAACTTCTCGTTGCAAAGTTTGTGAGTGCGCAAAAATAGTAGTCCCTAGAAATAGTGCCAAATATTTATACATGGTTTAAACTTTGTATATAACCAAATATAGTTAAATAAATCCAATTGGTAAATTGAGTATAAAAAAACCCCTCTGCTATCAATCAGAAGGGTTTTGGTTGTTTGAGAAACGGCTTATTGTTGTTTAATCAAAATGCTCGTAATGATTGGTCTTTTAAAATGAAATTAATTTTACACCGATGGTAAATGGATATAATTCCGGACCTTTTCCGTTTTCAAACAAGGGGGTTAATGCGTAATCAGCAAATACAGTAACGCCACGATATCCGATACTTGCGTGTGCATTTACACGAAATGGATTTAAATTGTAGTCGTCTTTTTTTATCAATTTAATTTCTTCGCCATTTTGCTCAATAATTTGACGTGTACGGGAACCTAATTTATATCCTCCAATGACGCCAAACGCTAAATGAAATGCTTTATCAGGATTTTTATTGGTATTAAATTCTAATAATACTGGAAAGTTAATAAACGTACTTTTTAATCTGTTTTTTTTGTAGTTAAAGGTATTTGTTGAATCAATAACACCATACGTGTAACTACTATCAGGATTTAATCGTGTTTTGTTGCTAAACTCGTATTGGTTCCATTCAAAACCTAAACCTACTACTAAGTTGATGTAGTTTTTATAAAGATGAAAATCTTTTTCGAAGGGGTTTAATTGAAAGTTTAAGGACTTGCCGTAGTTTAGTCGCATATATTCTTGTCCTTTTGGCATTGAGATATTGCTATTAGATAGCCATCCATTAACACCGATGCCAAATCCCGACCAATGGTGAAAATCATCATCATTATCTTTTGAAGAAACATTCGTGTCCGAATCTTTGTCTTTATTTATAATCACATATTTTTTATTTCTAAAATTAATAGTGGTCGAATCTTTTTTGTCGCCCGCTTTTTTAGCAACATCGTCTCCAACAACTTTGGCAATAGACGAAGAACTAGACGCTTCAGCACTTACTTCTTTAGGCTCACCTTTAAATTTAATGGTACTTGAACCCGTGGCATTAGCATTTATTTTATCGTTAGCAAATACTTTAGCAGACGAAGCACCAGATGCTGTAACGTTGGTTATTGCTGTATTGAGTTTATAAGCTTTTAAAGCGGAAGCACCGCTCACAGTACTATATAAAGTTTGTGTGTTTCCTTCTAAATTAACACCAGACGCGCCACTTAACATCACATCAATCGCTTTTGTGTTAACTTTTAAAATCACATCACTAGCGCCAGACACATCAATAGATAAACTATCAGATGTGATAGGGTTAGTTGAACTAAATTTAGAAGCGCCGCTACTGGTGATTTGATTTAAGGTATTACCACTTACATATATTTTATATGAATGAGTAAAACTGCCTTTTGCTTTTATCACTAAAGTTTCGTTTTCGAAAGTAGTAAAGATGTTATTGATTTCTTTTTCATCAGCAACCACTTTTAAGTTTAACGTATCACTTTGTGTAAATACAACATTGGCGGCGCCTGATACTTCTATTTTTTTGAAAGGAGATGTTTCTCTTACTTGAGAGGTTTGTGCTTTAATAGTTAACGAACTAATTAAAAACAGAGAGGATAGTAATATGGTCTTCATTTTATATGGTGTTTAAGTATAAATAATCTTTTCTGCAGATTTTATACATAGGACGCACCATATCTTTTAAAAGTTACAGGGATATGTAAATAATTTACTGAAATCACTAAAAATCGCTGAAAATCAAATGGTTATACTTTTACTAAACGCCTAAAAATCGGATAATTAATATAATCACTAAATTTTTCGTAAATACATTAGCACGTCTATCATACGTTAGTAGTGGTGCGGCTGCTTTTGGCGAAAGAGTGCGAACTACAATTTTTTCGGTGGTATTGCGCGGTTTTTTTGAGCGAGAAAAAGATTGGAGTTGGTCTTTCGCCTTGAATTTTTGGTTCTTTTTTTTCAAGAAAAAAGAACAAGAATATAATTTATTATAGTTATTTCCCTTTAACCCAAGTGGCAATATCTAAAATCACCTTTTCCTCTACATTACCTTGCTTTTCATATTCGCTAGGCATCGATTTTCCTGCGCCATTCATAAATAAATGGTTTAAGTTAGGGTAGGAGATGAATTGATTTTTTGGATTAGAACTTAACTGTTGTTTCCATAAATTAAAATCAGTCATGGTTACTTGATAATCTCTTTCGCCTTGTAATATTAAAATGGGTTGCTTTATTTTTTTGGCTACTTGCAATTGATTATACTTTACTAAAAACTGCCAGTAGTGAGCATCTAAATTTAGAGGTAAATCTTCGGCCTTAGCTGTTTTTAACGCCTTTGGATTTTTTACTGTTTTCATTTTAATAGTGTAGTCACCAATTTCTTTTTTTTCTTCCGCATCCAAACTATCAAGTCCATAAATGTAATTATACTGTTCTAATACTACATCTTCCAATGGTCTTGCATTTCCAGCTAATAACACAATGCCGTTTATTTGTTTTGATTTGCTTGCTATTAAAGGTGCGCACATTGCACCAAGGCTGTGCCCAGCAATATAAACTTTTGAATTTTTAAAATCGGGATTCTTTTTTAGCATCGCAGCCGCACTAATAGCATCTTCAATTACTTCCGAATTCAAATCAACATTTTTCATGTCTTTACCATAAACCAAGGTGCGTTTATCATACCTGTAAGTTGCGATTCCATTAGATGCTAACCCGATGGCTAAATCTTTTAAAGCTTTATTAGGACCAATAGATTCGTCTTTATCATTAGGTCCAGAGCCTGCCAACAAAATAACTACTGGCGGGTTTTTAACGTTATTAGGAACACATAATGCGCCTGGTAAAGACATAGTTCCTGTTTTTACAGCAATTTTCGTTTCGTAATATTTATTTTGTTGAGCGTACTCTGGAGTTACATAAGCATTTTTACTTTTTGGCGGCACAAAAAACATTCCCATTATTTTTTGAGATTCGTTATACGAAAATTGCAAATCCATTTTTGTTTTTGCAAATTCACATCTTACTGCCACAATATCCATCGAATCCTTTTTACTAGTTTCAACGTTAGAATAGCCTTTATATTCGCCCATGTATTTTGGTATTTGTCCCCACATACTTTCTAACATGCCCGCATTAAATTTATTTGCCATCGATGTATCAAACATCGTAAAACAACTATCAAACTGCTGACGCTCTAATTGCTTAATAAATAAAACGGATAATTCTTCGTTGGTTTGTGCGATAGAAAAACCAGATAAAAAAATAAATAGAAAAAGTGTGTAAATAGGTTTCATGCTATAATTAATAAGAAGTTAAATGTAAAATAAATTCAAATACTATTTAATGTTTGTTTTATACTATTATCAGATAGTATTTACTTCTTTCTAACAACCATCAATCCATCTCTTATCGGCAGTAACATATTTTCAACTCTACTATCCTGTTGCACAAATTGATTGAATTGATGAAGCGTCAAAGTTTCTTTGTCCATGGCACTTTCAGACATGGTAATTTTGCCACTCCATAACACATTATCAGCAATAATTAATCCGCCTTTATTTAATTTATCAATTACTAAATGATAGTAATTGAGGTAATTTTTTTTGTCGGCATCTATAAATACTAAATCGATGGACTCTTTAATGGTTGGAATGTAATCTTTAGCATCAGCTAATACCAAATCTATTTTGTTTGCGTATTCTGTTTTCGAAATAAATGATTTTGCGAAGGTGGAGGTTTCCTCATTCACATCAATACTGATTAGTTTTCCATTCTCTGCTAACCCTTCCGCTAAACATAATGCCGAGTAACCAGTATATGTACCAATTTCCACAACTAATTTCGGTTGTTGTAGCTTAGAAATAAAACTTAAAAAACGTCCTTGTAAATGTCCGCTCAACATACGTGGAGATACCACTTTTAAATGTGTTTCTCTATTTAATTGAGCCAATATATCTGTTTCGGCAGAGGTATTATTTTCGCAATAATCGCTAAGTTCTTTGGTGATGAATTCCATTATAATTCTAAAGTTAATTGTTTAGGCAATAACTGAAACGTTAGTCTATGTAAAGAAGTTGTTCCAAATTGTCTTATTGCTTCACGATGTTTTTTAGTAGGATAGCCCATGTTTTGAGCCCAACTATATTCAGGATGTTTTAAATCCGCTTCTTTCATAAAATCATCTCTGTAGGTTTTAGCTAAAATACTTGCCGCGGCAATACTTAAAAATTTAGCATCACCTTTAATGATACATTGATGATTGATGTTTTTGTATGGTGTAAAACGGTTGCCGTCAATTAACAGCAACTCGGGTTTTTGTGTGAGTTGGTCAATAGCTCGGTGCATGGCCAAAAAAGAAGCTTTTAAAATATTAATTTCATCAATTTCTACATTATCAACTACACCAACTGCCCAAGTGAGCGCTTTTTCCTCTATTTCAGGACGCAGCTCATATCTATCTTTATCACTTAATTTTTTGCTGTCATCCAACCATTTATTTCTATAATTTTTGGGTAAGATAACAGATGCCGCATACACAGGGCCAGCCAAACAACCACGCCCTGCTTCGTCGCAACCTGCTTCAATTAAGTTTTTATCGAAATATGATTTTAGCATTAATAATTTTATATAAACACGGATACGTCTATCATACGTTGGTAATAGTGCGGCTGTTTTGGTGAAACGGTGCGAACCGCCATTCGATTAAGCATTTTGCGCGGCAAATGGCGGTAGGCGTTTCGCTTTGAATTTTTGTTTCTTTTTGTTCAAGCAAAAAGAAAATGAAAAAGTTATATTTTTTCTAAGCAAGCCTTAACCGCATCAAAATCAGGCTGTTTACCAGCATCTTCTAAAATCTCAGCATACTGAATCACGCCATTTTTGTCAATAACAAAAGCCGAACGTTTAGTTACACCAATCATCCCAAAACCAAATGTTTCATATA
>ERZ724516.732-NODE-732-length-19999-cov-6.535299_pt1 | contig 19999 bp, 16 predicted proteins | sample MGYA00376049_ERZ724516 | MGnify/ENA primary metagenome ERZ724516 (study PRJEB28724, sample SAMN07190886) | activated sludge metagenome | isolation source: activated sludge of sewage treatment plant in Hong Hong | place: USA: Christiansburg, Virginia | collected... | reverse complement strand
TGCGTCACGGCCGCGAGGACAGCGATTTCGCCGATCTGGAGCAGATCCGGCAGAATGCCAACCGGGCGGCGGCACTGGTGGGGCAGCTCCTGGCCTTTTCGCGCAAGCAGACGCTCAATCCGGAGGTCCTGGATCTGGAGGATGTGCTGGCCGACCTGATCCATCTCCTCAACCGGCTGATGGTGGAGAAGGTGGACCTGTCGCTCGGTCGTCCGGGGCGCGAGGGCAACCGGACGCTCGGCCGCATCCGCGCCGACAAGCGGCAGATCGAGCAGGTGCTGATCAACCTGGTGGTCAATGCCCGCGATGCGATGCCCGAGGGTGGCGATGTGCGGATCGAGACCGAGCCGGTCACGCTGGCCGAAGACCTGAAGCGCGACCGCGCGACCGTGCCGGCCGGGGACTACACGGTGATCCGTGTCATCGACCATGGCACCGGCATCCCGGAACACCAGTTGCGGCAGATTTTCGAGCCGTTCTTCACCACCAAGCGGATCGGGGAAGGCACGGGACTTGGCCTGTCGATGGCCTACGGCATCATGAAGCAGTCCGGCGGCTTCATCTTCGTCGATTCGACCGTCGGCGCGGGGACGACCTTCTCGCTCTATTTTCCAGTCTTCGACGGTGACGACAGGGCCGTTCCGGTGATCGAGACGCGTCGTGTGGCCGCGAAACAGGGCGAGGGTGTGGTCCTCCTGGTGGAGGACGAGGCCTCGGTCCGCGCCTTCGCCAGCCGGGCGCTGTCGCTGCGTGGCTATACCGTGCTGGAGGCGGCCAATGCCGAGGAGGCGCTGGCGAAGCTGGAGGACAAGACGCTGCACGTCGACCTGTTCGTCACCGACGTGGTGATGCCGGGGATGGACGGCCCGGCCTGGGTACGGCGCGCACATCTGGAACGGCCAGGCGTCAAGGTGATCTTCATGTCGGGCTATGCCGAGGACGGGCTCGCCGAAGACCAGGCGCGGGTGCCGAATTCGGTGTTCCTGCCGAAGCCGTTCTCGCTGAACGACCTGACCAACACGGTGCAGGGGCTGTTGAGCTGAGGCGGGCAGGCAGTGGGCACAAAAGTCTTCGAAGACTTTTGCAAATTCCTTCGGAGGAGTTTGGGCCTGGGCGGAACCGTTTCGCCTCAGCCTCGCAGGAGCTTCGCCACGGCGGGCGCGAAATAGGTCAGGATCCCGTCGCAGCCCGCCCGCTTGAAGGCCAGCAGGCTTTCGACCATCGCCTTCTCGCCGTCGATCCAGCCATTCTGCGCCGCCGCCTGGATCATCGCGTATTCGCCCGAGACCTGGTAGGCGAAGGTGGGCGCGCCGAAAGCGTCCTTCACCCGCGCGCAGATGTCGAGATAGGGCATCCCCGGCTTCACCATCACCATGTCGGCGCCTTCGGCCAGGTCGCGGGCGACCAGCCGGATCGCCTCGTCGCTGTTGCCGGGGTTCATCTGGTAGGTCTTCTTGTCGCCCTTGAGCGCCCCGGTCGCCCCCACCGCATCGCGGAACGGCCCGTAGAAGGCGCTGGCGTATTTCGCGGCGTAGGACAGGATCGCCACATCCTTGTGGCCCGCGGACTCGAGCGCCGCACGCATCGCGCCGATCCGGCCGTCCATCATGTCGGAGGGGCCAAGGATGTCCGCGCCCGACGCGGCCTGGGCCAGCGCCATCTTCACCAGCGCCTCGACCGTCTCGTCGTTGAGGATGACGCCGTCCACCACCAGCCCGTCATGGCCATGCGCGTTGTAGGGATCGAGCGCCACGTCGGTCATGACCGCGATGTCCGGCACCTGCGCCTTGATCGCCCGGATCGCGCGGTTGGTCAGGTTCTCGGGATTCCAGGCCTCGCGGCAGTCGGCGGTCTTCAGGCCCGGATCGGTATAGGGAAAGAGACAGATCGCCGGGATGCCGAGATCCCGCGCATCGGCCGCCGCGCCGACGATCAGGTCGAGCGACAGCCGCTCCACCCCCGGCATCGAGGCGACGGGCTGGCGCTGGTTCGCGCCGTCGCAGAGGAACACCGGCCAGATCAGGTCGCCCGTGGTCAGCGTGGTCTCCTGCACCAGCGCGCGCAGGGCCGCAGTGCGGCGCAAGCGGCGGAAACGGGTCGTCGGATAGGGGGCTTGGATCGGTTGCATCGCTGGCTCCTCCTCGTGCCCCCGCAAAAGCAGGGACTTGCGGCTTGCGCTTCTGCCTGCCATGGAAAGAGGGCGGCCTCAAGACATGTCAAGCGGGCGGCGGAACACCTGAAGGAGACCGCACAAGGTGGATGTGCTGGATACCGCGCTGGAAGTGATCGACATGAGGTCGTTCTCGAACCTCTGGTACTGGATCGCACTGGCGACACTGTGGTCATCGGTCAGCCACTGGGTGCTGGGCGTGCCGCATGACATGATCCAACGTGCAAGGCGCGAGGGCGGGCAGGCCCAGGCCGATGTCGAGGACCTGGTCCGGATCAACATCAACCGGCTTCTGCATGTGGTGGACAAGGGGGCCTGGATGATGGTGGGCACGGCTGCCTTCTGGTTGACCTCTTTCCTGGTCCTGGCCTTCTGGTACGACATCGAGTTTGCACAGGCGCTGATTCTGCTCATGGGGCCGATGATCCTGGTGGTCTGGGTCAGCGTCCGTTCCAGCCGCAGGATCGTGGCCGAAGGGGGCACCGGCGAGGCGCTCTTCCACCGCCTGACCGTTCACCGTCGGATCGTGCAGGTGATCGGGATGGTTTCGATTGCCGTGACGGCTTTCTATGGAACCTGGCAGAACATCAGCGTTTCGATCCTGAACTGACCGGGGCAGGCAAGGGACATGACTGCCGAACGTATTCTCATGGGCGGTGCGCCCGAGGGCTTTGACGCCCGGATCGTCGCGCGCGAACTGGCGCGGGGACGCCCCGTCATCCATGTCGCGCGCGACGACAAGCGGGCCGCGGCGATGCGGGCGGCACTGGCGGTCATGGCGCCGGAGGTGGCGGTGCTGGAGTTTCCGGCCTGGGACTGCCTGCCCTATGACCGCGTCAGCCCGAACCCCGAGATTTCGGCGCGGCGGATGGCGACACTTGCGGCACTGGCCGACGGGTTGGCCGGGCCGTTCGTGCTGCTCACGACGCTGAACGCGGCGACGCAGAAGGTGCCCGCGCGCGAGGTGGTGCGGGCGGCCTCGTTCCGCGCGACGGTGGGCGAAAGAGTCGACGAGGCGCGGCTGAAGGGGTTCCTGGCGCGGATGGGGTTCTCGCCAGTCTCGACCGTGGCGGAACCGGGCGACTATGCGTTGCGTGGAGGAATCGTCGATATCTATCCGCCGGGGCCGGGCGGGCCGATCCGGCTGGATTTCTTCGGAGACGTGCTGGATGGGGCGCGGCGGTTCGATGCCGGGTCGCAGCGGACGGTCGAAAAGCTGAAAAGTGTCGATTTTTCCGCCGTTTCCGAGGTGATCCTCGATGAGGCCGCGATTGCCCGCTTCCGGCAGAACTACCGCATCGCCTTTGGCGCGGCGGGAACCGACGATCCGCTGTACGAGGCGGTGAGCGCGGGGCGCAAACACCAGGGGATGGAGCACTGGCTGCCCTTCTTCCACGAGCGGCTGGAGACGCTGTTCGACTATTTGCCCAAGGCTTCGGTGCTGCTTGACGATCAGGTCACACCGGCGCGGTTGGCACGCTGGGAGGGGACCCTGGACAGCTACGACGCCCGCCACGAGGCCATGGGGGCGAAGGGGCGGATCGACACCATCTACAAGCCGGTGCCGGCGGAAGAGCTGTACCTGGACGATGCGGGTTGGGAGGCGGCGCTGGCGGCGACCCGCGTGGTGCAGCTGTCGCCCTTGGCCCAGAGCCCGGGGCCTGGCGTACTGGACGCGGGGGCACGGGCGGGGCGGAATTTCGCGCCGGAACGACAGCAGGAAAAGATAAATCTTTTCGGCGCCTTGGCGGAGCATGTTCAAGTACTGGCAAAGACCGGGCAGGTGGTCATCGCCTCCTGGTCCGAGGGCGCGCGGGAGCGGCTGAAGGGACTGCTGGCGGATAACGGGTTGACTGGCGCGCGGGAGATCGCCGATTTCCGCGAGGTGCCGGAGGGAAGAGGCGGCCTGTTTCTGGTGGTCTGGCCCCTGGAAGCAGGGTTCGTGGCGCCGGGCCTCGCCGTCATCTCGGAACAGGACGTGCTGGGCGAGCGGCTGACCGCCAAGCCGCGCCGGAAGCGGAAGGCCGAGAACTTCCTGCGTGAGGTCGACACGCTCAGCCCCGGCGATCTGGTGGTGCATGTCGAGCATGGGGTGGGGCGCTACCTGGGGATCGAGACGATCACCGCGCTGGGGGCGCCGCATGCCTGCGTGATGCTGGAATATGCCGAGAACGCAAAGCTTTACCTGCCCGTCGAGAATATCGAACTGCTGTCGCGCTATGGGCACGAGGAGGGCTTGCTCGACCGCCTGGGCGGCGGAGCCTGGCAGGCGAAGAAGGCCAAGCTCAAGGAACGCATCAAGGAGATTGCCGACCGGCTGATGCGGGTGGCGGCGGAACGGGCGCTGCGCCACGCGCCGATCCTGGAGGCGCCGCATTCGATCTGGGAGGCCTTCGCGGCCCGGTTCCCCTATCAGGAAACCGACGACCAGCTTTCGGCGATTGCCGATGTGGTCGCGGACCTGGAGAAGGGCAGTCCGATGGACCGGTTGATCGTCGGGGACGTGGGCTTCGGCAAGACCGAGGTTGCGATGCGGGCGGCGTTTGTCGCGGCGCTGTCGGGGATGCAGGTCGCGGTGATCTGCCCGACGACGCTGCTGGCGCGTCAGCACTATCGGAGTTTTGCCGAGCGATTCCGCGGTTTTCCGATTTCGGTGCGGCCCCTGTCGCGGTTTGTTTCCACCAAGGACGCCAATGCCACCCGGGCGGCGATGGCCGATGGCAGCGTGGACATCGTGGTCGGGACCCATGCGCTATTGGCCAAGGGGATCAGCTTCAAGAAACTGGGGCTGTTGATCATCGACGAAGAACAGCATTTCGGCGTGGCGCACAAGGAACGGCTGAAGGAAATGCGGTCGGAAGTGCATGTGCTGACGCTGACCGCCACGCCGATTCCGCGGACGCTGCAACTGAGCCTTGCCGGGGTGCGCGATCTGTCGATCATCGCGACGCCCCCGGTCGACCGGCTGGCGATCCGCACCTATGTTTCCGAATTCGACACGATCACGATCCGCGAGGCGATCCTGCGCGAACGCTTCCGCGGCGGGCAAAGCTTCTATGTCGTCCCCCGCATCGCCGACCTGCCCGACATCGAGGAGTTCCTGAAGACCCATGTGCCGGAAGCAAGCTACGTCATCGCCCATGGCCAGCTTGCGGCGGGCGATCTGGACGAGCGGATGAACCAGTTCTACGACGGCAAGTACGACGTGCTGCTCGCCACGACGATTGTTGAAAGCGGACTGGATATTCCCACGGCCAACACAATGATTGTCCACCGGGCCGATATGTTCGGGCTCAGCCAACTGTACCAGATCCGCGGAAGGGTGGGCCGATCGAAGACGCGGGCCTACTGCTACCTGACGACAAAACCCCGCGCGCCGCTGACGCCGCAGGCGGTGAAGCGGCTGCGGCTTCTGGGCAGTCTGGACAGCCTTGGGGCTGGATTCAACCTGGCGAGCCACGACCTTGACCTGCGGGGGGCGGGGAACCTTCTGGGCGAGGAGCAGTCGGGGCATATCCGGGAGGTGGGCTACGAGCTGTACCAGCAGATGCTGGAAGAGACGATTGCCAAGATCAAGTCGGGCGAGTTGCAGGGCTTGTCGGCCATCGACGACGACTGGTCGCCGCAACTGAACCTCGGGGTGCCGGTCATGATCCCGGAAAGCTACATCCCCGATCTCGACATCCGGCTGGGTCTTTACCGGCGGCTGTCGAGCCTGGGCACCAAGGTGGAGCTGGAAGGGTTCGCGGCGGAGCTTATCGACCGCTTCGGGCCGCTGCCGAAAGAGGTCAACACGCTGATGCTGATCGTGCGGATCAAGGCGATGGCGAAGCGGGCGGGGATCGCCAGGCTGGATGCGGGGCCGAAGGGGGCGACGGTCCAGTTCCACAACGACAAGTTCGCCAATCCGGCGGGCCTCGTCGATTTCCTGAAGGCGCAGGGCGGGGCGGCGAAGGTGCAGGGCACGAAGATCGTGCTGGTGGGCGAGATGAAGACGGAAGGCGACCGGATCAAGGGCGCGTTCAACATCGCGCGTGACCTGGCAGAGGCGGTGAAGGCCGGAAAGCGACCTTAGACCTTTCGCGCGCTGTGCGAGCCGACGAGACCCAGCGCGAGACTGGAATAGACCGCGACGGCGACCATCAGCGGAATCTGCGTGCCGTTGAAGGCGAGGCCGACCGGCGCCGCGAGAAGCGAGGCCATGACGGTCGAGATTGCGGTGATCATCGAAGCGGCGAACCCGGCGATATGGCCCAGGTCCTCCATCGCCAGCGCGGTCAGGTTGCCCTGCGTCAGGCCCATCATCGCGAAGACGGTGATCGACCAGAAGACATGGACCGGGAAGGCAAGGACGTCGGGCATCAGGCCGGTCGCGTCAAGCGCCAGGATTGCGAGGGTCAGGGCGACCTCGCCGATATAGGTGGTGATGATCACCCGCCGCATCCCCATCCGCATCACGATGCGCGAATTCAGCAGGCTGCCGCTGGCGGCGCAGAGCGCGATGAAGCCGAACCAGAGCGGGAAGGTTTCGATGCGCCCGAAGGTTTCGGCGAAGATGGCTTGCTGCGACGATACGGTCGACAAGAGGCAGGCCGAGCCAAACCCCTGGCACAATGTGGAAATCAGCGCGATCCGGTGGCGCGACATCTCGACCGCGGACTGCCACAGGTGGACCGCGCGGAAGGGGCGGCGGGCCTCGGGGGCCAGGGTCTCGGGCTGGCCCAGCAGCACCCAGGCATTGGCGATCACGGTGAAGACAAGCAGGGCGGCAAAGATCGTGCGCCAGTTGCCGAACAGGAGGATGCCCTGGCCCAGCAACGGGGCGAGGGCCGGGACGATCATGAAGATCATCATGACCAGCGACACGATCCGGGCCATGTCGCGGCCCTTGTAAAGGTCGCGCACCATCGCCATGCCGACGACGCGGGGGGCCGCGGCGCCAAGGCCCTGCACGATGCGGGCGAAAAGCAGAAGCTCAAGGCTTGGCGCGAACCAGCACAGCACCGTTGCGACGGCGTAGATCGTGGCGCAGGCGAAGATGACGGGCTTGCGGCCAAGCGCGTCGGAGGCCGGCCCGGCGACGAAGGTGCCAAGGCCCATGCCCAGGAAGAAGCTGGAGATGATGAGGAGCGCCCGGTTGGTGTCGTCCGGCGTCAGTTCGGCGGCGATCGCGGGCAGGGCGGGCAGCATCGCGTCGATCGACAGCGCGATGGTGGCGAAAAGCATCGCCATCATCGCCACGAAGGCGGCTTGCGCGGGGCGGCGCGTCATTTCGCGGCAAGCTCCGCGATCACCTGCTCCCAGGTCTCGGGCGGTTGCGCCCCGCTGACCACGTACTGCTGCGCGATGAGGAAGGTCGGGACGGCGGTGACGCCCTTGTGGCGGGCATCGCGGTCGCGGGCCTGGATATCGTCGGCATCGGCGTCTGATTGCAGAAGCCGCAGGGTGGCGTCGCGGTCCATGCCGTTTTCGGCGGCGATGTCGGCGAGGGTTGCGCGGTCGCCGATGTCGCGGCCCTCGACCCAGTAGGCGCGCATCAGGGCGGTGACGACGGGGGATTGCCGCCCCTCGATCCCCGCCCAGTGGATCAGGCGGTGGGCGTCGAGCGTGTTCGGCATCCGCTGCGGCTTGTCGGGGTTCATGTCGACGCCTGCTGCCTTGGCAACTTCGCGCAGGCGGTCGTGGACGGCATCGACGCGGGCCTTGCCGCCGAATTTCTCCTCCAGATAGGCGCGCTTGGCAACGCCTTCGGGGGGCATGTCGGGGTTCAGCTGGAACGGGTGCCACTGGATCTGGAACGGATGGTCGGGATGCGTGGCCAGCGCCCGGTCGAGGTTCGCCTTGCCGACATAGCACCAGGGGCAGACCGGATCGGAGAAGATGTCGAGACGGATCATGGTCGGTCCTTTCGGTAGGCGGCGGCAAGGGCACGCCGGATCAGCTTGCCAGTCCCGGTGCGGGGCAGGGCGTCAAGCCGCTGGTAGTGCCTTGGCTGCTTCCAGCGGGCAAGGGCCTTTTCCGCGCGCTGGTGCAGAAGGGTTTCATCGAGGACGCACGAAGCCTCGTAGAACAGCGCGAGGATGGTGGTGCCGGGGCTGGGTTCGACCTGCGTGACAGCACAGGCGGCAAGGCCGGGAAGATCATGGAAAGCGGACTCGACCTCGGCGGGCGAAACCCGGAAGCCACCGGCGTTCAGAAGGTCATCCTTGCGACCGAGATGGGTGATGGCGCCATCCTTGGCCATCCAGGCGGCATCGCCGGTGCGGAACCATGCGCCTTGCGGCGGGGGATGGCCGATGTAGCCACGCATGAGGCCGGGGTCACTGGTCGAGACGGCGAGTTCGCCTGCCTCGCCGCGCGGTACGGCGAGGTCGTCATCGCCCAGGATGGCGACATGCCGCCCGGGCTGGACATATCCCGCCGCGCCCGGGGGCGCGGGGCGGGCGGGGGAGCCGGAGAGATAGGTCGAGACCTCGGACATGCCGAGCGCCTCGTGCAGGTCCGTGCCGGTCTTCTTGCCCCACTCTTCGCGCAGGGCGGGGGACAGGGTCTCGCCGGCGGAGAGTCCGTGGCGAAGCCGGGGGAGCGGCGGAAAGTGCGCGCGCAGCATCTGCCGGAAGACGCCGGGCGCGGCAGCGAAGATCGTCGCCTGCGACCGGACCAGGCGTGCGGGCAGGTCCGCGGCAAGGGTTCCGGCGGCGGGGACCAGCGCGGTTGCGCCAAGGGTCCAGGGGTCGAGGAGGCCGGTGCCGAGGGTATAGGTCCAGTTCAGGGCACCAGCATGGAGGATGCGGTCGGCTTCGGTCATGCCTTCCCAATGGCTGTGCATGTTCGCGCGGGCAAGGATCGCGCGGTGGGCGTGGCTGACGGCCATCGGCGTGCCCGAGGTTCCGGAGGTGAAGATGACATAGGCCTCGCGCTGCGGATCGCCGAGGTGAAGGGGCGCCGGGGCGGAGGAGGCCCAGGTGGCAAGGTCGGGGGCCAGGATCGGCGCGGGATGGGCCGGAACCGCGATGCCGGGCTCGGCCAGGATCAGCCGGGGCGCGACAAGCGCCGCAAGGCGGGTGATTTCCCCAGCGGTCAGGGCCGACGAGGTGGGGACAGGCACAAGCCCCGCCCAGATGGCCCCGAGATAGAGGACCGGGAAAGCGAGGCTGTTGCCAAGCCGCATCAGGACCCGGTCGCCGGGGTTCAGACCCTGGGCCACGAGCCAGCCGCCGCAGCCCTGCGTCAGGGCAAGCAGGTCCGCAAAGGACAGGGTGTCCTCGCTGTCGGGATGCAACAGCAGAAGCGCGGGCTTCGACCCAAGGTTCCCGGCCCGTGCCAGCACATGTCCGGCAAGGTTGAAGGCCGACGGCGCCACGGGAAACGGCCGGGTGTCGAGGACAGAGCGCATGGTCCGAGGGGTAGAAAGCCCTTGCGGCTGTTGCAAGCGCGGAATGGCTGCCGTATCCCGGTTTTCATGAAGGTCACTGATCCAAAGAGCATGATCAGGGTGGCGCGCGAGGCCGGGAATGGCGCGGGCGGCGAGGCGCATGTCGAACCGCTGAACCTGGGCGAGCGGGTACGCGAGCTGCGCCGCAGCCTGGGCTGGACGCTGGAGGAGGCGGCGACGCGGGCGGGGCTGGCGCGCTCGACCCTGTCGAAGATCGAGAACGGCCAGATGAGCCCGACCTACGAGGCGCTGAAGAAGCTTGCCGGGGGGCTGGCGATTACGGTGCCGCAGCTTTTCACCCCGCCCTCGAAGCAGCAGGTCAACGGGCGGATGGCGGTGACGAAGGCAGGCGAAGGCCAGGCCCAGGCGACCGTGACCTACGAACACGAGCTGATGGCCGGAAGCCTGACGCGAAAGCAGATGCTGCCCTACCGCGCCACGATCCGGGCCCGAAGCTTCGACGAGTTCGACGGCTGGGTCCGCCATGACGGCGAGGAATTCCTGTATGTCCTGACCGGGGTCGTCCGGCTTTTCACCGAGTTCTACGAACCCGTGGACTTGCGCCGGGGCGACAGCGCCTACTACGACGCGGCCATGGGGCACAATGTGATCAGCCTGTCGGACGAGGATGCGACGATCCTCTGGGTCACGTCGCTGGCCTGAGCCCTTGATCTGGCTCATGGCAGGGCGTCACCGGATCGGCTAGGCATCGTGCAACGAGGCTTCGGGAGGGGCTGGATGCGGATAGCTGTCCTGACGGACATCCATGCCAATCGCGAGGCATTCGAGGCGGTGCTGGCCGATGTGGCGGCGCATGGCGTCGACCGGATCGCGCTTCTGGGCGACATCGTCGGCTACGGGCCGGATCCCGGCTGGTGCTGCGACCAGGCCGCTGCACTGGTGGCCGGGGGCGCAATCTGCGTGCGGGGCAACCACGACAATGCGGCGGCAGGCGCGGCCGAGGCAATGTCGACGCTGGCCCGCAAGGCGCTGGACTGGACGCGCGACCGGCTCGGGGATGGCCATGTCGACTTTCTGGCTAGCCTGCCGCTGACCGCCGAGGCCGAGGGGGTACTGTTCGTCCATGCCTCGGCCAGCCACCCGGAGGACTGGAGCTATGTCACCTCGGACACCAAGGCGATCCCGTCTTTCCGGGCCACGACGGCACGGTTGATCCTGTGCGGGCATGTGCATGTACCCCTGCTGGCCAGTTGCGACCTGGGTGGCATGGTGCGCGAACAGGCGTTCCGCAGCGGCCTGCCGATCCCGCTTCTGCCCAGCCGCCGCTGGCTGGCGGTGGTGGGCTCGGTCGGCCAGCCGCGCGACGGGGTGGCGCAGGCGGGATGGGCGCTGGTCGATACGGCGCGCGCCGAGCTGACCTTCCGCCGCACGCCCTATGATGTTCAAACCACCGCCGCCAAGGTTCGGGCGGCGGGCCTGCCGGAAGATCTGGCAGTGCGCCTGCTTCAGGGAAAGTGAGCGATGCAGTTACGTCCGCATGAGGGGCTTCAGATCGACGGCTTCACGCTTGGCGAAAAGCTTCACACCGGGGGTTTTGCGACGATCTGGGCGGTGACGCACCCCGATCATGACCTGCCCATGGTGATGAAGGTGCCGACGATCCTGGATGGCTATGACGGGCCGACCATCGTGGGCTTCGAAGTCGAGCAGATGATCATGCCGCGCCTGTCGGGCCCGCATGTGCCGAAGGTGATCGCCACCGGTGGCTTCGACGTTATGCCCTATATCGTGACCGAGATGATCGACGGCGGCTCGTTCCTGCCGGTCTTCCAGAAGGCGCCCCTGCCCCTGTCTGACGTGATCGAGATCGCCGCGCGCATGGTGGCGGCGGTGGCCGACCTGCACCGCCAGCATGTCATCCACCTCGACCTGAAACCCGAGAACTTCCTGCAACGGAAGACCGGCGAGATGGTGATGGTGGACTTCGGCCTGAGCCGCCATGACCAGCTGCCGGACCTCTTGGCCGAGGAATTCACGATTCCGATGGGGACCTATCCCTATATCGCGCCGGAACAGTACCTGCGCTGCCGTGACGACCCGCGGTCCGACCTCTTCGCCCTCGGGGCGATGCTGTACGCGCTGGCGACCGGGCGGAACCCCTGGGGCACGCCGGAAACCCTGCGCGGGGTGAGGAAGCGGCTGTGGCGCGATCCCGAGCCGCCGCGGGCGATAAGGCCGGAAGTGCCGGAATGGCTGCAGGAGATCATCCTGCGGGCGCTGTCGGTCGACCCGATGCGCCGCTACCAGACGGCGGCGCAGATGGCCTTCGATCTGTCGCACCCGCAGCAGGTGGCGCTGACCGCGCGCGCCCACAAGGTGAGGCGCGACGGCTGGCTACAGGTCTTTGACCGCTGGCGGGTGATGCGCAAGATCCGGCGGTTCACAGCGCCGGTATCGGTGGCGGCACAGCTCGCCTCGGTTCCGATCATCGTGGTCGCGGTGGACCTGTCACCCCAGGGCGAGCGGCTGGCAGAGGTGCTTCTGCGCGCCGTGAAGCGGATGCTGACCATCGAGCCGGATGCGCGGATCGCCTGCGTGAACGTGATCAAGACCGCACGGATCGGCCTGGACCAGGGCACCGACGACCAGGGCAACAACCTGCATGTCGTGCGCCTCGTACAGCTCAAGGCCTGGGCGGGGGGCATCGACCTGCCGGATCACCGGCTGACCTATACGGTGCTGGAGGGGCCCGACCCCGGACAGGCAATCATCGACTATGCCACAGCGAACGGGGTCGACCACATCATGATGGGCGCGCGCGGGCATTCGACCACGCGGCGCTATCTGGGATCGGTTTCGGCGCAGGTGGTGGCCGAGGCGCATTGCTCGGTCACGGTGATCCGTCTGCGCGAGGGCGGCGCGGCAGAGCCCGCGGCCCCGCCACTGGTGGAGGCGGTCCCGGCCTAGGGGATCGCCCGCCTCAGAACGTGTCCTGCACCGTGCGCGCCGTGCCCGAGATGTCCTCGCCCACGCCCGCGATGGTGTTGCAGCCCGCAAGAACTGCGAGAACAGCGAGAAGTACCAGTTTCTTCATGCTCTTAGCCTCGTTTCTTCATTTTGCCTCGTACCACCAGGTGTCCGGCAGGAAGCCTGTCCAGTCACCATAGAGCGGCAGTTTCCCGGGATACTTCAGGTCGGCGGAATATGCCAAGCGGGAAACGTCGGAATACCAGATCGGGATGACATAGCGGCCCGACATCAGCACCCGGTCCAGCGCCCGGGTCGCGGCAGTGAAGTCCGCGTTGTCCGGCGCCTTCAGCATGGCGGCGACCATCGCCTCGACAGCGGGGGCGTTCACCCCCATCCAGTTCCGCGTGCCGGGCTCGGTCACGACGCCCGCGCCCCAGTAGAGCAGTTGCTCGTTCCCCGGCGACAGCGACAATGACCGGATGTAATGCGTCATGTCGAAATCATAGGCGTTGGTGCGTTCCTTGTACTGCGCGTCGTCGACCTTGTTCAGCGTCGCGGTGATGCCGAGCGTCTTCAGTGCCTCGATGTAGACCTGGGCTGCGGACGCCATCTCGTCCTGGCCCGTTACTAGCAGGATTTCGAAGGTGAAGGGTTCGCCCCTGGCGTTCTTCAGCACGCCATCCTCGCCCACGGTCCAGCCCGCCTCCTCCAGCAGATTCGCTGCCGCGCGGATGTTCTTGCGGTTGCTCTGATCGCCGTTCGAGACCGGCAGCGCGTAGCCCTCGATCGCGCCGGGAGGCAGTTCGGCCCTGAACGGCTCCAGCAATTCCAGCTCGCGCCCCTCTGCGGGCTTGCCGGGCTCCATCCCCAGCGAGGAATTGCCGAAATAGGACGGAATGCGGGGCAGGGCGCCGCCGTTCAGGGTCTGGTTGATGAATTCGAAGTTGAAGGCGAGGATCAGCGCCTCGCGCACGCGCCAGTCGGCGAAAAGCGGTTTGCGGGTGTTGAACGCGAAGCCCTCGATCCCCGAAGGTCGGCCATGCGGGATTTCCGCCTTGATCACCGCTCCGGACTGCACGGCGGGGAAATCGTAACTCGACAGCCATTTCGCAACGTTGGCCTCGCGGTAGGCCGAGACCTGGCCCGCCTTGAACGCCTCGAAGATCGCCTGGGGATTGGCATAATAGTCGTAGCGGATCTCGTCGAAATTCCACTGGCCCCTGTTGAAGGGCAGGTCCTTTCCCCACCAGTCCGGGTTGCGCTTGTAGGTCACTTGCACGCCAGGATCGGAGGACGCGAGGCTGTAGGGACCCGATCCGATGGGAACCTCCATCGTGGCCTCGGCGAAATCCTTGCCCTCCCACTGCGCCTTCTTGAGGATCGGGCGCAGCCCGATGATCAGTGGCAGCTCGCGGTCTTCCACGTTGAAGGTGAAGCGGACCGAGCGTTCCCCGGTCTTCTCCATCGAGGCGATCTTCGTCCAGGCGGCGGCGTAGCGCGGGTTTCCTTCCGTGCCGAGCGTCTCCATCGACCACATGACGTCCTCGACAGTCACCGGCGAGCCGTCGGAGAATCGGGCCTCGGGCCGCAGGGTGAATTCGACGTAGGTCCGGGCCGCGTCGGTGTCTATCGATTCGGCCAGAAGACCGTAGAGCGTGAAGGGTTCGTCATAGCTGCGCCCCATCAGGGTCTCGACCGTCAGGGTCGAGATGCCGAGTGCCGGGCGCCCCTTTGTGACATAGGGGTTGAAACTGTCGAAGCTGCCAGCCTCGCCCCAGCGGAAGGTTCCGCCCTTGGGCGCGTCCGGGTTCACCTGTGGCAGGGACACAAAATCCGGGGGGAGAGCGGGCTCGCCATACATAGCTATGCCGTGCATCGGCTCGGCTTGCGCGCCTGCGGCAAGAACTGCCAGCACGACCGAAAGCCCGATCCTGCGCAAAGCGGCCCTGCTTTCCCTGATCATCCCCCGATGCTCCCGTTCCCAGCGGTTGTGTTGCCGGACACTAGGACGGAGATCGTGGCAATTCAAACTTTTAGCTTGGCCATCGGCGGAGAGGGGACTATATATGACTTACTGCTCGATAGGTTTCTTGCCTGTATGAAACCTGCCTCAAAGACTTAACGCCGGCCTTGTGCCGGCGTTTTTTTCATTCGGGCTACAGGCTTCCGTTTCGCGGTTTCGCATGGCATTCATTCGCAGATGCAGCATTTGGGGGCGTGAATGACACTTTCGGGCAAGCGGGCGATCATCACCGGGTCGAACTCCGGCATCGGGCTGGGTGTGGCCGAGGCGCTGGCGGCGGCAGGGGCCGAGGTGATTCTGAACAGCTTCACCGACCGGGCGGAAGATCACGATCTGGCGCGCGACCTGGGTGCCCGCCATGGCGTTGCGGCGCGCTACATCGCTGCGGACATGTCGAAGGGGGTCGAGTGCCGCGCGCTGGTCGAGAAGGCCGGGGGCTGCGATATCCTGGTGAACAACGCGGGCATCCAGTTCGTCAGCCCCATCGAGGACTTCCCGGTCGAGAAATGGGATGCGATCCTGGCGATCAACCTGACCTCGGCCTTCCACACCACCGCTGCGGCCCTGCCCGGGATGCGGGCGCGGGGCTGGGGTCGCGTCGTCAACATCGCCTCCGCCCACGGGCTGACGGCCAGCCCCTACAAGTCGGCCTATATCGCTGCCAAGCACGGGGTCGTGGGCCTGTCGAAAACCGTGGCGCTGGAAACGGCGGGGCAGGGGATCACCTGCAACGCGATCTGCCCGGGCTATGTGCTGACCCCCCTGGTCGAGGCGCAGATCCCGGAGCAGATGAAGGTGCACGGGATGGATCGGGACACCGTGATCCGCGAGGTCATGCTCCTGCGCCAGCCCTCGCGCCAGTTCGCGACGGTGGACCAGATCGGCGGCACCACGGTCTATCTGTGCAGCCCGGCGGCGGACCAGGTGACGGGAACGACGATCAGCATCGACGGCGGCTGGACCGCGCTTTAGGCCGGGTCCTTCGGCAGGGGATAGACGAGGCCGCCCGAAACGATCAGCTTGGCGGCATCGTCGACGCCCATGTCCATCATCACCAGGTCCTTGGTCGGCACGAAGAGAAGCATTCCGCTGGTAAACGGGGTAAGCCCCACGAAAACCGCCGACATGTCAGGTCCGAGGGCGGCAAGGCGTTCGGCAAGTTCGCCCTTGGGGCGGGTCGACATGAACCCAAGCGCCCAGCTTCCGGGGCGGGGAAATTCGACCAGCACCACCTTGTCGAAGCTTTTCTCCTTCTTGTTGAAGAAGGTTTCCGCCACCTGCTTGATCGCGCTGTAGACCGAGCGGACGACCGGCATCCGTTCGACCAGGTTCTCGCCCGACCGGATCACCGAGCGGCCGATCAGCCCCTTGGCCAGCCAGCCGACGATGATGGTGACGATCAGGAAGACGAGGACACCGACGCCACGCACCGGGAATTCGTATTCCGGGCCGAACCAGCGGCCGATCAGCATGTCGGGCTGGTAGTAGGCCGGGATCAGCGGCAGAATCCAGCCGTCGATCCAGCCGATCACCGCCCAGACGAACCAGATCGTCAGCCCGATGGGCAAGACGACGACAAGACCCGTCAGGAAGCTGGCGCGCAGACTTCCCAGGAAGCCGCGGCGATGGTGCGATTGCGGTTCGGTCACGAGTGGTTGTCCCCTTCGCCGCCAATCTAGGTGTTCCCGCTGCGCTTGTGCAATGGCGTGCAGGGCCGGACACGGGAATTTCAGGGCTTCGCGGCCAGTTCCATTGCAATGGCGGCCCCGAGGCGCGCGTTGTTCAGCACCAGCGCGATATTTGACGCCAGCGAACGGCCCTTGGTCAGCTCGAAGATGCGTTGCAGAAGGAAGGGGGTGACGGCCTTGGCGGCGATGCCCTGCGCTTCGGCCTCGGCCAGGGCGGCCTCGATATGCGGCATGATTTCGGCGCGGGGAATCTCGGCGTCCACCGGGATCGGGTTGGCGACAAGCTGTCCACCGGGCAGACCCAGTCGGGTGCGCATCGAATGGGCGGCGGCGATGTCGCGCGCATTGTCCATGCGCAGGGGCGCCTTGAGGCCCGAGGAGCGCGACCAGAAGGCCGGGAAATCGTCCTGGCCAAAAGCAATGACCGGGACGCCCAGTGTTTCCAGCACTTCCAGCGTCTTCGGCAGGTCGAGGATCGCCTTGGCCCCGGCGGCGACCACGGTGACGGGGGTCTCGGCCAGTTCGCGCAGGTCGGCAGAGATGTCAAAGCTGTGCTCCGCCCCGCGATGCACCCCGCCGATGCCGCCGGTGGCGAAGACGTGGATCCCGGCCAGATGCGCGCAGATCATCGTTGCTGCGACAGTCGTGGCGCCCGTGCCGCCGGTGGCAAGACAGGCGGCGAGGTCGGCACGGGACAGCTTGGCTACACCCTTCGCCTGACCAAGGGCGTCAAGCTGGGCCTCGGTCAGGCCGACATGGATGTGCCGGTCAAGGATCGCGATGGTCGCGGGCACGGCGCCATGCGCGCGCACCTCTGCCTCCACTTGCCGCGCCGTTTCCACATTCTGCGGGAATGGCATGCCGTGGGTAATGATCGTGCTTTCAAGCGCGACAATTGCCGCTCCGTCGGCACGCGCTTTGGCCACTTCGGGGGAAAGGATCAGGGGCAGGGTCATGAGCCGATGTCTCCGGAAACGTAGGTGGCGGCAGCGCGCAGCGCTTCGTCCAGCGCCTCTTGCCGGGGGGTGCCGCGCCGTTCGGCGACCAGATGCGCGGCCATGAACGTGTCGCCCGCCCCGGTCACGCGGGTGACAAGCACCTGCGGCGGCTGGCCTTCGATCACGCCTTTCCCCTTGCGGCCCTCGGCAGCGGGTTGGCCGCCGTTCGTGACCAATACCCGGCCCGCGCCCCGGGCGAGGAGGGCTGCCGCGGCCTCGGGTGCGGTGGCGTGGTCGGTGCAGGCCAGGATGTTGGCTTCTGCAAGGTTGACGTAGAGCGTGGCCGAGGGATGGGTGAGCAGCGGCAGAAGCCGCCCCGCCTTGCCCGGCGAGGCCGGGGCGACGCGCAGATCGGCCTTCGCGAAGTGCGGGGAGGCGGCGATCTCGGCCAGAAGGGCTTCGGTCAGGTTGCCGTCCAGCGCGATGGGCCCCGACCAAGGGGCGTCAGGACTGCCCAGACGACCATCGGCCAGCGGACGCAGGATCTTGTCGCCCGCCGCCTCCAGCGAATGCGCGTCGGCGATGGCGGCGATCAGCCCGTTCGCCCCCTCGACGCCCATGTAGCGGTCGGTCGGCAGGTCGTCGGAACGGTAGACATGCCCCGTCACCAGCCCCAGCCGGTCACAGGCGGCGATGAGTTCATCCCCCTCGGCATCGCGTCCGATGGCGGTGAGGAGGGCAGGGGTCATCCCGAAGCGGCGGAGCGTCATCGCGATGTTCATCGCCACCCCGCCTGGCAGCCGGGTGATCCGCCCCGGCACATCCGCACCGAGGTGCATCGCCGCAGGCGAGCGGCCGATGATGTCCCAGAGGACTGAACCGATGCAGAGGATGTCGGGCGCCATGCTCCTCCATCGCCGAAAGCCGCCAGCCGCGCAAGGTTGGAACTGCGGGGGCTTGCACCGGCCCGAGCGCTCGTCTATACGCGCGCCACTTCACAGGTGTCGTCGGGGCCGATGCGGGGAGAAATCCCGTGCGGTCCACCGGTTGCCCCGAAAGGGGTGAAGACGGCGGCGCCGAGGTTCAAACCGGAAAAGGATAAGGCATGGCTCTTCCCGAGTTCTCCATGCGTCAGCTCCTGGAAGCTGGCGTTCACTACGGCCACCAGACCGCCCGCTGGAACCCCCGCATGGGCGAGTTCATCTACGGCGACCGCAACGGCATCCACATCATCGACCTGACCCAGACCGTGCCCATGCTGGACGCGGCTCTGAAGGTCGTGCGCGATACGGTGGCCAAGGGCGGTCGCATCCTCTTCGTCGGCACCAAGCGCCAGGCCCAGAAGCCGATCGCCGAAGCCGCCGAGAAATGCGCGCAGTATTACATGAACCACCGCTGGCTGGGCGGCACGCTGACCAACTGGAAGACCGTGTCGCAGTCGATCCAGCGCCTGAAGCAGCTGGACGAGGTTCTGGGCGCGGGCGGCGAAGGCCTGACCAAGAAAGAGCGTCTGGGCATGGAACGCGACCAGGCCAAGCTGCAAGCCAGCCTTGGCGGGATCCGCGAAATGGGCGGCACCCCGGACCTGATCTTCATCGTGGACGTGGGCAAGGAAGACCTTGCCGTCCTGGAAGCGCAGAAGCTGGGCATCCCGGTCGTGGCCGTGGTCGACACCAACTGCTCGCCCAAGGGCGTGGACTATGTGATCCCGGGCAACGACGACGCGGCGCGCGCCATCGCGATGTATTGCGACCTGATCGCCCGCGCGGCGCTTGACGGCATGTCGGCCCAGATGGGTGCGGCGGGCGTCGATCTTGGCGCGCTGGAAGCGGCCCCGGAAGAAGAAGCGGTCGCCGAAGCCGAGGCCTGAGCCCGCGGCTGTCACCAGACTTTCACCCGGCGGGCCGATCCCGCCGGGCTATCCATTCCAAGGAGTGAAACCATGACGATCACCGCCCAGATGGTGAAGGAACTGCGCGAAGCGACCGGCGCAGGCATGATGGACGCGAAGAAGGCCCTGACCGAAGTTGCGGGCGACATGGAAGCCGCCGTCGACTGGCTGCGCACCAAGGGTCTCGCGAAGGCCGCCAAGAAGGCCGACCGCGTCGCCGCCGAAGGCCTGATCGGCGTGGCCGTGTCGAACGGCAAGGGCGTCGCCGTCGAGATCAACTCGGAAACCGACTTCGTCGCCAAGAACGAGGATTTCCAGCAGCTGGTCCGCGAAGTCGCCAACGTGGCGCTGACCACCGGCGACTCGGTCGAGGTCGTCAAGGCGGCCGACCTGAACGGCAAGACCGTCGACACCGTGATCCAGGAAGCCATCGCCCGCATCGGCGAGAACATGACCTTCCGCCGCCTGCATGTGCTGGAAGGCGACACCGTCGTCTCCTACGTCCACAACGCGGCGACCGCGGGCATGGGCAAGATCGGCGTCCTCGTCGCGCTGAAGGGCGACAAGGCCAAAGCGGAAGAGATCGGCAAGCAGTTCGCGATGCACATCGCCGCGACCTCGCCGCTGTCGCTGTCCGAAGCCACGCTGGAGCCGTCGGTGCTGGAACGCGAGCTGGCCGTGCAGACCGCCAAGGCGCTGGAAGAAAACGCCGCCTCGGCCAAGCCGAAGCCCGACCAGGTGATCCACAACAACATCATCCCGGGCCGGATGAAGCGCTTCCTCGCGGAGAACACGCTCTTGGGCCAGTCCTTCGTGATCAACCCCGACCTGACCGTGGAAGCCGCGGCCAAGGAAGCGGGCGTCGAGATCACCGGCTATGCCCGCGTCGCCGTCGGCGAAGGCATCGAGAAGAAGCAGGAAGA
>ERZ724516.731-NODE-731-length-20003-cov-9.487818_pt1 | contig 20003 bp, 20 predicted proteins | sample MGYA00376049_ERZ724516 | MGnify/ENA primary metagenome ERZ724516 (study PRJEB28724, sample SAMN07190886) | activated sludge metagenome | isolation source: activated sludge of sewage treatment plant in Hong Hong | place: USA: Christiansburg, Virginia | collected... | reverse complement strand
GTGTTTATGCCGTAGTCTTTTGGTGGTGTTTGTCAGCTCTGGGCGTTGGGCTGCCGTAGCTATTATTGCTGTATAAAAAACACTTATGCAAAACCTGCACTCATTTTAAACAGTCGTGCAGGTAAACAAGAAAGCGGACATTGCTGCCCGCCTTTTTTTAGTATTCGGTAGGTAACATTATACAGCCATCAACCAACCAAATTGTTGCAAGGTCGTAAGGAAAATCACTGAATGGAATTTCCTGACTTGTGATTTTGTTGTGGTTGCCATCGGTACAAAGAATTGTAAAAACATCATTTTGTACCCTCTTTAAATCCCATACCTGAAACGATTCCCTTTTTACTTTGGGTGTAAATTGATGGCTAACTAGTAAATCAATTAACCAGTAAGCTTTGCAAGCTTGCACTAAATCCTTTACACCATCTGTGTAAATAATTTTAGACAATTGATGTTTGTAAAAACTTTCTGAACCGTTGCTGCTTCCGAAGTAATCATTTGCATTTTTCATTGTAAATAAATTTTAATTTTTAAAAGAAAAAAGAGAAAAAAAGAAAGCAAGGAAAACAGGTGGCGTGGGTGGCTGCAAAGAAGCAACGCAATAAAAGATGGGGCTGTGCAAAGGGGTTGTGTTTATGGCGGAATTTCTTTGCAGGCAAATTGCAAGGGGCTGCGATAGCCGCCTAACTTGCTGATTTTTTTTATTTGCTTTTTAAAAAAGATAACAGGGTAATCAGGTAAGCCTATTTAGAGAAAAGAAGTAAGTTAATTGTCACTTGATTTTCTTAAAATTGATTGTTGATTTTTTCTTACTACAGGACTGTTTTTAGATAGCATGGCAACTTCAACACCTTTAACTTGGTTGGGAGGATAAAATGCAATTGCTTTACGTTCCATATTAATTTGAACGAGGTCGATATTATTTTGTTGAAGGAACCGAATACCTTGAATTGGTTTCCGTTGATTCTTCAACCAGATTGTTACACGATAGAAAGGCAATGCTAATTATTTTAGCAAAATTACTAAACTACAATTGAATTGGAATGTAAATTTTAAAACGGTATTGTGTGTTGGCAAAAAGGTAATACAGCCTTGAGCCAAAAGAAGCAATGGTGTGTGGCACACTTGGCCACACTGTAGCTAAGGGGCGTGCCGCCAAAAGGCAAAGGAAGGAGGAACGACTGGATTTGACTGCGTGTGCCTGCTTAGGTGCTTACAATAATAGCCCTGAAAGGGTGATTGGAAGCAACGTAATACGCAAGGTTTTGGCGAATTTTTTGTTCAATTCAAAGGTGTGAGTATAGGATACAAAAAATATGACAAAACCGTAGCCGAAGCAGGCCGCAAGGCACGCCAAATTATTGGCAGCGATTGGACTGCAACCTACTGCAATGAATGAATGACGAAGTAGAGCGTTATGAAGTAGAATGAACTATGGGCTGCTTTGCTGAATGTGTGTTTTTTATGGCATAGGTTTGTGTATTGGATAAAAACACCATGAGCAAAGCAAAGTGATAGGTTGTGAATGATACGAATTAGCGAAACGAAGGAAGTAATGAATAAGGTGGGTTGCAGGACAAAGGAAGCTGCCCGAACGAAGGGCTGGTGAACTGCAAGAAGTATGACAACCTGCGATAGCACCCAAAGGGCATTGCAGGTGTGGCAAAACCATACAAGTACATAAATAGCATATTTGCCACTGCTGCAATGGGTTGGCATATCTACTTGCTGAACTAGCCCGAAGAGAGACCTTATTACCTTGCAGCGTGGGGCTGTGAGTAGGGTAAAAGTATAATTATGCAATAGGAGAAAAAAGTAACAATTATAATAATATGAATATTGACTAACTTTTTCTAACCTAATTAATTATAATATTCTAGAACAGTATCATCTGCACAAAAAATTAAAACACTGGAGGAGTCGACGGCATAAAAAAAGTATGCTTCTGTATTTTTTTCAACATTTAAGCGTAGACTTTTTTTGAAATACTTATTATTTCTTTCTATGTAGCCTTCATCTTTTTTCCATTTGTACCATTGCCACGTTTCAAAAGGCCTAGTTTTGCTCATATCCAAAATAATTAATAAGTTTTTATCTTTCTCTACAGTTTCAAATTTAAAATTACCAATACTTGAATCAATGAGTTTTACTTTTTCCGAACCATTGGAATTTACAACAATGTGTGTTTTTAAATATTTGAAATAAATATCCTGACCAAAAGCTGACGTAGCTAAAAAGATTGTAAATACAATAAATGATGATTTAAGATTAATTTTCATAATTTGATTATTTATAATGAAGTTTAAGAATATTTAGATCATAATAAATACAACCATTATGAATACGTAAATATTATTATTAGGCGATGTTTATGTCATTTAAATTAAATTACAAAGCAATTTACAGAAATAATTCACAACTACTTAAAGAAAAATACATGAATTATAAATATTTTAATTACACAATTATCAAAGACTTTGTATAAAAAATTAGAGTTTGCTAGTACTTACAATAAATTCATTTTGCTAACTGCTTTACTTAAATATTTACTGTTTATGTTTAAAAATGGATTGCATTAGGGATTGAAGTGAAAATACTTTTACGCTAGTAAAAGATTGTAACGGAAAGCCCGACCCTTTAGGGTAATGCCCAAAAAAACGAAATGCTTATCTTAATTATGAGACAACTAATCGAAGCATACAGAAACTTATTTAAAATACCAGATGATATAAGTGATAAAATTATTATTTATAGAATCTGTGTTTTTATGGTACTTTTTTTATTATTAGGAATTTCAATTGGTAGGATTTTATAGCTTAGCCTTAAAGTGCTAACAAATCAGAATGAATACGTTGTAAAGCTTTATCATATGCCGATTGGTATTGTTTTTTAGATTTGCTCTTTTCAGCAGCCTTTATGTAAGAAACCTCCTGTGTATTGGTATGACTAAGTGCCCGAATTAAAGATTCATATTTAATTTTTAAGGAAGCATCTTCTGTAGTATTTAATAAACTTTTTATTTCATGTATAATTTTATTTACTATTTCGAAAAATTCATCATAAGATTGTTCTTTTAGTGATAGCTTATTCAATTCACTATAATAGTTACTAATGTTGGTGTTATTAATTTTCATAGTATAAAGTTAATTTAAGCTAAACAATATTCCAATCTATTTTTCCATTTTTGCCAATCAGGTAATAAGCGTTCTTGCACATTATAAAAGGCTTTGGTGTGGTTGTGGTGGACCAAATGACCTAACTCATGTATTATCACATATTCAATACTACCCTTAGGTGCTTTTATCAGTTCGGTATTTAAAATGATTTTACCTGATGGTGTACAACTCCCCCAACGTTTACTCATTGAACGAATAGATAAAACAGGTTTTGCTACTTTATACTTTTTAAACTTTGGTAAAACCTCATTTAGCATTTCTGTAAATACAATTACTGCTCTTTCTTTATACCATTGTTGCAATTGTTTTTCTACAATTTCTTTATTTGTATTGGTAGTATGTATAAATAATTGACCTCTGTTTGCTTTTACAACATTTATAGAATCAGCTACTATTTTCAAACGATACTGACGACCCAAATACAAATGTGTTTCACCATTAATAAATCTTCTTATTGGTGTACCAGGTTTATAGGTATTGAATTGTTCTATTTGCTTTAAAATCCAAGGAGCTTTGCTTTTTACTTTTTGTAATACCTTTTGTTTATTTGCATCAATGGGTGCTAATACTTGTACACTTGCGTCAGGATGAACTTTTATGGTTAATGATTTACGCTGTACAAAAGATAGTGTAAAAGCAATATTTTTTGAACCAAATTGTATTTGTTGCTTCATTAATCTTTGTATTTTGATTCTGCTACTTTAATACAATCTGCTGTTAAAACATCCATGTGGTCGAAACCAAAATCTATATCGTATTTGTTTTTAAGGTCGAATAGTAAATCATCTATTTCAATGGTAATTTTACCTTTTATGTCATCATTCTTTTGCCAATCAATTACCTGCTTACCCTCTTCAAATAAATTGGCTTTTATAATGGTATCAATACCCAATGCAATTTCTACTGCAATTTCAATACTATTACTTTTAGAAGTTAGGCTTTCTTTAAATTCTTCTGTAGTTAAATTGTAATAAGCAATAGCTGTTTCATTTTCTCTTAATGCTGTTGGTACATTATCTCTTTTGCCTGTAAAGAAAGCATCTTCATATTCTTTTGCTTTAGACAAATATTCTGCTTCAGATATACGCTGATTGTGAAATTCTCTAATGGTTTGTTTTATAAGTTCTGAAAGCTTTTTAAAGAATACAGGATCATCATTCATTTTTAAGCTGATCGCTTTAATTGTTCTACTGGCAATATGGTCTGCCTTTGCTGCTTTACCTGTAATTTTTTCTATTTCTGCTTCTCTTTCTTCTTTATCAAAGATGTTCACCAATTCTGTAATTCTTAAAACTTCTCCATCGGTAGTAATATGCTTGTCGATTAGTTTTTGAACTTGTGCTTCATACTCTTTAAAGTCTAATTCATCAAAAAATCTACGCTTTACTGAAACTCTTAAACCTAAAAAGAACTTAGCATCTGACTTGTATTTATCTACTTGTTTTTGAGGTGTATTTTTTTCAAATTCAAGACTAGATAATGCTAATTTTAATAACCTAACAAATGCTGATAATTTTTCGTAGAAACTGTGTCTTATTGCTTCATCAGATAACAATTCTTCGTATGCTGGTTCGTCGTATTTGTTTCTAATGGTTTTAAAAATATCCCACAGTTCAGAATGTGCTTGTGGTAGCTTTTCAATTTCTTTGTCAATAACATTAATGGTACCTATTAAATCATCCTCATCATAAGCATCATCGCCACTATACATTTTTAATGCACCATCTAAGTTTTCTAAGTTGCCATAATAGTCTATAATTAAACCATAATCTTTACCAGGTGCTAATCTATTTACCCTTGCAATTGCTTGTAATAAAGTATGCTCTTGTAAACTTCTTGTAAGGTATAATACTCTATTTACTGGTGCATCGAAACCAGTTAGCAATTTATCTACAACAATAATAATTTCGGGTTCTTCTTGTTTTTTAAAAGCATTGATTAAAGATTTTTCATACTTTTCTGGTGAACCATACTTATCAATCATTGCTTTGTAAAAGGTTCTTATTTTATCATCACTTTCTTCAAAAGCATCTTTATCACCTTCTCTCATATCAGGTGATGAAATCAATAGTTCAACAGATACTTTGCCTATCTCTTTTAATATCTCTCTGTACCTTAATGCTGATAATTTATTGGGTGCTACTAATTGACCTTTAAAACCTGTGCCTTGTATGTTATCAATAAAATGTTTTGAAATATCCCATGCTGTGTTTTCAGTAAAGCTAAGTGATTGAACGATTTTATTCTTAGCTGAGAATTTACGCTTTAAGTTGCTTTTACCATAATCAGTTAAACCTTCTGAAACTCTATCAAAATAATTGTCTAAAGGTTTTTCATTTACCTCTAATACGTTGTGCCTACCCTCATACAATAAGGGAACTACAGCTTTATCTTCAACTGCATCTTTAATGGAATAAGTATCAATTAACCCACCAAACTTTTTAGCTGTACTCTTTTCATTTTTTAATAGTGGTGTACCAGTAAATGCTACAAAACAAGCATTGGGGAATGCCCTTTGCATTTTAACATTAAATGTACCGTATTGGCTACGATGCCCTTCATCAACCAATACAAAAATGTTATTGCTTTTAAATGGTTCAGCTATTTTAACTGCTGATTCAAACTTGTGAATGATGGTCGTAATAATAGCATCATCAGCATCACTTAATAACTCTACTAAATGTCTACCGGTATTGGCTTGTTTTACTGGTTTACCACATTTTTTAAAAGTTTCTGTTATTTGGTCGTCTAAGTCAACTCTATCTGTAACCAATAAAATCTTAGGGTTCTTAATAGCTTTATCCATTGCTATTAACTGAGCTAACATAACCATTGTTAAACTCTTACCACTACCTTGTGTATGCCAAATAACACCACCTTGTCTTGCACCTGACGGTAGTACATTTTCAATTCTTTGTAAAGTGTATTTAACTGCAAAATATTGCTGATATCTAGCTATCTTTTTTTCGCCATTGTCAAATAAAATGAAGTGATAGATTACATCTAATAATCTTTCTTTACTGCACAGGTTGTACAATAATTTGTCTTGTTCTGTAATAATTAGATTATCAGATTCTAACTGATTAAAGTAGTTTAATACATGGTAAAAACGTTCTTTAAACAATGCTGTTCTATCGGTATTGGGTAATGGTTGATTTTTTAATAGTTGCAGGGTAAGCAGGTAAGCAGCTTCTTGTTCTTTTGTTTTAAACTGTTCTTTCCAAACACTCCAAAACTCTTTTTTGGTAGCTGTAGTAGCATATTTTGCTTCATTTACTGCAACACCCATTACTATATTAGAGTATAGAAATAATGAACGAATACCATCTTCTCTTTGGTTTCTTAAACTTTGCTCAACAGCTTGTTCTATTGGGGTTTTAATGGTTGGACTTTTACATTCTATTACTACCATTGGAATACCATTAATGAACAAAACTATATCCGGACGATAGGTATCTGTTCTGCCATCTCTTAATACTTCAAACTCTTCCGTTACATGGAATGTATTGTTCTCTGGATTTTCCCAATCAATGTACTTAAATGAAAAGCTTTTTTTATCGCCCAATACATTTTGTTCTAAACTTTTACCTAAAGTAATTAACTCAAAAAAGAATTTATTGGCTGCTGTAAAACCATCTTGCAATGGCAAATCTCTTAATGCTAAAATAGCTGTGTTAATATTGGCATCAGTAAATTGAAACTCTTTGTTTTTGTATTCAATTTTATTGATTTGCAGTAACTGCTTTTTTAAAACGCTTTCTAACAAAACATTAGAACTACGATTGCTACGAGCTTCTAATGCCTCAGCTGGTGTAAGGTATTTATAACCTAATTTCATTAATAACTGCAAAGCAGGTATTTGAGAAATATGGTCTTCTATGAAAGATGGTGTTTGCATGCTATCTAAAGATTATTCAATCCCTTAAAAATGTAAAATAAGATTTCAGAAAGATGTGGTGTTTGAAATAGTCTTTCATTCTCTTCTATAGTAAGTCCATTAAGCTTTGAAAGGCCAGTAACACCCAGTTCGTGGAAAAATGCAATATCTGCTTCTACGCTTATTGGGTTATTCACCTCTTTCTGATTATAAAAGGTTTTGAACTGTTCATATTCAAAAGTTTGATGGAAATTATTTGACCCATAAGAAAACCCTTTACCTTGTAGTGCATTAATTACTTCATTTGTTGCACCACCAAAAGCACCGATTAGGTATAAAGGTTTATTTTTATTAACAGCTATTTTGGCTTCCTCAATAACACCTGGCATTTTACCTAAATAGTTACTGCATTTACCACCTATCAGTATTCTTGCATCAGTATTATCAATCATCAAATCTCTCATCTTTGAAAGTGAACAACACCAAATATATTTCGCTTCCAAAGTTGTAGGAGCTATGTACGTATCCTGATCAACATGTAAATCTTCGGGAGGTAGAACTTTGAAAATGTCTGTTTTATTTTTTTTAAACTCGAGTTCGTTTTGACGTGTTAGCAAGCAGTAAATAGGATAGGCAAAGTAGTTTTTAAATAAAATTTTTTTTGCATCAGCTATTGACCGGTATTGATATGTTAAATCCGAAAATAGTTCTGTATAACCTTCTTTTCTCAAATCGCCGCCATATACAATACTTGCGTTGTTGATTAAAAGATGCCGGACAATTTCTATCGTTAAATCTCTTAAATGCACTGACGAGTAGCCTAATAGACCTAAGTCTTCGTTTTCAGATACCGAAATGCCAACACGATATTTAATAGGAGAACCTAGAGATGCTGCATCTTGTACTAAATCGGAAATAATATTTTCTTGAACTTGTTCAGGTACACCTGAAATATTTGGGGAAGAATTACTTGTCATTAGAAATAATTTTGTGAATAAGTGATGGGGTTATAAATTCAATGCTTTCATCTATATCATTCAGTACCCTCAATTCTTCAACACCTAAAGGAGGGTCTGGATATACTACCAATACTTTTTTGGTATCACCTTCTTTTTGTAACCGCTTTATATCTATATAGTTGAAAAGTTCTGGTGCATTTTCAATAGGATAAATATGATAATGCTCTGATATGCCATGTAAGTCAATTTCCTTTTTTAGCTTTTCTTCAAAAAAAAGATTATTAAGTACTTGAAACAAAGCCAAATCAATAATATCAGTAAAAGAGTTTTCTCTGTACATGATAGTAGGAACATTACCCAAATATGGGAAACTTCTTTTTTCACCAATTTTCAAGTTGTAGACAACCACCAATGGAGATTTGTTTCTTTTAGCAACTATTACCTCAATTCTACACCATTCACGACTGGAGTACTTGTCCGATAAGAAAACAACAATTGCAGAATTTTTTAAGCCATTCTTGATAGCTAATTCGAAATCTTCTGCATCTGCAATATCATTTACATCAAAAAAGGTTTTTAGCTTACTTTTAGATTGAACATAATCTCTAAATTCAATTGCCAGTTTTTCACCATCCGCTTTAGCATGACTTACGAAGAGTTTAATTGGAGGTTCAATTTGTAGCTCATCTATATCAGCAACTTTTGAAATTTTAAAGAACAATCTGGATAAATCATGTAAAAGCCTGCTTCTTAATTCGGCAACTTGATTGTTAAGTATATCTTCAGCACTTGAACCCGTTATTTTGGTGAGATTGATAAATTGCTTTTTTGAAAGCCGATTTTCATTTAGAGAATATGCATACTCAGATAAAGCAATTGGAAAAATTCTATTTTGCCCGTTTTCATGATCTAGTAAATGCTCTACGTACCCATGCCATTCATTATCGGCAAACATTTCATCATCTACAAGCAGAACAACTGCATTTCTATCAGACTGTGGAAAGTTAATTGCTAATGGAGTATTTTGCCCTGGTGCAGGCAAATATCTAAAATTAACAGGGATACTTAAACCTCTTGATAATGGGCTTGCTGTATCACGACAGAAAGAGTTGTACAACGCCTCTGCATATTTTAACCCTGTGATGTTTGATGGATGCCACACAACATATAACGTGAGTGGAGACTTATAGTATTCTTTTATAGACATAATTTTAGCTTTAGTCGCAAATATTCTCTTGCATTTGTAAAATGTTATTGATAATTTTTTCATCTTCTTCTCTTCTGGTAAAAGCAGCTTCTATCCAATTTTGAAGTTTAACTCGGTCTGTTGACCAATCGTAAAGTTTTGCGTAACCTGATTTCAAATTCGCAGCCAATCTTTCCGGTAAATTACTGAAAGAGTAAGTGTCTTTGCCATAATCAGGATGAGTTGGTAATAGAATACCGATGAGCCCAGCATATCTATCACCTACTTTATAATTTAATGCACCAGATATTTCCCAATCCACATGCATTCTGCATTTTGTTTTTGGACCAATTAAGACAACCAATACGGTTGTATCAGTAAGATATTCTTGTTGTATCAATTGCTTTATATAACCATCACTGTTATCAGAATCTATTTCATCTTTTTCAACTGACTTACTTACAATTAAGTCACCAAACAAATTTTCAAATTCTGTCCTGTATATCTGATCATCATTATGATAATAGCTTACGAAAGTCTTTCTACGAGTAAGATTTTGGGGTACAATATACCATTGAAAAAAATTGCCATCATAGCTAAAGGCACCAATATTATACCATCTACCTGATACGTTTTTTTGTATTGAACAAAAAGTTTTACCATTACTTACTTGCTCTACTAACCAATTTCTGTTTCTTTCAATATACTCATTATCTAATGTATCACCTAAGTCTTTACAAAGGATAACATTATCAATCATTCCATTGTCTGCCAATGATAATTTTGTAACACAATAGTCTGCCCATTTCATATTAATACTTATTTTATTTATTAAATTCTAAACCCTAAGAAATCCCAATCATCACTTTTCTTTCTTTCTCTGCTGTTATCAATTTTATAAACCAGATTGGTTCTATTCCAATAAGCATAATTCACTTTACTTTCAAAATCTCTCTCTAGGTTCTCCCACTTCATACTTATTGCAAATTTAGAATCAATATTATCTTTTAACCTATCTGGTACAGAATGTGAGTTGGTTGGTAAGTAAATACCTAATAACCCGTTTGGTTTAAATGATTTTAATGGTTCATAGGGGTGTGTATAACCTCTTAACGATGCCCATATTTCCCAATCGATCCATTTACGGTGACCTGTTCTTTCACCAATTAAAACAATAGTTACAGAGCATGTACGCATTTTCTCTCTTACTTTTTTATAAATTGTTTCATCAGTTAAATGACCAATATCTTCCTTTAGTGAATAATCAGCAATTTTCATATTTGAAATAACTTTACGCAGTTTTGCTATATATTTTTGGTCTCTATCATGATGATAGCTAACAAAGCAATTGCGTATTTTTTTTTCCATATTTTCTCAGTTTATTTTTTACCCCATTTTAAATGTTAGCAAATTTTGCATTACCCTTTAAGTTTTATAATTGATAACCCAACACCAATAATTAGAAAGAGAATATTGACAATGTATCTAATATTTTCTTCTTTTTGAAACCAATGTCTTTTCTGTAACCATAAAAAAATTTGATGTTGCCACCAAGACATTGAAATATGAAAACCTCTACCGTCAACGCTACCAAAAGGCTTTAAGTGATAAACATATTTACCAACTGATTCAAAAAAGTAAACCCTTTTATAATACTTTACATCTTCTGACCTAATGGGATGTGTTGAGTAATTATAGATAAATTTATTACGCTTTATAATTACATTATTAAACTTTACTTGTTTTGAATAAGATTTACCATCTTCTTCAATTCGTTCAAAACCAATTTGGTATTTTAACTTGCCAGTATTCATACCATCTGGCTCCATTGTTTTTAGCTTCATTGTATTTAAATTTTTACCCTAACCCTACCTGTAAGCAACTGCTGCATTAACCCTTTTTTTTGCTGCTGTAAGGTTTGTAATTGCTGTTGGTATTGGTTGAGTTCTAAAGTTGCTGCATCTAAAATATCTACTATTGCGTTTTGCTCTTCCAAATCAATTACTGGTACTTTTATTTTTGAAAATTCATCCCAACGTAAACCACCACGTCTATCTATTGAACCTTCCATTCTTTTTTGATACTGATGTATGTATTCGTGTGATTTTAAAATTTTAAAAAGTAAATTATCGTTTATTGTATCATCTGTTTGAAATACAGTGTACATTGGACTTATAAGAGCTTCATCAAATTTTGATTGATAGCCAATTGAACCTTCTTCTATGTGATTGGTAGCATAAGCAAATTGACCTTTCTTAACTATTTTGTAAGTTGTTAAATCATCGCTATAAATTTTTCTACCAAAATATTCTAATGACGGTACTAAGCCATCATACTTTGTACATGACATTACAATAAGTTCCTTATCACTTGGATTTTTGAGAGAAATTTCTTTTGCTATTTTATGGATTGGAAAAAAATGCCACTTTGCTTTCTCAAACCCTTTTACTCTTATTTTACCAGTTAATAATTGCTGGGCAAGCCCTTTGTTTCTTTGTTTTAAATTATCAATAATGGCTTTGCAGTTATCTATTGCAGCATCCCAAGTAGAAAGGATTGTGGCTATTTTTTGTTGTTCTGGTAGTGGCGGTATTGCAATTATAAAGTTAGCAATTGCAGTTGTATCTAAAAATGGTTGAGCAGCACCAACAAACAATTCCTTTTGTTGTTTAGCAATATAATCTGACTGTAAAGAGTAAAGAATGAATTGTCTATTTTGATTAGAATTTACCCTAATTCTTGGGGCATTATAACTATGTGGTAAACCAAGCCATTCTTTTTTTGGAATGTATGACGCACCAGCAGATGCACCTGTACCAGCGAACAAAATATCATTATCTTCAATGCAAAACCTTAATATTGCCTTTGTAGCTTCTACATAAACTGGGTTATTTTCAAAGAAATCATTTATTCTGATAAACCTTATACCATCATTTTCTAAATAGTTTAAATATTGTGAGCCTGCACCTCTTTTAACCTGACCCAAATTCTCAATAATATCAACTATCCAATCAGTAGGTAATAAGCCAATGGGTGTATGTTTGTAGCCTGCCGTATTATTTTCTTGCATGTTTGTATTTTTTGCAATGTTTATTTAACCAATAATGCCTAATTCTTTTAAATAGTTTTCCATTTGGGTTTCTACACTGGCTAAATCCTTTTTTAGATGCTTAATTACTGCTTGTGAAGCTGCAATGTCAACCTGTGTTTCTTCTTCAAACGTATCTACATAACGAGGAATATTAAGGTTGTAATCGTTTTCCACAATCTCATTAACAGTTGCTCTGAAAGCATATTTATCCTCAATTATTGCACCTTTTTCAGTGGTTAAAATTGGGGCTACTTTAAAAGCGTTGTAAGTATTTACAATGTGCTGCATATCCTGCTCACGTAATTTGTTTTGGTTTTTACCATTTTCAAATTCACGGCTTGCATCTATAAATAGCACATCGGTATTATTGCCTTTGGCTTTATTAAAAATAAGTATGGCTGCTGGTATGCCTGTACCAAAAAACAAATTGGCTGGCAAACCTATTACGGCTTCTAAGAGGTTTTCTTTAATAAGCTGTTCTCTTATTTTACCCTCGCTGCTACTACGAAATAAAACACCATGTGGTACAATTACACCAACACGACCAATATCTTCATAAGTCGTCTCAATCATGTGTGTGATAAAAGCAAAATCACCTTTGCTTTTAGGTGGTACACCTCTATGAAAGCGATTATATTGGTCTGCCATTGCATCATCAGCACCCCACTTGTCTAACGAAAATGGGGGATTTGCAGCCACCACATGAAACTTCATTAATTGGTCGCCCTCTAAAAGCTTGGGATTGTTAATGGTATCGCCCCACTCAATAGTAGCATTATCTAATTCATGCAAAAACATATTCATACGAGCCAATGCCCATGTGCTACCATTATTTTCTTGTCCATATAAAGAGAAGTTATTGCTGCCTACTTCTTTACCCAATTTAATGAGTAAAGAACCAGAACCACAGGTAGGGTCGCACAAACGGTTACCAGCTTGCGGTGCAAGCAACTTTGCTAATAAGGTAGAGACTTCGCTAGGTGTGTAGAATTCGCCAGCTTTTTTACCTGCATCACTAGCAAACTGTGCAATCAAAAATTCGTAAGCATCACCAATGATGTCGTTGCCTTCTAAGTGTGAGGGTTGTAAATTTAGTTCAGCGAAATCTACTAGCAAGTTTTTTAACCTGCGGTTACGGTCTTTTGTTTGCCCAAGATTTGCTTCGCTGTTAAAGTCGATATTTCTAAATACTCTTTCTAGTTTACTACGGTTAGCGTCTTCTAATTTTTCTAAAGCAATATTGATTAACTCACCTAAATTGGTTTCGTTGCGTTGTTCAAATAAGCTGTCGAAAGAACTTTCTGTAGGTAGTTGAAAACGTTCGTTACGTAGAGCTCTTTCAATACGTACTTCATCGTTGTTGTACTTTTCAGCGTAAGCAATTTTTTTATCTTTCCAAACATCTGTCACGTACTTTAAGAAAAGCATGGTAAGGACGTAATCCTTGTACTGGGTTGCATCTATAGTACCTCTAAAAGTGTCACAAGCTTTCCATACGATACGGTTAATGTCTTGTTGGGTTAATTTCTTTTCCATATTACAATTTAATAATTTTTGAAATGATAGCTTTGTATAATTCTTTTTTTTGTGTAATGATTTGATTGGCTAACTCAATTTCTTGTTGATGTAATGAAGCAACTTTTGCTATTTGTTTTTGTTTTATTAATGGGGGAATTGGAATTTCAAAAGCTTCTAATTCGGATTTGCGTAATGAAAAAATATTGGTACCTGCACCTAATTGCATTAAAGCATTTTTGGTTTGTGGAGCATTTAAAATAGCAGCTAGGTAATCGGGGTAAACAATTTTGGTATTTGGTGTAATAACAAAAAAGCTGGAAGATGCAATAGTAGGGGTGTAATCCTTTTCAAAAACTGAAGCAAATAAACGGTTACCTTTAGCTACCAATAAAACATCACCATTTCTTAATAGGTGTGGTTGAGATTTTTCGTCTAACTTTATGCATTCTGATTCTAATGATGTTAAGATACCATCTTCGTTAAATTGGCGAAGTTGGATAAATGGAATAGAACCAGCCACATCAGGTTGACCAGGATAACCAGTTTTTATTTGTGCAATATCTTTAAATAATTTGTGCATCATATTAATTGTAGAACTCTGTAATTGCAAATGTAGAGTAAATTAGTGCAAATAAACTATTTTATTTTTTGTAGAGTTCTGTAAATAAACACGAAAACCTGATTTCCATGTATAGAAAATCAGGTTTTACGATTAATTTGATAATAATTGGTTACCGAGGTTACCCGTTTGCAATCATTTGATTACCTACTACAGCAACTGAGCTCAATTCATTATTTACAACTTCTTGTTTTTCTTGTAGAGCATATACATACCTGCCTTGCTTTTTTAGTCTTTCAAACTTATGAGCCCTTAATGCCTTACCCATTTTTTGTTTAGCACTGTCTGTAAGCGTAATTTTTACTTGTTGGGTAAAGTAATGAACCAACTCTGTTGTAGTAAAAAAGTAATCAGCTTCTTCAGCACTGCAAGGGTTAAAATAAGCCAATAGCAATTCTTCTTCTACACTCATAATACGAAACTGCTCATTATTTTTGGTGATACGTTTAATTTCTTGTGTATCGAACCAATACTGAAAACCACTTTTAAATAATGCAACTGCTTGAGCTAATACATTTTGCAATTCAATACTGTGCATGTAGTTTATTGCTGTTACTTCAAAACATAAAAATCTACGGCTACCTGTTGTATCATTTAAAAACTCTTTACCATTAACGCTACCTGCAAATGATGCCCTACGTGGCATAAAGTCTGCTGAGTAACCATAAGGACGACGAACACGAATACCATTTTTGGTAATGATTTCTTTCATTGCACCTAATTCGGAACGATTGAGGTTTTCTAACTCGTCTAAATTAATCAACATACATTCTGACAACTGAATTAATGTGTCTTTATTATTAGGGTTGATTGTACCCGAAAAACAATACTTTTTTAATTCAGCTGGAACCAGGTTAAGCATCCAAGTTGTTTTGCCAATACCCTGGGCACCTGAAAAAACAATAACTGTGTGATTGATAACATTATCGTCTAACAAACTACCAACCATTGCCACCAACCATTTACGAAAACAGAATGACCACAAACTGTTATTGGTAGTAGTAATAGTATTTGCCAATTCATCTATGTATTCAGTTTCACCATCCCATACTGGTAAACTGTTTAGATAAGTTTTAAAAGGATTGTACACTGGTGTATAATCAGAGTTTAATACTGTATGTATTAAAGTTGTATTGCAACTTATTTTATCCTTTAGCATTTTTCTGTTAATGCTGTTAATGGTATAATCATTTAACTCCTCAAAATGAACACTCTTATTTAACTCAAAAAATTCTACTCTACCTGTTACTTCATTGTATCTCAACTTAAAATTTTGGTTGAGATAATTTTCTATTTTTTGTATTACTGGAATAGAGTTTGAAGCAGCCTCATCGGCTGCCTCATTACTCATTTTTGCTTTATGCTGTTTCAAACGTACCTCCTTCTTTTTCTTTAGCGACTAATTTTTTAATTAGCTTAATACCTTTAGTTGACGCAAGTGTAACAGCATACCATTGTACTATTTGACCTCTTACATCATACCTTGGTCTTAATTCCATTTTAAACTCTCCGCTATCTACGCAGTGCTGGTATGGGATGTTACCTTCCATTAAAAAGCCATTGTCTCTTAGTAATTTAAAGAGCTTGGTTCTGCCAATTGCATGTTTCATAATTTTTGCTACAATCAACATTTCAACCCATATTTCTAAACCTTCTTGTTTAATTTTTGTCATCTTAAGCCTCCATTTTTTGTAGGTTATTGTCTAGCATTTTATTGATTGCTGAAAGTCTGTAATAGAACTTGCCGTTAACAGCTGAGTATTCAATTTGCCCATTATTCCTCCATGACTGCAAAGACCTTCTCGAAATCGACAAATAGCTCATTACCTGCTCAGTTGTCAATACAGGGTCAGTTGTAATTGGAGCCTTGTTTTTTAAAATCTTCTCTATACCCTCTAATTTGTCATATAATGCCTGGACTTCACCAGGACTTAGTGTTACTCTTGCCATAAATTTTAATTTAAAAAATGAAATGCAGGTGCTGTTAGCAGACCAATGAAAACAGCACTGTTTCAGTGGATGCTACTGCATTAGAGTGTAAAAGTAGAATGAATTGTAGGAGGTATGTAGAGTAGGTTGTTACATAAAAGTTGTAACAAAAGATGTACTGAAAAAAATTAAAATAGACTAATGAATTAGCCTAAATTATTGAACCAAGTATTTAAGTCAAGATTTTGTTTTCTTGCTAGCCGACGAAATACAGCATCTAAAGATTTTGGTAATATTCTTTTAGCTGTATTTGATTTCACCGTTGCATTACGTGAAAACCATTTTAAAATTAAGTTGTCTGATTTTTTGGAATTCTCTAGAATACCTTTTTCAATTAACAACTTTATGAGTCTTGCTAAATCAGTTTGGTCTAAGTTAAAGTTTAAGACAATATTTTCTGTGTTCTCTTCTATCAAAGTATTTATTTCACTGATTTCTTCACCGATATTTGAAATATAACTATAGAGAAGATTTAGCTGTTTAGATAGTATGGCTGACCTTTTATTATTGACTTCAAAAGAATCTTTATAATTTTTTATAATTGTATCTAAAGAGTTTATGAATAATTCTTTTTCCGCCAAATTAGAGATTAACGATAGTGACCTATCAATTTTTGCAATCATCTTTTTTTCCCAAATACCTAAAGATGGTATAGGATACCATTCATTGGAGCTATTAAATTGTACATCTTCAGGCAACTTGTAATCAGGGTAGCCGTTAGGCAATTCACCAATGATTTCTAATTTATTTTCTTCTATTTCATCATTTACACTATCAATTACTTCATCTCTAGCACCTAGAACAAAATCTTCAAATGTTATTAATTTATTTAATATTTTATTATCGTTAGGCTCATTGATAAAAGTTATTAAAAAGCTGTTTTCTTTGTTTTTATTTGAAGGGTGGTTGTAAAATTTTTCTTCGGCATCATCAAACCATTGTTGGTTATAAAGAGTATCGAGTTCTTCAAATATATCATTGACTGTCATAAGAGATTAATTAAAAATTGACATTGCATTATCTAAATCCGAATTTACAATTTTGGTATATATCTGCGTTGTTTTTATTGTTGAGTGCCCTAAGAGTTTACTTACATATTCAATACGCATACCTTTTTGTAAAGCTCTTGTTGCAAAGCTATGACGGCTAGAATGAAAGCTGATACTTTTTGTTAACTCCGCTTTAGTAGCTATAGTTTTAAGATTCTTGTTAGCATAAGCTGTATTTGAAGAAATAGCTTTAAACAATACACTTGGGTTTGAGTAATCAATCGTATTTGAAAGGAATGGGAAAATAAAATCAGTTGTTTTGGTATCTGGATTTAAGCTTTTGTAATACTCTAAAATTTCAATTGCCTTAGATGGTAATTTTACTGAAATAGATTCTTTGGTTTTTTGTGTAAATATTCTAACGTGTGTACCATCATAGTTACACCAACGCAACTGTAATAAATCAGAAATTCTAATACCACCTGCATAAGCTGCAAACACATACATGTTTTTATGATGGAACATTATAGTGTTTTCTTTTAATTCTAATTTTTCGATTGCCAATAATTCTTCATCGTTTAAATAGGCCCTGTTGGTTTTTTCCCATGATAACTTATATTTTGTGAAAGGGTTTAAATGACCTTCTATTAAATCTTCCCTAATTGCATCATTGAAAAACTTACGAAATATTTTAAGGTTAGAGTGAATGGTATTGGGTTTATTACCTAATACATCTCTCATATACTTTTCGTATTTTTTGACAAAATCAAGATCAAATTCATCAAAATAAATATCAGCATTATTGAGGTAGGTTTTTAATTTGAGTAAAACAGCATTTACTTTATCATGTGTACCCATTTTACCTTTTTGTAAAGTTGTTGCTTGAAAATCTTCAATGTACTTTATAAGACTTACCGAAGCCTTACCCATAATTTCTTCCTTAATCTTTTTACTTGAAACATACTTTTTTGATGTTTCTAACCCAACAGCTGTACATTCTGCTTCTGAAACTTTTTTTGCAATGAATGCATTAACCTTGGTTGCATTTGGGTACTTCTTTTTTACTCTTTGATTGGGTTCGTCCCATAAATCGGGGTGTACTTTTATGCCAATAGAAATAAACTTGGCTTTGCGATTTTTAGTAATTCTAAGATAAAGAGGCATTTCACCTTTTTCGTCTACTTTGTTTGCTTTTAATATTACTTTTACTGTTGCCATAAATAATTGATTTACAAGTTTTTGAATAGCTTTTTTGCTCTCTTAAAGATACAAAAAAGGTACAACAAATGGTACAACAAATGCTACTTTTTTTAGCATTTCTTTGCTTTGATAAGCAAATAAAATAAATTGTAAATGATTGATTTACAGTATAGTTAGAGTAAATGAGTGCAAGTGAGTGAAGTAGTAATGACCCCGTCCGGTCCGCAAAAAGCTTCAGATTGTCTGAAGCTTTTTTGTTTTCTGTGTATAGCCCAAACACATTCTGATTCGAAATTTTTTATGTTTTCTCTGCAATTAAAATTGTATGTATTTCTTTTTCATTATTGCTTTTTTCATATTCAACTTGAAATGTTTTAAGTATTTTAAACTGGTTGGAAGATAATAACTTTTCTAAATCATTTAAGTGGTAGTAATAAAAGTAAGTGCTATCTCCACTACTGCCAGTTTGGTAACCTGAATCTGTAGGATTTCCTTCTACAAAGGAAAGATATAAAACACCTTTTTTATTTAATGCTGCATAGGCATTTTTTATAAAATTCTCAGCATCAATTGGTGCAAAATAGGGTAAACAAAAGCCTACAATAATTGCATCAAACAAATCATTTAATTCATTAATTTTTAAAGCATCTAATACTTTGAATGTTGCAGTTGGATTATTTTGCTCAGCAAGTTGAATCATATTTGGTGCAATATCAATTCCTAAAATATCAAAATCGGGCCTCTGCGTTAATAAGTATTTGGTAATATTTCCAGGTCCGCAACCTACTTCTAATAACTTAGAATTTGACTGTTGAAGATGTTTACACACAAAATCATACGAATCATTGTAAATGGTTAGATACATGAATTTGTCTTCATAGAGTTGGGCAACTTTATTCCAAGTATCAAACGTTTCTTGATAAGGATTCATGATTTAATTTTCAGATGTTGTGTAGTAAAATTAACCAATTTGAGAACTGAAGAATAAGAAATAAGTCTATTTTAAAGCATGTATTATTTTGGGAGCTAGTAACTCAGCCCATTTTTTATATTCTAAACCCGATGGATGTAATCCATCAGAAGCAATCAATTGTGCATTGTTGGCAGCTTCTCTACTTGAAATCGTAATATCAGTATAACTCACTTCAAAACTTAGTGTTACACTTTTATTGATTTCATTAAACCAATCTATTTCTTTACTTACAATTGCTTTATTGCTTGCAGGAACTGCTGGTGTTACACTATAATCTGGAATGGATAAAACAAAAACATGTTCTTTCTTATTTCCTGCAAGTTGAATGGCTTTTAGCAATAAGTTAGTAAATCTAGTTCTGTAAAAAGTAGTGTCGTGTGTTTGATATTGGTCGTTTACACCTATCAATAAACTTACGATGGTATAATT
>ERZ724516.730-NODE-730-length-20017-cov-11.438583_pt1 | contig 20017 bp, 18 predicted proteins | sample MGYA00376049_ERZ724516 | MGnify/ENA primary metagenome ERZ724516 (study PRJEB28724, sample SAMN07190886) | activated sludge metagenome | isolation source: activated sludge of sewage treatment plant in Hong Hong | place: USA: Christiansburg, Virginia | collected... | reverse complement strand
CACGAATATTCTGCAGATAGGCATTCGGGTGCTTCCAGCGCATCTGGCGCAAGACGCGATCATGCAGCGTCAGCTTGGAATGGGCGCCAGCGCCAATCCCAAGGTAGTCGCCAAAATGCCAGTAATTCAGATTGTGCCGACACGACTTGCCGGTCTGGGCGAAAGCCGAGGTTTCGTAATTGGCAAAACCAGCAGCGGCCAGACGCGCCTCAATAGCCTCCTGCATGTCAGCGCAGGTATCACCTTCCGGCAACTCAGGCGGGAAAGCGGCAAAGGGCGTGTTCGGCTCCAGCGTCAGTTGATAGCAGGAGAGATGCGGCGGCTTGAACGACAGCGCCATCTCGACATCGCTCAACGCCTGCGCCAAAGTCTGCCCCGGCAGGCCATACATCAGATCGAGATTGAAGGACTCGAAATGTGTGCCGGCCAGTTGCGCCGCACGGCGCGCTTCGTCAGCACCGTGAATGCGCCCCAAAGCCTTGAGATGATCATCGTTGAAGCTCTGGATGCCAAGCGAAACGCGATTGACCCCGGCGGCGCGAAAACCGGCGAATTTGGCTGCCTCGACCGTCCCTGGATTAGCTTCCAGCGTAATTTCCGCCTCGGGCGACAACATGGCGAGGGCGCGGAAAGCCGCGATCAGTTCATCGACTGCCGCCGGTGAAAGCAGGCTGGGCGTACCGCCGCCAAAGAAAACGCTGACTACCGGCCGCCCCCAGATCAAGGGCAGCGCCGATTGCAGATCAGCAATCAAGGCATCGACATACTCGCGCTCGGGAATGGCGCCGTTGGCTTCATGCGAGTTGAAATCGCAATACGGGCACTTCTGCACGCACCACGGCACATGCACGTAGAGCGCCAGTGGCGGGGAGACACGGAACTCGAGGTCGGTTGCGCCCCGAAGGAAGTGCCCTTGGGGTGCGGTCGACGCCGGTTTTGCCGTAAAAATTGGTATGGTACGGGCCACGGCTTTACAGCGCTTGCAGGCGGGCAATCAGTTGCTGCATGGCCTGGCCGCGATGCGATACACGGTTCTTGGTTTCAGCATCCAGTTCGGCAGCCGTCTTGTCGTACTCGGCCAGATAGAACATCGGGTCATAACCAAAACCACCGGCACCGCGCAGGGCCGGCAGGATTTCACCGTGCCATTCACCTTCGGCGATCAGCGGTTGCGGGTCTTCGGCATGACGAACCAGCACAATCACCGAGACGAAATGGGCGGCGCGATTGCAGTTTTCTCCGAGATCGGCGAGCAGTTTTTCATTGTTGCGCGCATCCGACTTCGGCTCACCGGCATAACGTGCCGAATACACGCCGGGCGCCCCGTCAAGAGCCGCCACGCAGAGCCCCGAATCATCTGCCAGGGCCGGCAGACCGGACAGTTTGGCGGCATGGCGCGCCTTGGCCAAGGCATTTTCGACAAAGGTGCAGTGCGGCTCCTCGGCCTCGGGAATGCCCAGCTGCCCCTGCGGAATGACTTCAAAACCAAGCGGATAAAGGAGCGCATTAAGCTCCTTCATTTTCTTGGCATTATTAGAGGCGAGAACCAGCTTTTTCATGTCGCGAGCGCGCTCTTTTGGGCCGCGACCAATTGACGGATTCCGGCTTCGGCAAGGTCGCACAGCACATTCATCTGGACCCGTGAAAATGGCTCGCCTTCAGCCGTACCCTGGATTTCGACAATGCCACCGGCACCGGTCATGACGACATTCATGTCGGTATCGCAGTTGGAGTCTTCCGGGTAATCAAGATCAAGTACCGGCGTACCCTGGAAGATGCCGACGGAAATTGCCGCGACATGATCGCGCACCGGGTTAACCGGCAGCTTGCCGGCAATCACCAGTTTTTCGCAGGCTTCGTAAAGCGCCACCCAGGCGCCGGTAATCGAGGCGCAGCGGGTGCCGCCATCGGCCTGCAGCACATCGCAATCAAGGGTGATCTGGCGTTCGCCCAGCGCTTTCAAATCGACCACTGCGCGCAGGGCGCGGCCGATCAGACGTTGAATCTCCTGGGTGCGACCGGACTGCTTGCCCTTGGCCGCTTCACGCGCCGAACGGGTGTGTGTCGAACGCGGCAGCATGCCGTATTCGGCCGTCACCCAGCCCTCGCCCTTGCCGCGCAGAAACGGCGGCACTTTTTCCTCGACGCTGGCCGTGCACAGCACGCGGGTATCGCCCATTTCAATGAGAACTGCGCCTTCGGCGTGGCGGGTAAAATTGCGGGTGAGGGTTACCTGGCGGAGCTGGTCGGCCTGGCGTTGGCTGGGACGCATGGTGATTCCTTATTTATTGGGCGTGTATTTGTCTATGGTGCTGCGTATTTCTTCGATCGCCCGCTCGATTTCCTCATCGCTCAGGTCGCTCTTGTAGGCCGGGTTACGGCCAAACTCTTCAAGACGGGTAGTGACTTCGTTGAGGCCCATGGTCTGGGTCGAAATGGCGCTGCTCGCGTCATCGACATAGGCCTCCTCCCAGCGCACGACAACCACCGAAAGATTGTCGCCATGCGAACCACCTTTGGTTTCCGCCTGGTTCATCAACATCGGGACGCCCTGCAGCAGATTGGCGCCCTTCAGGGTCACGGCCATCAATTCACCGGAGCTCACCCCCCATAGCCCATCGGTGCACAGCATGATGATATCGCCATGCTCAAGGGGAGTCTTGCGCGAGAACTCGATTTCCGGCGGCATCGGGCTCCCCAGGCAACTGTAAATCTTGTTGCGATCCGGGTGTACAGCAGCCTGGGCTTCGGTAATCAAGCCTTCTTCCAACAACAGTCGAACGCGCGAATGGTCTTTGGTTTGCGCGATGAGACGGCCATTGCGCATCAAAAACAGGCGCGAATCGCCGGCATGCGCCCAATAAGCAACGCTATCCTGAACCACACAGGCGACGCAGGTCGTGCGCGGCGCTTCGGACATGCGATGGCGGGTTGAATAATCAAGAATCGCATGATGCGCATTGGTCATCGCCTTCTGCAGAAAACGGAAGGGATCGGCGAGCAATGGTTTGGCTTCACGCTGAAAACCGTCGGCCAGCGTTTGCACGGCAATCTGCGCGGCGATCTCGCCGTGGTGATGCCCACCCATGCCATCAGCGATGACCATGAGCAGAGAATCTCGCGAGTAACAATAACTGATGCGGTCCTCGTTATTGGCGCGCCCACCCTGACGACTTTCCTGATAAATGGTGAATCTCATTGATCGGCCTTCTTGAATTTATCGACGAATCGGTTGATCCAACTCGGCGGTATTTTGGGCGTTGGTGGGGTTACCACCTCGACCAGCGCCTTCTGTAGCGCGAAGACGCTCTGCGGTCGATACAGGTGATTAAGATTGAGACACCAGTCGATAATCTCCAAAAGGCGATCTGAAAACTGCCCATCCCAGCGAATCATCGCCGGCATCAAGGTGTCTTTTTTCAGGCGCTCATCGGCAGCTTGCGGCGCGTTACCCGCCAGACATGCGTACATTGAGGCGCCAACACTGTAAATATCGCTCCACGGGCCGAGATCCTTGCGCGAGCCATAATGCTCGGGCGAAGCAAAGCCCGGCGTGTACATCGGTTTGAGCATCGGCTGATCGGTCGCCAGCGTCTGGCGCGCCGCGCCAAAATCAATCAACACCGGCGTATTGTCGGTGCGTAAATAAATATTCGAGGGCTTGAGATCGAGATGCAGCAACTTATGGGCATGCACCTCGCGCAGACCATTCAACATGCGCGTAAAAACACCGCGGATGAAACGCTCGGAAATATGTCCCTGATGCTTTTGAATGAATTCCTGCAGGGTATGCCCGTGCTCATACTCCATGACCATGTACACCGTTTCATTGGCCCGAAAGAAGTTCAGCACGCGAATTACGTTGGGATGTGAAAGCCGCGCCAGTGCCCTGCCCTCCTCAAAAAAGCATTTCATGCCGTAGCGAAATGCCCCGAGGTGGTCATTCGAAATAGTCGGTTTTGCCTGACCATCCGTACGCAAGGCCAGACTGTTGGGCAGATACTCCTTGATCGCCACCTGACGCCCATCCGGCCCCTTCGCCAAGTAGACGATCGAAAACCCGCCGAGCGAAAGTTGACGATCGATCAGGTACTCTTCGAGCGGGTGGCCGTTAGGAAGGGCTTGGTTTGCTTGTTGCGCCATCAAGGTCGCGGTTATGATCCGAATTTGGGCATTCTCGGGCGTAGCGCCCTGCCTGTAAAGCAAGAGAGGCAATAACCATGATTTACAGCATGACCGGTTACGCAGTCAAGTCACTGGATATCGAGTGTGGCACCCTGCAACTTGAACTGAAAAGCGTCAATTCGCGCTATCTCGATTTTCACTTCCGTACCGCCGATGATCTGCGCTCGCTGGAAATCCCGCTGCGCGAACTGCTCTCCAGCCGCCTGACGCGCGGCAAGATCGAATGCCGCCTCGCTTTCAATTCAGCGGCGGCGGGCGCCGACAAACTGACACTTAATCCTGAACTGTTCGCCACGCTGAAGTCCTTGAACGACAGCGTCCGCACCCAGATGCCGGAAGCCAGAGCGCTATCGGTCAGCGACGTGCTGCGCTGGCCCGGCATGTTCGGCGACCAAAGCATAGATTTCTCTGCCGTCGGGCCACAGGTTCTGCTGCTCGCCCGTCAAGTGCTTGAAGAATTCAGCGCCTCGCGTGGCCGTGAGGGAGAAAAACTGGCCGAAATGATCGTCGACCGCGTCAATTCAATTCGCGAGATCGTCCGCCAGGTCGCCCCGCGTATCCCGGAAGCCCAGGCCGCATTCACCGACAAACTCCGGCAGCGTTTGCAGGATGCCCTCGGCAACGCCAGCGACGACCGCGTCCTGCAGGAAGTTGCCGTCTTCGCGACGCGCATCGATGTCGCTGAAGAACTCACCCGCCTCAACGCCCACCTCGATGAAGTCGAACGGGTGGTCAAACAAGGCGGCGCCTGTGGCAAACGCCTTGATTTTCTGATGCAGGAACTCAATCGCGAAGCCAATACGTTAGGCTCCAAGTCAGCGATCACCGAGGTATCACAAGCCGCAATGGATCTCAAGCTGCTGATTGAGCAGATGCGCGAACAAATCCAGAATCTGGAATAAGGCACCAAGGTGGCCGAGAACCTGCTGCATGGCGTTCCGGCAAAGAGTCTTTCGCCGCGCGCGTTTGGCTGGCAACTGGCGCTCGGCTGGCTGTTCATCAACCTCAGTGTTTGTGGATTGATTGCTGCCTTTCTCGTCAATAGTCAGCGACATTTTGAGGATGCGGCACGGCAGTCGGCAGAAACGCTGGTTCAGGTTCTCGAAGGCGATATCGCCGCCTCGCTGGAAAAGGTCGACACCCTGCTGCTGGTGTCCGTTGATGAATTTCAGCGGCAACTGGCGGCGGGGAAATTCGAGAATGCCGCCATGGAGGAGTTTCTCGAACGCCAGCGTTCGCGGCAAAAGCTGATCACCGTACTGGTTGCCTACGATGCCGAGGGCAACGCCATTTTCGGCACGCGGGGCAAGTCCGGGCCAGCCACCAGCAACCGGGACCGCGACTATTTCATCCGCCTGCGTGATCACCCGGAGGCCGGACTGATCATTACAAAACCATTGTTTGGGCGCGTCAGCGGGCAGTGGGTGATCATCATGGTGCGCCGCGTGCAGGACGCCAACGGCCAGTTTGCCGGCGTCGTGGTGGCCGGACTGGCACTGGAGAACTTTGAAAGGCGCTTCGCCAATCTCAATCTCGGCACCAAAGGAACAATTGCCATCCGCGATGCGGACCTCGGCGTCATCGTGCACCACCCACCGGCGGAGAAGATTGCCGGCTACGGCAACACCACTATTTCTGACGAATTTCGCGAGGCCCTGGCGGCCAGCCCTCAGACTGGCTCCTACATCTCGGGCGCGACCAGCATCGATGGTATCCGCCGCCTGCACACCTATCGCTTTAATCCGGAATTCCGCTTTTACATCAATGTCGGCAAGGCGAGCGACGAGTACCTCGCCCCCTGGTGGCATCAGCTGACCATTGCCCTCGCCGTGGCGCTCGCCTTCATGCTTTTCAGCGCCCTCGCGTTTTACCAGACACACCGCTACGCCAGTCGACTGGCTGACCGCGAGCGTTTCCTGCGCACCATTTTCGACACTTCCGATGGCGCCATTTTCTTTGTCGACCCGGCCGGGCGCATCACCCACGCTAATGAGCGGATGGCAGCAATGTGGGGTTACCCGCTCGCTGAGCTGATCGGCGCCGAATACGTCATGCTGGTCCATCCCGACGAGCGCGAAGTCGGGCGCCAGCGCATGACGAAACTGATGGCCAGCGAAATTCCTTTCGTCCGTAATGAACGCGAATATGTGCGCCAGGACGGCAGTGTCTTTTGGGGCTTTCTCTGCGGCCGGCAATTGCGCGATGAGCGTGGGAAATTTATCGGACTGGTCGGCTTGATCGCCGATGTCAGCGCGCAGAAGAAAGCGCTGACCGAACTCCAGCAGTACCGTGAGCACCTTGAGGATCTGGTTACCCAACGCACTGGCGAACTGGAACTGGCAAAAGAAGCGGCCGAAGCGGCGAGCAAGGCCAAGAGCACCTTCCTCGCCAACATGAGCCACGAAATTCGCACCCCCATGAATGCCATCGTCGGCCTCACCCATCTGCTGCGCCGCGACCAGATCACGCCACAACAGGCTGACCGCCTGGGCAAAATATCCGGAGCAGCGGATCACCTGCTATCCATCCTCAACGACATCCTGGATATCTCCAAGATCGAATCCGGCAAACTGGTCCTGGAAGCCGCCAGTTTCCGCACGGTAGACCTTGTCGCCGACCTCGTCAGCCTCACTGCCAACGCCGCCGAAGCCAAAGGCCTCAGCTTGCGGACCCAGATGGGCAGCCTGCCGCCTCTATTATTCGGTGACCGCTTGCGCCTTTGTCAGGCGCTGATGAACTACCTTGGCAACGCCATCAAATTTACCGAGAGCGGCAGCATCACCTTGCGCGCCGCGCTGATCGAGGAAGACGAAAGCGGCTTGCTGGCGCGCTTTGAAGTTCAGGATACCGGCATCGGCATCGAACCCGATGTGGTTCAGCGTCTGTTCAACACCTTCGAGCAAGCCGACCAATCAACCACCCGCAAGTACGGTGGCACCGGGCTCGGGCTAGCCATCACCCGGCGCCTGGCTGAACTGATGGGCGGCGCAGCCGGGGTTGAAACCTCGCCGGGCGACGGCAGCACTTTCTGGCTGAGCGCACGCCTGCAGCGCGCAATACCCGGCAGCCTGGCGGCCCCCGACAAACCGGGAAGCGGGCTCCCCGAAGACAAACTGAATACACCACACTACGCTGCGATGAGCCTGCTGCTGGTTGAGGACGACCTGATCAATCAGGAGGTCGCGATGGACTTGCTGCAAGATATTGCTGGCCTCAACCTGACCCTGGCCGAAAATGGATTGGTTGCGGTCGACCTCGCAAAACAGCAAAATTTTGACCTGATCCTGATGGATCTGCTGATGCCCGTCATGGGCGGCTTGGAGGCCACGCGTGAAATCCGCAAACTGCCGGCTTACGCCAGAACACCAATCATCGCCATGACCGCCAATGCCTTTGACGACGACAAGGATGGCTGCGCCGAAGTGGGCATGAACGACCACATTTCCAAGCCGGTCGACCCCGACCAGCTTTTCAACACCCTGCTCAAGTGGCTACCACCTGAGTCCCCGGAGAATGCCTGATGTCAGGAAATCTTTATGTTGTTGCCGCCCCCTCGGGTGCCGGAAAAACCACCCTGGTCCGCCTGCTGCTCAAGGAAGAACCCGGCGTCCAGCTATCAATATCGTCAACCACCCGTCCGCCACGCATTGGCGAAGCGCATGGCCGCGAATACCACTTTGTCGCCGTTTCCGACTTTCGCGCCATGATAGATCGCGGTGAGTTCCTTGAATGGGCCGAGGTACATGGCAACTTCTATGGCACCTCGAAGAAATGGATTGCCGACCAGTTGGCCAGCGGTGCTGATGTCCTGCTCGAAATCGACTGGCAGGGCGCGCAACAGGTGCGTTCAATTTTCCCCGGCGCGATCGGAATTTTCATCCTGCCGCCCTCTCTGGATGAGCTGGAACGCCGGCTGACCGGGCGCGGCACCGACAGCAGCGAGGTCATCGGACGTCGGCTTGCCGCCGCGCAAGCCGAGATGCGCCATGTCAGCGAATTCGACTATGTTATTATTAACGACAGTCTGGAGCAGGCGCTGACCGATTTGCGCTCCGTGGTCAGGGCCTCTGGCCTGCGCTGCGGTGTTCAGCGGGTTCGCCACGCTGCCTTGTTCTCGCGTTTGATCTAATTTTAAAGTCTTGAGGTTTGTATGGCTCGCGTTACCGTTGATGATTGCCTGAAAAAAATCCCTAACCGTTTCCAGATGACTCTGGCCGCGGCTCACCGTGCCCGTCAGATAGCCAATGGCGCAACGCCGCTGGTTGATGCTGAAAAGCACAAGCCCACCGTCGTCGCCCTGCGCGAAATGGCGCTTGGCAAAATTGGCGTTGAAGTACTCACCAAAAGCTTGGCCTGAGGCCGGGGGCGGTGAAGTCTGATGGATTCTGCGCCGTCGTCTCTGCCGCCAGCAACCGAGGAACCCGCCTACCGGGTTTTCCTCGATAGTCTCGACTATCTAAGTTCCGAAGAAATCACTCGCATCGAGGAGGCTTATGTCTACTCGGCGGAAAAGCATGCGAACCAAAAACGCATGTCGGGCGAAGCCTACATTACCCATCCGCTGGCGGTTGCCGGGGCGGTGGTTGAATGGCGCATGGATGCCGATGCAATCATGGCTGCCCTGCTCCACGACGTACTGGAAGACACCGGCACCACCAAACGTGAACTGAGCGACAAGTTCGGGCGCGAGGTTGCCGAACTGGTTGATGGCCTGTCCAAGCTGGACAAGATGGAGTTTGCCTCCTACCAGGAAGCGCAGGCCGAAAATTTCCGCAAGATGTTGATGGCGATGGCACGCGACCTGCGCGTCGTGCTGATCAAACTCGCCGACCGCCAGCACAACCTGCAAACCATGTCGAGCATGCGCCCCGACAAACAACGGCGGATCGCCACCGAAACGCTGGAGATATACGCACCCATTGCGCTGCGCCTTGGGCTGAACAAGCTCTACCGCGAACTGCAGGACATTTCGTTTCGCCTGATTTACCCGCGCCGCGCTGAAATCCTGGCCCGCGCCATGAAGGCGGCACGCGGCAATCGCCATGAATTGCTGTCAAGAATTCTTGAAGGCATCAAGACCAAACTGACTGCTGCCGGCCTCAAGGCGCATGTCTTTGGCCGGGAGAAAAGTCTCTACTCGATCTACCGCAAGATGAAGGAAAAAACCCTTTCCTTCTCGCAAGTGCTCGACATTTACGGCTTCCGCGTCGTCGTTGAAAACGTCCCCGCCTGCTATCTGGCGCTTGGCTCGCTGCACAGCCTGTTCAAGCCGGTGCCCGGCAAATTCAAGGACTACATTGCGATCCCCAAAGCCAATGGCTATCAGTCTCTGCACACAACGCTGATCGGCCCCTATGGCACGCCGGTGGAAGTACAGATCCGCACCGAGGAAATGCACCACGTCGCCCAGGATGGCGTAGCGGCGCACTGGCTCTACAAGGACATTGAAGAGAGCGGCGCCGATCTGCAGATTCGCACCCATAAATGGCTGCAATCACTACTCGAGATGCAGAGTAACGACTCGGCCGAGTTCTTCGAGAACGTCAAGATCGACCTTTTCCCGGACGAGGTCTACGTCTTTACGCCCAAGGGCAAGATCATGGCGCAGCCGCGAGGAACGACAGTCGTCGATTTCGCCTACGCCGTGCACACTGACGTCGGCCATCACTGCTCGGCCGCGCGCATCAACCACGAACTGGCCCCGCTGCGCACCGAATTGCGCAATGGTGACATGGTCGAGATCATTACCTCGCCCAAAGCCACGCCCAATCCGATCTGGCTGACTTACGTCAAGACCGGCCGGGCGCGCAGCAAGATTCGCCATTTCCTGCGCACCATGCAACATGAAGAGTCGGCCCGCCTCGGTGAGCGCCTGCTGCGTCAGGAACTGCTGACGCTGGGCGTGGTGCCGATTTCCATCCCCGCCGAAGCTTGGGATCAGCTGATCAAGGCCGGCGGGCAAAAAACTCTGGAAGAGCTTTATACCGACATCGGCCTGGGCAAACGCCTGCCATCGGTAGTCGCCCGGCGCCTGTTGGCCCGAGAGGACATGACCGCCGACACACCGAGCAACATGACGCTGGCCATCCACGGCACCGAGGGCATGGCGATTCAGTTGGCGCGCTGCTGCCAGCCGATCCCTGGCGACCCGATCATCGGCTCGATCAAGAAGGGCAGCGGGCTGGTCATTCACACCCATGACTGCCCGACGATACGCAAGTCGCGCACCTCAGAACCACAGAAGTGGATTGATGTGGAATGGGAGCCGGAGGAAGGCAAGCTGTTCGACATCCGCATTCGCGTTGAGGTGAAGAATACCCGTGGGGTGCTGGCGCAGGTGGCGTCCGCCATTGCCGAGGCGGGTTCAAACATTGAACATGTGTCCATGGATGCTGATCCGGAGCACCTGTTTACGCTACTGCGCTTCACCATCCAGGTCGCCCACCGCAATCATCTGGCCAACGTCATGCGCGGTATGCGCCATATCCCCGAAGTCACCCGCATCGTCCGGGAACGCGGAGGCGAGATTTGAAAGTACTGGTGCTGGGCGCCGGCGTCATCGGCACAACGAGCGCCTGGTATCTCGCCCGTAGCGGGCATGAGGTAACGGTCGTCGACCGTCAGCCGATCGTCGGCAATGAAACCAGCTTCGCCAATGGCGGCCAGATTTCCGTGTCGCATGCCGAACCGTGGGCCAACCCGCACGTTTTGCCCCGCGTCATCAAATGGCTGGGCCGCGAAGATGCGCCACTGCTCTGGCGCTGGCGGGCCGATCCGGCACAGCTTGCCTGGGGCCTGCGCTTTCTTGGCGAATGCCTGCCCTGGCGCACCCGTCACAACATCGCCGCGATAGTCGCCCTCGCCCTCTACAGCCGGCAGCAGTTACAGGCCCTGCGGCAGGAGCTGGCGTTGGACTACGACCACCTTGAGCGCGGCATTCTGCACATTTATACCGATAGCGACGAATTCAGACTGGCGATCGCCGCCTCCAAGGTAATGCGTGAATTTGGCCTGGATCGCACCACGGTAGACATCAATCAATGCCTGGAAATCGAACCGGCGCTGGCCGGGGCCAGACACCTGCTGGTCGGTGGCGACTACACCCGCTCCGACGAATCGGGCGATGCCCATAAATTCACCCGCGCTTTGGCCGAACGAGCCGCGGCTGCCGGCGTCAATTTTCGCCTCAATATGACCGTTGACCGCATCACCCCGGCCGGCAACGGGATCGCCGGGGTTCTGGCACAGGGCGCCAACGGCCCGGAAGTATTGACCGCCGACGCCTACGTGTTGGCCCTCGGCAGCTACTCGCCCCTGCTGCTCAAGCCCTTGGGCATCAACCTGCCGGTCTATCCGGCCAAAGGCTACTCGGCAACGCTCGCCCTGGCCGACGCAGCCGGCGCCCCCAGTGTCAGCCTGACCGATGACGAGCGCAAAATCGTTTTCTCGCGCCTCGGCAATCGCCTGCGCATCGCCGGCACCGCTGAATTCAATGGCTACAACCTGGATCTCAACCCGGTGCGCTGCGCCGCGCTGATGCAACGCACTCACGAACTTTTCCCCAGCCTGAAAACCACTGGCGAGCCGCAGTTCTGGTGCGGCCTGCGCCCGACGACACCGTCCAACCTGCCCTGCATCGGCCGCACCCGCTACAACAACCTGTGGCTCAACACCGGTCACGGCACGCTGGGCTGGACCATGTCTTGTGGTTCGGGTGCCGCGCTCGCCGATCTGATCAACGGCAAGCGTGCGGAACCTGATTTTCCATTTCTCTGATGCTGATCGACACGCACTGTCACCTTGATGCAACCGAGTTTGATGATGATCGCGATGCCGTATATGCGTCAGCCCTCTCAGCCGGTGTTCGGCGCATCGTCATGCCGGCAGTTGCGGTCGACGGCTTTAAAGCGCTGAAAAATTGTGTTGCACGCTATCCCGGCTGCGTCGCTGCCTACGGCATCCATCCGCTATATGTCATGCCGGCGGCGGAAGCTGACATCGCCACCCTGGCCAACTGGCTGGCGACAGAAAATCCGCTTGCTGTCGGTGAGATTGGCCTTGACCATTACGTAGCAGGGATCGACCACACCCGCCAGGCGTGGTTTTTTATCGAACAGTTGAAGCTGGCCCGCGACTTCGATCTCCCGGTGATCCTTCACGTCAGACAGGCGATTGACCCGATTCTCAAACAGTTACGCCGTTTCAAACTCAAAGGCGGCATCGCCCATGCCTTCAATGGCAGCCGGCAACAAGCCGATGAATTTATCAAACTCGGCTTCAAACTGGGCTTTGGCGGCGCGATGACTTACAGTGGCTCGACCCGCATCCGCGAACTGGCAGCCACTTTGCCGCTGGAATCCATCGTCCTCGAAACCGATGCGCCGGATATTCCGCCAGCCTGGCTCAACCGTGGCCGCAACTCGCCGGCTGAACTGCCACGCATGGCCAAGGTGCTGGCCGAATTACGCGGCCTGGCGCTGGCTGATGTAGTGGCGGCGACGAGCGCCAATGCAATTGCCATTTTTCCCACGCTTGATCAAAGCTATCTCGCCTGAGCCCGGACCGTAGCTGGCTATCCCGCATGCCGATTATCATGGCAGCTCAATAACGAAGCTTCAGGATGCATCATGAGTGAATCAGCCTACTGGATTCTGCGCTGTGAAAATCGCTTGCTGACGACAGCCGCGAGCGGCAACGAATCGATTTTTCCATCAGGTCGGGCCGCCGACTTCGGCAATCCCGCTAACGTGCTTGCTATCGGTCACTGGCAGGGACGCGCCTGCTACGCCGCTGACGTCGCGCAACTGCCGGAAATTCCAGCCGGCCAGGCCACCCCCTTGCGCGCCATCTTCCAGCTGGCGGGCAGTGAAACCTTCGCTCTCGCCGGCCGGGCAACCCAGCTTCTCGATTGGCAGATACAGCATCGCTTCTGTGGCCAGTGCGGCACCGCAAACCTCATGAAACCCGGCGAGCTTTCCATGCACTGCCCAGGCTGCGGACTACCGGCTTATCCGCGCATTTCGCCGGCGGTCATGGTCCTGGTGCAGAAGGGCGAGCAGCTCTTGCTGGCCCGTAGCCCCCACTTCAAACCGGAAGTGTTCAGCGCCCTCGCCGGCTTTGTCGAACCGGGCGAAACACTGGAGGAGTGTGCCGTCCGCGAAGTGCAGGAAGAGGTCGGCATAACGATTGCCAACCTGCGCTATTTCCATAGCCAGCCCTGGCCCTTTCCCAACTCCCTGATGGTGGCTTTTTTTGCCGATTATGCCGGCGGGACGATCACCCCTGACCCGAATGAAATCGAGGCGGCCGACTGGTTTTCACCGGATGCCCTGCCACTGCTGCCGGACCCGATCAGTATTTCGCGCCGCTTGATTGATGCGGCCCTGCGCTAACAGTGAGTCCCCAGAACTCGCTCTGGTGAACACCCGATGACTGCGCGATTATTGTGAATGAACATGGAGGTGGGCGATGTTAAAGAAAGGCTTGGTCGAAAAGTTGCGTTCCATGATCGGCCCTGGTGAGCGACGGTGGAGCTTGACGGCGCGTGGGGTGGAGCGTTTGCGGCTGCAGTTGCACGAGTGCGCGGCCAGTCAGGGCGGCGAGGTTTCGGCGCGAGCCAGGGCGGCACGACTGGCTGAAACCTACTTGGGTCTGGATGACACAGGACGCCAGCGCTTTCTCAAACTGATTGCGCTCGAATTCGGCCCCTCACCGGCCGCCGTTGCCCAGGCCCATGCCACCTACCAGCAGGCCGTCGGCAGCGCCGGGCAGTGGAAGGCGGAGGCCGCCCTGCGCGGGGCGATGCGTTCTTCGCGCATTCGCATCCTGACGCAGTTCAACGCCATTCCGCAGGGGGTGAAGTTTCTTGTCGATCTACGCGCCGATTTGCTGCGCTTTCTTGAACAGGAGCGTGATCTGGCGGTGCTCGACCGCGAACTGGAGTCACGCCTCGGCGCCTGGTTCGATGTCGGCTTCCTGGAATTGCAGCGCATCACCTGGAACTCGCCGGCCGCCTTGCTGGAAAAACTGATCGAGTACGAGGCGGTACATGAGATCCGCTCATGGACCGACCTCAAGAACCGCCTGGATTCGGACCGCCGGCTCTATGCCTTCTTCCACCCCCGGATGCCGGCCGAGCCGCTGATCTTTGTCGAAGTGGCATTGACTGATCATCTGGCCGACAACGTACAGGCCTTGCTTGATGAACAAGCGCCGCTATTCGATCATCGCAAGGCGCACACCGCCATTTTTTACTCGATATCCAACACACAGATCGGCCTGCGCGGCGTCTCCTTCGGCAGCTTTTTGCTGAAGCGGGTAATCGACGATCTCAAGCGCGACTTCCCCAAGCTGGACCAGTTCGCCACCCTGTCGCCGATGCCAACCCTCGCCACCTGGGTACGCAAGAATCCGCAAGCGCTGTCCGAGGCCGGCGTGGCATTGTCGCTCGATGAATTGGCAAGCGGCGCCTGGGCGAGCGATGGCAAGCTGGTTCGCCAATTGCGCGACCCCCTGCTCCGCCTCGCCGCGCATTATCTGACTCAGGCCAAGCAAGGCGACGGCGGAACGGGCTTGCCCTTCGACCCGGTGTCGCGCTTTCACCTCGGCAATGGCGCACGGGTTGAAAGCCTCAATTTCCTCGCCGACACCTCAGCCAAGGGCTTCCGTCAGTCCTTTGGCCTGATGGTGAATTACCTCTATGACCTTGACGATATCGAGCGCAATCTCGAAGCCTTCGCCAGTAGCGGAACCGTCGCCCTCTCGGCAGCGCTGCGCCGTCTGGCCCGACGCAAGCCAGAGGCCTAATCGGCGGCGCTGGCCGAGCAATCACAACCTTTGCCAGCGGCGATCCAGCGCGCCAACAAGCGGCGAGCGATCGTTTCGCCGGCTTTGGGCAGCCAGTCGAGGTAGTGGGCGGGTCGGCTGAGCAAACCGCAGCGGTAGCAACTTTGTTCTGCCGACCATTCAAGCGCCGGGCAGGGACCGGTTTTTTGCAGGAAGCGCAGGCGGGCGGCCGGGCAGGTTTCCAGTGCGCAACAAACCCCGCAACCGTTGCAGGTTTGACCAACGGCGGGCTTGGCCGGCGCGCCATGATGGAGATGGATGATTTGCTTGTTCACGAACACATATTGAACCAAGACACGCAAAACGGATCAAAATGTAGCAACAACTTCAAGGAGCGTCCCATGATCAAACTGATTTCTGCGGTAGTGGCTGTTGTATTTGCTTTAGGTAGCGTTTCGGCATTTGCCTGCGGCGACAAGGCCAAAGATGAAAAACAGATGAGCACGCCTTCGAAACCCAAGGTTTGAACTCACTTCGCGTGCATCAGGCAGCTTAGGCTGCCTTTTTTCGTTTACGGCCGGCTGAGGAAAAGCTCAGGATCGACCGGCGTGTTGTTGAGAATGACCGCCCAATGCAGATGTGGGCCGGTGACGCGGCCAGTGGCGCCCACCGCCCCCAAAATTTCACCCTTTTTTACCGGTTGACCGTAACGAACGTCAATCCGTGACAGATGCATGTAGGCGCTGATCAAGCCCTGACCGTGATCGATAAAAACCGTGTTGCCATTGAAGAAATAGTCGCCGGTATTGGCCACCACGCCAGCCGCCGGCGCCTTGATGGGTGCACCAGTGCCCACCGCCACATCAAGCCCGGCATGCGGGTTGCGCGGCAGACCGTTGAAGATGCGGCGCAGACCGAAGCGCGACGAGAGAGGGCCAGTGGCCGGCAGCAGGAAGGTCGTATCCGGCGCCGTGGCCGTAAACTGGCGCTTGACCGCCTCGGTGACTTCTTTTTCGCGCGCAATGCGGGCGAGATCGTCCGGATTTGGCTCGACCTTGCGCTTGTCCTTGATCGTCAGGCGCTGCTCCGGGTAATTCTTGATCAGGACGATCACTTTCCTGACTGTTGCGGTCGACGCCCCGGAAACGCTGATTTCCAGTTCGCCGGGCAAGGTGTCGAGCGGAATGCCGAGCAGGGCAAACCAGTGTCCGTTATCGCGCACCACGGCGAGCGGCAAATCGCCCCACTGGGCGCGGGGAGGCGCCGCACTGTCAGGACCCAGATCGACGACGGCAACACCACCGGGCACCGACGCCTGCCGGGGTAGCGCAAGGCTGGCGCCACAGGCCAGACTGAGAGCCAGTGCAGCCATCGTACGGATGGCGCCGGGAATCAGAGTTGCGCTGCCTTGAAGGTATTGCACTGGTTCATGTCGCCGCTCTCAAAGCCCATCTTGAACCAGCGCACGCGCTGCGCAGAACTCCCGTGGGTGAAGCTTTCCGGCACGATGCGGCCTTGCGACTGCTGCTGCAGCCGGTCGTCGCCAATGGCTGAAGCGGCGGTCAAGGCGGCTTCGAGGTCACCCGGTTCGAGAACGCCCTTCATGGTGTCGGTACGCTTGCCCCAGACGCCGGCCAGACAGTCGGCCTGCAGTTCCATGCGCACCGAGAGGGCGTTGCCTTCGGCCTTGCCGGCCCGCTGCTGGGCAGCATGCACCTTGTCGGCGATACCGAGCAGGTTCTGCACGTGGTGGCCGACTTCATGGGCGATGACGTAAGCCTGGGCGAACTCGCCCGGTGCCTTGAAGCGATCCTTCAACTCACGGTAAAAAACGAGATCGATATAAACCTTGTGGTCGCCGGGGCAATAGAACGGCCCCATGGCGGTCTGGCCGGTACCGCAGGCGGTCGGGGTCGCACCGGAAAAGAGGACGAGTTTGGGTTTCTCGTACTGGCGGCCATTGGCACGAAAGACTTCCGTCCACGTATCCTCGGTCGATGCCAGCACCTTGGAAACAAAACGGGCCATCTGATCATCGGCCGGCGCCTTGTGGGCAACCGGGGCGCTTTGCTCGAGCGCCGGCATCCCGCCGCCACCGAGCATGTTGAGCACGGTCATTGGATTGATGCCGAGAAAATAGCTGGCGACCAGAGCAATGGCAATGGTGCCGATGCCCATGCGGCCACCGCCGAAACGCATGCCGCCCCCACCACCGCCATCGCCGCGGCGGTCTTCCAGGTTGTCGCTTTCGCGTTGGTCGTCGAGGCGCATGAGTTTTCCTTAGCGATAAAGATTGATGGCGTCGCGGGTTTCGCGCGCCACCTGGCGGGCGGCGGCGGTGAAATTTTCATCCTTGCCGGCATAGAGAATGGCACGCGAGGAGTTGATCATCAAGCCGGTCGCGTTGGCGCTGCGCCCCGCTTTAACCGTCGCCTCAATGTCGCCCCCTTGCGCGCCGATACCTGGCACGAGCAGCGGCATATCGCCGACGATGGCGCGCACACGGGCGATTTCAGCCGGAAAGGTGGCGCCGACCACGAGGCCAATCTGGCCGCTACTGTTCCATTCCGTCGCCGCCAGACGGGCCACTCGTTCGTACAATTTTTCACCATTTGTTTCGAGAAACTGCAGGTCGGAGCCGCCCGGATTGGAGGTGCGGCAGAGCAGGATGACGCCTTTGTCGGGATAGGCCAGATAAGGCTCGACAGAATCGCGGCCCATATACGGGTTGACCGTAACAGCGTCAGCCTGGTAACGCTCAAAAGCTTCGACGGCGTATTGCTCGGCGGTCGAGCCGATATCGCCGCGTTTGGAATCGAGAATGACCGGAATCCCGGGGTGCTTGTCGTGGATATGGGCGATCAGGGCTTCGAGTTGATCTTCGGCGCGGCGCGCGGCGAAGTAGGCGATCTGCGGCTTGAAGGAGCAGACCAGATCGGCCGTTGCATCAACGATGGCGGCACAAAATTCGAAGATGGCATCAGCGCGTCCCTGCAAGTGGGCAGGGAACTTGCCCGGATCGGGATCAAGGCCGACGCAGAGCAGCGAATTGTTTTTCTGCCAGGCGGCAGCAAGCATTTGGGTAAAGGTCATACGGCGTCCTAGGATTTTTCAGACGGTAGAAAACGAGCGAACTTTTCCGGCAGCAGCGAGGTTTGCAGGCTGCGCTGGGTGAACAGGAAACGCCCATCGCAGACAAAACCGAGCTGCTGCCAGTCGACTTCCTTGTTGAGCAGCATGGTGCATTCGATCAGGTCGCGGCGCGCCATGCGCTGGTTTTTGGTAAACAAGGCGAGGACGGCGCCATCAAAACTGTTGCAGTCGTGCAGGAAGAAGGGCTCGGGCTTGCGGGTCCGCCCATTGACGTAGATGCGCGGATGCAGATTGATCGGAAAGGCGCGCCCCCACTGCCACCAGTTGCTTTCGTCAAAGGTCTTGACGCGGCGGGCGAGCAACTCGTCCTTGTGCTTATCGAGGTGCGGGTGCTTGATGCCGTAGAGCATGCGGCGCGTTTCGCCAGTTTCCACGGTCTTCGAGCAAACAAACTCCATGTTGCCTTTGGGGTGGGTGAAAATCTGATCGGCCCCCGATACGGCACCGACCTTGACCGAGAAAACGTCGGCAAAGCGCACGCTGTGATCATCGCGCAGGAACATCAACTGGCCATCGACCTCGATGAAACGCCGGCCGTCGGCCATCAGGTGATCGCTGCGCCCTTTCTCAAAACGGAAGATGGCGCAGTTGGGCGTGTGTTCGTCGAATACCCTGGTATCACCGGTTTCAAAAAAATGCGTGATGCTGCCTTGCTCATAAAGCCAGGCATTCAACTTCTTGGCGGCGGTCAGCTTGATCAGCTCGCGCGGTACGATAAAGACCAGTTCACCGCCCGGTTTGAGGTGACGAACGCACTTTTCAATAAAGAACAGAAAGAGGTTGCTGCGCCCGTCGAAAAGATCAGATTTCAGGCGTTTTCGCGTGTCGACCGCAACATCCTGAAAGCGCACGTAGGGCGGGTTGCCGATGATGGTATCGAACTGCTCGCTCAATGGGTAATCGAAGAAATCACCAACCTCAACCCCGTCCGGAGCAACTCGCGGATCAATCTCCAGGCCGACGCAATCCGTATGGCGCGCCTTGAGCAACTGGAAAAACGCGCCGTCACCGGCCGACGGTTCCAGCGCCCGGCCCTTGTTCTGGCAAAGGTCGAGCATGAAGGCCACCACTTTCGGTGGCGTGAAGACCTGGCCGAGTTGTTCGATATTACGGGCGTTCATCGCTGCGCTTGATGCAACACCGGGTCAAGCCCCGGCTTTGCCCCACGAGTCTTTCAGGGTGACCGCGCGGTTAAACACCGGCTGCCCATCCCTGGAGTCGACGCGATCAGCAACGAAGTAACCGTGGCGCTCAAACTGAAAACGTTCTTCCGGCTTGGCATCACGCAGGCTGGGTTCGAGCTGGGCGGTAATGGTCTGACGCGAATCGGGGTTGAGATCGTCAAGGAAGTTGCGTTCGAGATCCGGCGCATCGCCTTCGCGACGATTGCCGGGAGCCGGCACCTTGAACAGACGTTCAAAGAGGCGGATCTCGGCGGCGCAGGACTGGGCGGCCGACACCCAGTGCAGATTGCCCTTGACCTTGACGCTGTCGGCGCCCGGGGTGCCGGACTTGGTTTCCGGCAGATATTCGCAGTGCACCGCAACCACCTTTCCGGTTTCATCCTTGTCACAGCCGATGCACTTGACCACATAGCCATAGCGCAGACGGGCCATGTTGCCGGGGAACAAGCGGCGGTAACCCTTGCTCGGCACCTCCATGAAGTCCTCACCCTCGATCCACAGTTCGCGGCTGAAAGGCACGGCGCGCTGGCCGAGTTCCGGGTGCAGCGGATGGTTGGGGGCGAAGCATTCCTCGACCTGAGCCGCCGGGTAGTTGTCGATAATCAGCTTGAGTGGGTCGAGCACGGCAATACGGCGCTGATCGGAGTCGTTCATCACCTCGCGCATGGCGTCTTCGAACAGCACGTAGTCGATCAGCGAATCGTTCTTGG
>ERZ724516.724-NODE-724-length-20076-cov-7.529344_pt1 | contig 20076 bp, 12 predicted proteins | sample MGYA00376049_ERZ724516 | MGnify/ENA primary metagenome ERZ724516 (study PRJEB28724, sample SAMN07190886) | activated sludge metagenome | isolation source: activated sludge of sewage treatment plant in Hong Hong | place: USA: Christiansburg, Virginia | collected... | reverse complement strand
CGCTTGGCCCTGGCTTGGGCGTCGGCCGCCTGGGTAGCGGACCAGCGGCCCGCCAGCTGCTCGCGCGCAAAGTGCGACAGGGTCTGCATCTGGTCTTGCAGACTGACCGGCCTGTGGTTGGATTCGATTTTTTCGCTGAGGCGCAGATGGGAGGGTGACACCGGGGTCAGGCTGGCGGAACGTGGCATGCAATACACTCCAAATACCATAAATGTAGTAAAACAACATTTATAGTCTACCACCGGCAAACCTCAGAATCACAACTAAAACAATCTCAAATACCCGGGAATACCCCGAGCCATGTAGTCAAATTACTAATTCTTGAAAAGGGCCGGGCGAAAAGCCCGGGCCAGCCGTCAGCGGCTGTGCGAGGTCAGATGCGCGAGCGGACCGGCAGCACTGACACCCGGCGCCTTGCGGCGCGCACCCGAGGTCGCTTGGCCCGGCGCCACCTCGTCCAGGCCCATGGTGGCATCGCTACCCAAGGCGGGAACGCTGGTGCCCCGGTGCAGCGTGACACCCACTACCAGAATATCCACCATCAACAGGTGCAGGATGCGGCTGATCATGGGTACCTGGGTCGCAATGTCTTCCACATGGTCCACGATCAACGCCAGATCGGCTTTGCGCGCCAGCGGCGACTGGCTTTCGGTAATGGCCACCACCTTGGCGCCACGCTCCTGCGCTGCTTCGGCCACAGCCAACAACTCGGCAATGCGCCCGCTGCTGCTGATAATGAGCACCACGTCTTCCGGGCGCAGCAGGTTGGCAGATAGGGTTTGCAAACGCGGGTCGGTGTAGGCCACGGCCGATACCCCGACCCGCAAAAACTTGAATTGGGCGTCACTGGCCACTGCGCCGTAGTGACCCACGGCGTAGATCTCGAGTCGCCGCGCGTCCGCAATCATGCGCATCGCCCGGTCCATGCTGTCACGATTCAAATGGTCGCGCGCCTGCAAAATGGCCGACGCGGTATTGCCCAGAACCTTGGCGCCGAGCTCCAGCATGGAGTCCTTGCCAGTGACCTGAGTGTGGGTGATGGGAATGGTGCCGGTCAGGCCCGAAGCCAGACGCAGCTTGAAGTCCGACAGGCCTTCACAGCCCAGTGAACGGCAGAACCGGATCACGGTGGGCTGGCTGACATCGGCAGCCCGGGCAATGGTGGCAATCGGGTCATTCAGCGCCGAACGGGGCTGTGCCAGCACGTGTTGGGCGACCCGTTGCTCGGCGGGCGACAAGTTGGCCAGTGCACGCCGAATCTGCGCCAGGATAGCCGAGCCACTGGCGCCGTCGAGCTCGCGCAGCTGCGATGACAAGATGACCGCCGCACCCAGCAGCGTTGCGTTGGTGGCGGTGATGACAAAGGTCGGAATGCCCTTCATGTAGTCGGTAAAACGCCCCTTGTCCTCAAAGCGCTCCCGAAACGGACTTTGGTCGAAATACAGCCCCAGGCGGGGCACGATACCGCCACCGATGTAGATACCGCCAAACGCACCCTGACTGACCGCCAAATTAGCCGCGGCAGTACCCAGAATGGCGCAAAAGACATCAATCGTCTCCCTGCACAGCGGGTCACTCCCCTCCAATGCCAGGCGGGTGATTTCGGGCGCGTCCAGCGCGCGCTCGGGCAGTCCCGCGCGGTCCGTCAGCGCACGAAATATCAGCTCGATCCCGGAACCCGAAGTCAGGCGCTCAAAGGACACATGCTTGTAGGTGCGCCAGGCGTATTGCAGAATGGCAACCTCCCGCTCGTCATGGGGCGAAAAGCTGGTGTGTCCGCCTTCGGTGCCCAGCGCGATCCAGCCGTCGTCCGCCGGAATCAGGCCCGACACACCCAGGCCGGTACCCGCACCAATCAGCCCCACCATGCTGCGCGGAATAGCCGTACCACCGCCAAACTGGCGGCGCTGCTGTGACGTCAGCGTGGGCACCGCCATGGCCAGCGCGGTGAAGTCGTTGACCACCACCAGGTTGTCAAAGTTCAGGCGCTGGCGCATCTGCTCGATCGAGAACTGCCAGTGGTAATTGGTCATGCGGACCTGGTCGCCCGCGACCGGGTTGGCAATGGCCACCGCCGCCTGCTTGATGTCGCCGGGCGCTACCCCTTTGAGACCGGCGAGGTAGGCCGTAATGGCCGCATAGAAGTCCGGAAAATCCTCACAGCGCAAAGACTCGTTTTGCTCAAAAACATGCGGCGCCACCTCCAGCGCAAACCGGGCGAATGTACCGCCAATGTCGGCTATCAGGCGCGGGTGGTCAAAACGCGGTTCGGACATGTCTGTTTCCCTTTGGTCAGGGCAATGTGTCGAGCGCCCGACCCGCCCCCACCAGGGCCGGCGTGGACGCTGTAATCACCCACACGGGCAGTGTAGAGAGCCATGCCCGGTAACGGCCCTTGCTCTCAAAGCTTTGCCTGAAGACAGCTGCGTCAAATGCAGCACCCAGCCGCGGCACAACTCCTCCACCAATGTAAACACCACCCAGCGAGCCCAGGGTCAGGGCCAGATTGCCTGCGACATTACCCAGAAAACGGGTGAAGTAATGGACCGCCAGCACGCACTGCGCATCAGACCCCGCGATTGCGGCATCAGTCACATCGGCAGGCGCAAGATTCCGTGCGGGCCGCCCCTCCAGTGCGCAGACGGCCTCATACATATTCACCAAGCCAGACCCCGACAGCACCCGCTCGGCACTGACGTGCTCAAACTTCTTGCGCAGTATCGACAGCAGGTTGGCCTCGGTGTCATCGCTAGCGGACAAGGTCACATGACCTCCCTCGCCGCTCAAGGCGCTGTAGCGACCCGCCGCATCGGGCACCAGACCGGATACACCCAGGCCGGTGCCGGGTCCCAGCAAGGCAATGGTGGCGCCTTCTACCGCCGCTGCGCCGCCCAAAGCACGCAGATCACCCGGCGTCAGGGCCGGCAAACTCATGGCCAAGGCCGTAAAGTCATTGATGACCAGGCAACGCTCCAGCCCCATGGCTTTCTGAAACTCTGAAATCGAAAAACGCCAGGCGCTATTGGTCAGGCGCACCTCGTCACCGGTGATGGCGGTTGCGATGCCGATCCCGGCCCAAACGGGATTCTTGTGCCCATGTGCAGCCAGGTAGTTGGCGGCAGACTCCTGTATGGAGGCGCTCGCCTCACACGGTTGAACCGAAACATCCTGCAGCTGAGCCCCGGCAGACTCCTGCCATGCCCAACGGGCATTGGTCCCACCAATATCGCCCAACAACCTCGGAAAGCCTAGATTCATGCCCAAGTCCTTAACAACAGCCAACCCACTTATGGTGAACTTCGCAGTCAAGCGCCCTTAAAAAAAACCCCATCGCTTTAACGATGGGGTAAACCTCTTGAGAACCCTACCAACTAAACTCACAAAATTGAATGTAGTTTAAATACAAACAAAACTCAACAACCAAGGGGATTTTGCTGAATTGACCGCAGTTTAGTCCATTAACGTTGCTTATTCCACAAAAAAACTGCGGAATTGCACAAATATTAAGCAACTAAGGGTTTGTGCCTATGTCTCCACATATCTTGTTTTGGTACAAACGTGGTGCAACCGAGGATCGCAAGAACCATCGGTCGAGCCTTTGACGCCCCCTCAAAGAATGTGCAACAAAACGTGTTTCAGGAAAAAATTATGAAGAACGCACCCTCCCAGCTCGCCGGCGCACCCCATGCGCGTAGTTCGCTGTTCAAACTAGCCCCGATCGCTGCCGGTTGCGCCGTGTTGATCATGACGACCAGTGGCGCCTATGCGCAGGATTCAGCTGCTTTAAGTACCGTGACAGTGACCGGTATCCGCAAGGGTATTGAAGATGCAATTTCGGTCAAGAAGAACTCAGACTCCATCGTCGAATCCATTTCTGCAGAAGACATCGGTAAGTTGCCTGACAACAGCATTGCCGAGTCCATCTCTAGGTTGCCGGGCTTGTCTGCGCAGCGTGTCGCAGGACGCGCACAGGTGATCAGCGTACGCGGACTGTCCCCAGACTTTGCCACGACGCTGCTCAATGGCCGCGAGATTGTTAGCACCGGTGACAACCGTGGCGTCGAGTTCGACCAGTATCCGTCTGAACTGCTCAGTGGTGTCACTGTGTACAAGACACCAGATGCTGGCCTGATCGGTCAGGGCTTGTCGGGGACGTTGGACATGCAAACTGTGCGTCCATTGAATTTTGGCAAGCGCGTCGTAACCTTCAATGTGCGCGGTAGCCAGAATAGTCTGGACGCAGCAGCGAATGCTAAGCAAACCGGGAATCGCCTGAGTGCTAGCTACATAGATCAATCCGCTGACCGTACGCTGGGATTCGCAATTGGTTTTGCACACCAAGAAACTCCCGTAGCAGAAAATCAGGTCGGTTTATACGAGCCGTGGAAAACCGACTCGCGTGCTGGGTTGCCGGCCGGAACCTACGAATCCGACGGCATCAAGGCGTTGCGCCGTACCGGGGTTACCAAGCGCGATGGCCTCATGGCAACGTTCGAATACAAACCATCCAAAGACTGGTCCAGCACACTCGACCTTTTTACATCCAAGTCCACGCAGGAAGACACCGCCAACCAGTTTGAAGTGAACTTGGGTGATTACAACGGAGGATACCAACCTGGGCTGCTTTATACCGGCGTAACACGGAATGCCAATGGAACCCTGGTTTCCGGCACCGCGAGTGGACTGTACCCGCTGGTACGCGGCATGTACAACAAGCGTGAAGACAAGATCGATGCATTGGGCTGGAACAACAAGTTCAAGGTCGGTGGCGTGTCCATGTTAGTCGACGTGAATTACTCAAAGGCAAAACGAAACGAAGTTAGCCTGGAGAACAACAGCCAACTCGCTCCTGCCCCTCAGCTCGATACGATCCGTCTTGGGATCAACCAAGGGGACTTTTCAACGCTCAGCCCTGGACTGAATTACTCCGATCCAACGAAACTGTTCTTGCGTGGCACCATCTATGGTTCAGGCTATGGCAAAGTGCCGTCCGTGGAAGACATCCTCAAGGGGGTGAAAATCAGTGGCAGTATTCCTATGGACGGCTTCTTCTCCGAACTGGAATTGGGCATCAATTTTGCAGATCGATCCAAAGAGAAACACCAACCTGAAGGAAATATTAACGTCGGCATTCAGGGTGACACCACCATTGCTCCCGATCTGCAATACGGCAATGTGAATCTGGGATTCGCTGGCCTCGGTAGTATTCCATCGTGGAATGTCCCGGGGGCGGTTGCAAGATATATGACCTTCGATCCCAGTGAAACCTCGGCTGGCTACCTGATTGCGAAGGCTTGGACCGTCAAGGAAAAGATCACTACCGCCTACGCCAAGGCCAACATCGATTCGCAGGTTGGTTCTATTCCTGTGCGTGGAAATGTTGGCGTGCAAGTGCAAAACACCGACCAATCATCACAAGCCAACTATTTTGACGGCTCTGCGGCACCGGGCAAGCAAGTCAAGCCGATTAATGACGGCACGACTTACACCGACGTGCTACCCGCTTTGAACCTCGCGTTTAACTTGGGTGGAGACCAAACTGTCCGATTCGGATTGGCCCAACAGATCGCGCGACCAAAGGTAGCAGACTTGGCAGCCTCGGTTGACTTCGGGGTCGACAACACCACTGGCAAGCCCGGGGCTGGTGGCGGCAACCCCAAGCTAGACCCATGGCGTGCCAATGCTTTGGATATTTCTTACGAGAAATACTTTGGTAACAAGGCCTATGTGTCGGCCGCAGCGTTTTACAAAGACCTGAAATCGTACATCTACAAACAGTCACGCGACAACTACGACCTGTCGAAATATACGCCCGGCTCCACCGCGACTACAAACTTTGGAACCTTCAGTGCGCCGTTCAATGGTGCGGGCGGCACACTGTCTGGGATGGAGTTGGCTGCATCCTTGCCGCTTGGAATGATTACCTCTGCATTGAGCGGGTTTGGCGTTCAAGCCAGCGCCAGTTTTAATAACAGCAATATTGCTGTGAAAGATCCGGATAGCTCGTCCAGCGTAGGTAGCGGCGCAATCGAACTGCCAGGCCTGTCAAAGACCACCAGCAACCTGACGTTCTATTACGAGGCAGGTGGCTTTGAAGCCCGCATCAGCCAACGCAACCGGTCAGACTTCATTGGCGAAATCGGAAACTTTAACGGCAACCGCACACTGCGTTATGTGGTGGGCGAGAGCATTGTGGATGCGCAAATCGGCTACAACTTTAATGAAGGCACGTTTAAGGGCTTGGGATTGCTTTTGCAGGTGAACAATTTGGGTGACAAGGCCTACCAGACCTATGCTGGTACCAAAGATCGACCCTTGGAATACATCAAGTACGGTAGTTCTATCTTGTTCGGAGCGAACTACAAGTTCTGAAATCCTAAGAAGTAGGCTTGTTCGAGGCCCCGCAGCGAAAGCTGCGGGGCTTTTTCTATTGTCCTCACCCTTGCCGGTTTAGCTTTGGCGCCACCACCGGCACCGTCAACATGGTGCTGGCCACCGCCATCAGCAACAAAGCGGTAAAGGTCTCGTTGGTGATGATGGACTTGTCCAGCAGAATGTTGACAAAAATGATCATGATCAGCGCCTTGGTTTGCAGCAGCCAGCCAATGATGGACGCTTCGCCCTTCCCCCACTTAAGGATATTGCCGGCCAAGTGAATTCCGACGAGTTTGCCGGAAACCGAAGCGACCAGTAACACAGCGGCAGCCGCGAATACCGCCACGCCGCCCACATTCCAGTTGGTGCGCAATCCGGTGCTCAAAAAGAACACTGGCATGATGACCATGAGCACATGGTGGCGCAACAGGTCCATCTGCTCCTGGTTGAACCAGTGCGCATCCATGACAGCGCCTGCCAGGAAGGCCCCCACCATGAAGTGCAAGCCTGCCCAGTCAGCAGCGAAACTGCAGGACGCCAGCCAGATCAGGCTGGCATACCAACGGTCGCGCTCGGCAATACGAACCATCAAGTAGCGAAATGCAATCGTCGCACCGCCAAACACAAACAGAAACGTCACTTGCCGGCCCACGCGCGTCCAGTCCAGCAGGATGATGGCCAGTACACCCCAGATGGCGATGTCGTCCAGGCTGGCGTAGCGCAAGATACGCTGGCCCAATGGCGCGCGCAGGATTTCCAGCTTCTCCATCAGTAATATCAGGATCGGCAACGCCGTCACGGCACAGGCCATGCCGACCCCCACCACAAATTGCCACGGTCTGCCTCCAGTTCCAACCCAACCGTCAAAAGACAACATGCCCAGCGCCGCTACACAACCAAACACCAAGGGAACACCCAAGGCAAAGCCCGCGGTGATGCCACTTTCGCGCCGATTGGCCCAGGCCTGCTTCAAATCCAGTTCGATCCCGGCAATCATCACGAACAGCATGACGGCCCACCATGCAATGCCGTTGAGCGACTGGATGACCTGTGGATTGAAAACAAACTGGTAATACTGCGGATACACCGCTCCCAGAATGCCCGGACCCAACAAGATGCCCGCAATAATTTGCACCACGACCAGCGGTGCGTAGTAGTCGGTTCGCCCCAACCGCCAAATAAGGTAGGGCACGGTAAAGATGATCAGCATCGCGATCAGGAAAATTTCGGTGGTGTTCATCGGGCTACGAGGATACGCGATCAGCTACGTTACGGCGTATTGTGGTGGCCTAATCCTTTATCAACAAAAATTTCAAGGGTGTCTCCACCCGTGCGGCCCAATCGATCTCGCTGTGACCGGTTCCCTCAAACACGCGGGATTGCCATTGGGATGCTGTGTATCCCAATTCCCCTCCGATGGCATCAATTTCCATCTGGTGTTTGCCATAAATCGCGTCCAGACCGGTGGTTCCGTGGTCCATGTAGATCCGGTGTGAGCCGGGCTGGGGCAGGTTTTTGCGCAGGTAGGTTATTGCCGCCATTGGGAAAAAATCGTTTTGCAGCTTTTCCGGCGGACCCCATGCGCTGGGTCGCCCAACCCAGTGTGTGGACAGGGCTGCAACGCCGCCAAACACGCCAGGAAACTCGCACATGGCGTAGAGCGAAATCATGCCGCCCATGCTGGATCCCATCAGGAACGTACCGGTAGGTCCGGCCCGCGTGGAGTAGGTGCGGTCGATCATGGGTTTGAGCTCCTCCACGATGTAGCGCAGGTAGGCATCGCCCAAAGTGCGGTCCCATTGCGCACGGTGGACATAGTCCTCTCGCACATCAGTGGGCACCAGCGCCAGGTATTTCTCGGGGTAGTACTCGCTGTAACGGTACTTGCCGTTGTTGGGAATGCCCACCACAATCGTGTCCTGCACCCTCCCCTGTTGCGTCAGTTTTGATAGCGCCTCATGCACATTCCACGCGGCCTTGTTCCATGTCTGGCTCGCATCGAACAGGTTTTGCCCGTCCTGCATGTACAGCACGGCGTAGCGTTTTTTCGGTGTGTAGTCGGCAGGTAGCCAGACGTCAACGGGGCGGGCATCCACGAAAGCGGAGGCCCTTCCAACCAGTCGCTCGATACGCCCCACTGAGACAGCGGGTGGTGCATCTGGCCAGGGTGCGTCTGCCTGACTGAGAAAGGGCACCAGCAGCATGTTCACTCCCATCAAGAGCTGAACAACACGGCGCATATTGGTCCAGCGACTCATTGCACCCGCTTGAAAACTGAGTATCCCCCGACCGGTTGGACATCGGGAGTCACTATGCTGAAACCACCTGCGGGAACCGTGACCGTCGCCATGGACGCTAACACGCGCAGCGGCTTGGCGTCTGGATTGAGCAAGTCCACCAGCGACGACCCATTCATCAATTTCGAGTTGGCAATCAACACACGCTCGGTCACCGCTTTCTTTCCAGGGTTGACCAGAACAATGACGGTGTCGGCCACTCGATCGGTGTAGCGCTCAAACGCCAGCAGCTTGTTGCTGCTGACCAGACGGAAATTGCCGATGCGCAGGGCACGGTGGTCTTTGCGCAATTGAATCAATTTCTTGGTCCACTGCAAGGTCGCGTTGTTGTCTTTCACCAGGTCCCAGCGCATAGGCGAGCGGTTCGCTGGGTCTTCGCCCCCAGTCATTCCCAACTCACTCCCGTAGTACAGATTGGGCGCACCGGGTAGCGTGAACTGCAGCAATTGGGCCAGACGCTGCTGGGCCACTTGAGGCAGCACATGGGCCAGCCGGTCGTTGTCGTGGTTGTCCAGCAATAGCCAAGACTTGAGCATGGGCTCAATGCCGGACTCCTGCACCGTGCGGTCGATCATGGCGGCAGCAGTAGACGGCGCAATCAAACCGTTGACGGTGTTCAGGATCACGTCGCGCAGTGTGAAGTTCATTACGGCATCAACCGCAGGAAACCACTCCTTCGGGTAGTTGGGTATTTCGCCAACCACCAGCGAACCGGGCTTGGCGCTGTGCGCAGCGGCGGTCAACTCTGCCAGGTACTTCGGGCCGATGTCGGGCGCCACGTCCAGACGCCAACCGTCAATGCCTGCACGCAACCAGGTCTGCACGACCGAGTCAGGTTTGCCATAGACGTAGTCGCGCACTGCGGGGTTCTCCAGTTTGAGCTCCGGCAGGTTGGCAACCTGAAACCAGCCCCGCGCACCACCGGGGTATTGGTCGCCAAAGAAAAACCAATCACGGTAGGGGCTGCTGGGTTTGGCGTGCGCATCCTTGAATTTTTCAGAGTTGCGGCCCATGTGGTTGAAAACCCCGTCCAGAACCACTTTCATTCCCTTGGCGTGCGTTGCTGTGGTCAGCCGCGCCATGTCTTCCTGGCTGCCAAACTCGGGCGAAATTTTCAGGTAATCGAGTGCGTCGTATTTGTGGTTGGTATAGGCCAAGTGAATGGGGTTGAGGTACAGCACATCCACGCCCAGATCCTGCAGATAGCCCAGCTTCGAGGTCACCCCGGGGAGGTCACCGCCCCAGAAGTCCAACTCATGGCTCCATACGTTGGCCTGCGTCACATACTTGCCCCGCTTGGCCTCCTCACTCCATCGGCGCAGAACTTTGGGCGCAGGGTACAACGCGCGCTTGGCATCCAGATTGGCCGGTGGCACAAACCGGTCAACCAGAACCTGGTAAACGATGGCGCCATTGCGCCAGTCTTGCTCACGCGCCTCAAAAACGCCCTGCACGGCCAGGTCGTGTTGGCTGGCATAGGCCGATTTTGTGTCCTGACCGAGTGCAGGGGTGATGAAAAGTGCGCAAGCAATTGCGAGCCAGTACGTGGTGTGCAGAGCAGATGGTGGCGTCATGCGATCGGCTATTTGTCTAGTGCAGCAGAATTTCAACAACCAATGGAAAGTGGTCTGAGGGATAGAGGCCGTTGTACAAATCGGTCACGACACGGTGCTTTCTCACCTCCACGCCGGGGCTGACAAAAATGTAGTCAATCTTGTTGTCAGGTTGCATATCAGTGCCAAAGCCATTGAAGGTGATGTTGCCCCCAGTCGCTGGAACCTGCGACGCCGTCGCCGCGTCTCGCAATTGCCTCGTCAGGTTTTTGTATCCCCCAAAATCCGATCTGGCGTTGAGGTCGCCGGTCAAGACGACCGGCCGATTGGTACCAAAAGCTTGCACCAATTTTTCAATCAATTTGGCACTTTCACTGCGGGCGACCACACCTGCATGGTCGAAATGTGTGTTCAGAAAATTCAGGCCCCGTCCTGTGGCGCGACTTTCAAGCGCGAGTACGGCAACGGTGCGATTGAGCATCGCGTCCCAGCCTCTGGACACTGCTTCCGGGGTCTCGGAAAGCCACAGTGTCTTTTGCGAAACGATGGATAGCGCCGAGCGGCGTACCAGCACAGCGTTGATTTCTCCTTGCTCTTTGCCGTCGTCGCGCCCGACGCCCACCCAGTCGAAATCGCTCAACAAGGACACCAGGTCATTTACCTGAAACAGTTCTGCCTCCTGCAAGCCAATCACGTCTGGGTGTGCGTTCTTGATGACGTCGGCCACCAAATGTTTGCGTCGACTCCAATGGTTGACATCGCTCTCCCGCTCGCAGGAGCCACAGCGGATGTTGTAGCTCATCACCCGCAACGGTTCCGGCGCCTGGGCCGCGACGGCAACCTCGGTACCCAGCAACACGGCACCATACAACGCAGGTAGCGTCAGCGTGAGCTTGTCCTGTGCGACGGTGACGGACGGCCCACCTAACGCGTCTGTGAACCGATCGACATGCACGCCAGGGGGTAGCTGCACCGTGACGTTCTGTGCTGTCAGGGCATTGTTGGTTGCAGTGATGGCAACGCTGCTGCCCAGCTGACGCAGCAAAACGATGCTGTGGTCATCCACGTACAGCGGCGCGCCTATCGTGCCGCGGCGCAGCACCGCATGCTGATTACGCAAACCAATCAATTGTTTGAACGTAGCCAACATATCGGTGTCAGGCTTACCGCCCTGGTCCGCCCACGGGTAGGTGGCGCGGTTGTAGGGGTCATCGCCACCCGTCACTGCCACCTCGTCACCGTAATACACCGTAGGTGAGCCGGGAAACGTCATCTGGAACAGCGCGGCCAACTTGAGTCTTTGGCGGGCCTCGGCTATGGCCTTGGCATCGGTGGTATCGGCATGCCAGCCAAACTGGTGCAGGGCACGCGCCTGGTCGTGGCTGGAGAGCAGGTTCATCAGCGCATAGAAGGCCTGCGGCGGGTAGGCCTCGCGCATGAGCTCAATGTTGGGGTACAGGCTGCGCGCCTTGCCGCCGGCCGCATACTCCAGCACGGTATTGCGGAAGATGTAGTTCATGGTCGAATCAAACATATCGCCCAGCAGATACTTGGATGCATCAAACCAGGTCTCGGCCACGGTCAGGGCATCCGGCTTGTGCGTTTTGATGGCACTGCGCCATTCGCGCCAGAAGTCGTCCGGCACCCAGGGGGCCACGTCCATGCGCCAGCCCGCGGCGCCCCGGTCCAGCCAGGTTTTCATCACCGAGTCTTTGTTGCCATAGGCATAGTTGCGCCAGCCTCTGGAAGCCTTGTTCAGCTCCGGCAGGTCTGCCACATCGACCCAGCCCTTGTACTGCTTGGCCGGGTCGCTTTGGCTGGCGTCCAGCGTGTACCAGTCGGCATACGGCGATTGCGGGTTGATCCTGCCGCCCTGGAACGCGCCTGCCGAGCCATGGTTGCCAAAGCGGTTGAAGTACACCGAGTCGTTGCCCGTGTGGTTCAGGCTGGTGTCGGGCAGGACGCGGATGCCGCGTTTGGCTGCCTCGGCCGTCAGTCGGGTGAAATCGGCATTGGTTCCAAAGCCGGGGTCGATCTGTTTGTAGTCCGCCGTATCGTACTTGTGGTTGCTGGCCGCCTTGAAGATGGGCGTCATGTACAGGGTATTGGCGCCCAGCTCCTGGATGTAGTCGAGCTTCTGGACAATGCCCTCCAGATCGCCACCAAAGAAGTCGTTGTTGAAGTGCGCATCCGACCCATCGCCCGTGCCGGGCACCCAGGGCTTGTCGCTCCAGTTGCGGTGCAGCTCCACCGTGTGGTCGTGGTACCTGGCGACACCGGGCTTGGGATCGTTGGCCGGGTTGCCGTTGCGAAACCGCTCCGGAAAGATGTAGTAGTAAACGACGTCGGGCGCCCAGTCCGGCACCTTGAAGGCGGCGTCAAACACCGTCTGGCGGAAGCGCCGGATGGACCGGCTGGCGGCGGGTTTGAAATCCACAGCGCCCACTCCCCCCGAGCCCTTTTCGCGGGTCCAGAATACCGGGTCGCGGTTGTTCTGCAGCACATAGGTTGCAGACCCCACTTCCACTTCAAACCAGTAGCCGTAAATACTGACGCTATCAAATACATAGCTTGATGTCCATATTTCACGAGGGCTAACGGCATTTTTTACCAATTGCATTCGGCCAATCTCGGGGTACTCCAGCACTTCCTGGTTGCCCTCCAGGCGACGCTTCTCCACCACCAGTGTGATCTTGCTCACCCCGGGCAGTGCCGACACAGAGAAGTCGATGGCCGTGCCAACCACAACCGCGCCAAAGGGCTTCTTGTGCGCCAGCGCGCGCGAGTCAAACTGCAGGCTCAGTGCCACAGGATCGGTCACGGCGCGCGCGTTGGGGTCGGCGAAGGTTTTGGGGCCCAGCGACAGAACCGGCTGGCCGCTGGCGAAGGCCAGTTTCAGCGTTTGCTCGCCGGCGAACGTCAGCCGCAGATTGCCTTTGGCATGGGCCTCCAGCTCACCGCGCGGGTTCTTTCCAAAGGTGCTGGCGTCACGCCACGCGGCATCGCCAATCTTGAAGTCGTGGGCCGCGTCCAGCCGGACGTTGAGGTAGTAGGCATCGCAGCTGTACTGGAACGCGAAGTCTTCCTGCGCCGCCCAGTTGTTCATTGCACCACGCAGATACACCGTGGTGTCGCCCAAGGGGCTGGGCTGGCAAACGCCTGCAGCACCTGTCGGTGCCGCGCTGACCACCATGGCCAGGGCCATGGTCAGTGCGAGCCAGTGTTTCATCGGTCCGCTAACCCTTGACGCCGCCCGAGGTCAGCCCTGAGACAATCCAGCGCTGCGCCGCCAGGAACACCAGCGTGATCGGCAGGCCCGACAGCACGGCTGCCGCCGCAAAATCCCCCCACAGGTAGCGCTGCTCATACAGGTAGTACTTGGAGCCCACGGCCAGCGTCAGGTTGGGTTCCTCGCGCAGCAGCACGGAGGCAATCGGGTACTCGATGATGGTGCCGATAAAGGCCAGCACAAATACCACCATCAAAATCGGCACGGCCATCGGCAGCAGCACCTTGTAAAAGGCCTGCCAGGACGTGGCACCGTCCACCTTGGCGCACTCTTCAATCTCGGTCGGAATGGTCTCGAAGTAGCCCTTGATGGTCCAGATGTGCATGGCCACGCCACCGATGTAGGCTACGATCAGGCCGCCATGCGTCTCGATGCCCAGCCAGGGAATGAAGCCACCAACCGCTTCAAAAATGGCGTAGATGGCGACCAGGGCCACGGCCACCGGAAACATCTGCAACAACAGCATGCTGTTCAGAATGGTGGACTTGAAACGAAAGCGCAGGCGCGCAAAACCGTAGGCGGCCGTCGTCGAAATGCTGACGATCAGCAGCGACGAAATGGTCGCAACCTTGATCGAGTTCCACAACCACAACAGCACCGGAAACGGTGGCTGCACCACCACGCCATCGGCCTGTGTGTGCGGGAAGCCCAGCGCCAGCTTCCAGTGCTCCAGGCTGATCTCGGTGGGGATCAGGGAGCCGGTGGCAAAGTTGCCGGGACGCAGCGAGATGGACACCACCGCCAGCAGCGGGAACAGCGTGACGGCAATCAGCACCCACAGGCCCACGTGGGCGCCAACGATGCGCCAGCGCTGGCTCTTACCGGTAACAACGGCCATGGCTAGTGCCCTCCCTTGCGTTGGTTGTCATTGGACTGCGACAGCTTCAGGTTGACCAGGGACAGGATGGCCACCAGGAAGAAGATAACGGTCGATATAGCGGCCGCCAAACCGAAGTTGGCCCCGGCGTCGGTGAAGGCAATGCGGTAGGTGTAGGACACCAGAATGTCCGTGGTACCGGCCGGCAACTTGGTATTCAGATAGTCCGGCCGACCATCCGTCAGCAGGCTGATCAACACAAAGTTGTTGAAGTTGAACGCGAAGGCCGAGATCAGCAAGGGCGTCAGCGGCTTGACGATCAGCGGCGCGGTGATGCGCCAGAAATTGGTCAACGGTTTGGCGCCGGCGATGGCCGAGGCCTCGTACAGATCGGCCGGAATGGATTTGATCAGGCCCGTGCACAGCACCATGATGTAGGGGTAGCCCAGCCAGGTGTTGACGATCAGGATCATGGTCTTGGCCAGGGTCGGGTCGGCAAACCACGCGGGCTTGACGCCAAACACGGCATCCAGAATGGCATTGATCTCGCCAAAGTTCTGGTTGAACAGGCCCTTGAACACCAGGATGGAAATGAAGCCCGGCACGGCGTACGGCAGGAACAGCAGCGTGCGGTACAGCGTGCGGTACTTCAGCGCTTCCCAGTTCAGCAGCACGGCCAGCGTCATGCCAATCGCCGTGGAGAACAGCACGGTCAGACCGGCAAACACCACGGTCCAGAAGAAGATGGACACAAACGGGCCACGCATATCGGCATCGCCAAACAGGCGTGCGTAGTTGGCTAAGCCCACACCGACCTTGAAGCCGGGCTGCAGCCGGTCGCCCTTGGCGTCTTCAAAGTAGCCGGTGTCGCGGTTCGGCTGGTAGACCACGCCGTCTGCGAGGCGCTTGAGCGCGCCACCGGGCAGCGCCTGCCACAGCGGCTCGAACACCGCGAATTCATGCAGGCCGGCGTAGATCAGGGTGCTGTGGTCTGGCAGGCTCAGCCGCAAGGCCATCAGTGCACCGCGCTGTTCGATAGTCTGGCGCAACGTAAACGCGGCGCCCAGCACGGGATTGCCCGCCACGGCTTGCATGGCAACCGGTGCGGTGGAAGCTTTCGCCAAGACAATGGCGGGTGAAAGGTAGCGTTCACCCGAAGCACTGTCCCCTTGCGGCGTCAACAGCACGCGCACTGCATCGCCATCCGGGTGCACGCTGAAGCCGTAGGCCCGATTTTCGTTGACGTCTGCCTGGTCCAGCAGGTAGGCACGGGCCCGCTCTTCGCTGAGCAGGTTGTTGGCCGAGTAGTTGGTGAAGCCGATCTGGATGGTGTAGACCAGCGGGAAGGCGACGAAGACCAGCATCGCCACGACGCCGGGAAACAGGTAACGCCAGGCCAGTGTCTTGGCGGACACATAGACATACAGGCTCAGTGCGCCCAGGCTCAGGACCAGCGCCGCCCACACCGCCTGGCCACTGCTGTAGATGCCAAAGCTCAGCCACAACAGACCGAAGGCGACGAGTGCGGCGATGACGTTGGAAACCATGGAGGGTGAGGAAGAAGTGCGTGTTGCTTGCATGTCACTTCACCAGCATACGTGCGGCGGCGCCATCCAGCGCCTCCTTGGGGGACTGGCGGCCCTGGCTGATGGCCTCCAGCGCGGCGTCCATGGCCGGGAAGAAGCGACCCAGTTCGGGGATGTTGGGCAGGGGCTCGCCGGTGCGGGCGTTCTCCATCGTGGCCCGGATATTGGCGTCGCCCGACAGCTCGGCAAAGTACGCCTTGTTGGCCGGCGTACCCAAGGGCACGTCGGCGGAAATCATCTTGAGGCTGTCGACGCGCAGCATATGGTTCTCGACGAACTCGCGCGCGATGTCCTTGACCTTGCTGGGTGCGGCAATCATGCAACCCAACACACCGACAAAGGCTTTCGATGGCTTGCCGGGAATGACGGCCGGCACCGGTGCCACGGTGAAATTGATTTTTGCCTTGCGGGCGTTGTCCCAGGCCCAGGGGCCGGTGATCATCATGGCGATTTCGCCGCGGGCAAAGCCGGCTTCCATTTCGGCGTAGCGCGCGCCACGCGGCATGTAGCCCTCTTCGATCAGGCGCGACAGCATGGTGGCGCCGGCCAATGCGCCTGCGGAGTTGACACCCACGGTGGACGGGTCCAGCTCGCCCGAGGCGGTGCGGCCAAACACCTCTCCACCGGCACCCGCCAACAGCGGCCAGGTGAAGAAGGATTTGTTGTAGTCCCATAGCAGGGCCTTCTTGCCCTTTTTGGCCAGCTCCTTGTCCAGCGCCATCACCTCATCAAAGGTGGTGGGCACGGTCTTGACCAGGTCGCGATTGACGACCAGGCCCACGGCCTCAATCGCCAGCGGATAGCCCCAGACTTTGCCTTTGTAGGTGAAGGCCTTCCAGGCGGCATCGTCAATGGCGTCACGCACCCGCTTGGGCGGATGGATGGGCACCAGCAGGCCGGAGCGCGCCCATTCACCGGTGCGGTCATGCGGCCAGCAAAAAATGTCGGGGCCCTTGCCCGCAGCCGCCGCAGCTTGAAACTTGTCGGTGGCGCCTTCAGGGTGTTGCACGACCACCGTCACGCCGGATTCCCTGGCAAACGCGTCGCCCACTTTTTGCAGCCCGTTGTAGCCCTTGTCGCCATTGATCCAGACCAGCAGCTTCGGGCTGTCCGCGGCCTGCACGGGCACCGCCAAAGCGCTGGCCATCGCCGCAATGCCTGCCAAAACCAGACCCCGCATCATGCCGCTCCGCGCGCCGGCACTGTGCGCGCAAAGGCCTGGCCCGCCGCGTCAAACAGGTAGCAGCGATGGGGCTCGACGCCCAGCTCCAGCGTATCGCCCGCCTTCACGCGCACCACGCCATCCAGTTCGCAGGTCAAGTCCTCCTCTACGCCCGGGAAGGCACAATAGGCGTAGGTCACGCTGCCCAGGGATTCGACAAAGGTAACCTGCGCGGTCAGCCGGTTGGCATAGGGGACCCGCGTGATGTGCTCGGGCCGAATGCCCAGCGTCACCTTGTCGCCCGCTTTGGCCTTGGGCGCATGGACCGCACAGTGCACCAAGGCACCATCGTTGAGACGCACCGTCACATCGTCGGCGTTGGCGGACACAAATTCAGCGGCAATGAAGTTCATGCCGGGCGAACCAATGAAGCCGGCCACAAACAGATTGTCAGGATGCTCATAGAGATCCAGCGGCGAGCCCACCTGCTCGATCCTGCCCGCAGACAGCACCACAATGCGGTCGGCCAGCGTCATGGCCTCGACCTGGTCGTGGGTCACATAGACCATGGTCGTCTTCAGGTCCTTGTGCAGCTTGGCAAACTCGTAGCGCATGCGCACGCGCAGGGCGGTGTCCAGGTTGGACAGGGGTTCGTCGAACAGGAAAACCTCCGGCTTGCGCACGATGGCGCGGCCGATGGCGACCCGTTGGCGCTGCCCACCCGACAGGTCCTTGGGCTTGCGGTCCAGCAAATGCTCAATACCCAGAATTTTGGCCGCCTGGTGCACCAGCCGGTCGATTTCGGCCTTGGGCATCTTGCCCAACTGCAGACCAAACGCCATGTTGTCGTACAGGTTCATGTGCGGGTACAGCGCGTACGACTGGAACACCATGGCAATGCCGCGCTCGGCAGGTGGCACGTCATTGACCAGACGATCGCCAATGTGCAGCGTGCCGCTGCTGATCTCTTCCAGGCCCGCAATCAGCCGCAACAGCGTGGACTTGCCGCAACCGCTGGGGCCTACAAACACCACGAACTCGCCGTCACGGATGTGGAGATCTACATTCTGCAAAATCCTGGCATCACCAAACGACTTGCCCACACCCGCCAACTTTACGTCCGCCACGCTGTACCTCCGTTCCGCACCCAGGCTGCGGATTTCCATGAATCATTCAGCCCGGTCAGAGCGACGCAAAGCATCCCTGAGTATACTCATCAAAAAGTAGTAATACAACACAGGGAAAACACCAAAATCAACGACGAAAACTCCAACTAATGCCTATTTATAAAGGGTTTACCCTGACAATTTGTATTATTACTACTTATTAATTCAAGTTAAAAAACCGCGCAATCCCCACACCCATGCCCTCACCCACCGCCACCTTCCCCGCCCATAGCCCACGCGTTCTGGCTGTCGCCTGGCCCTTGCTGGCCGAGCTGGTGCTGGGCTTTGGCGTCGGCTTTGTCGGCATGTGGCTGGTCTCCAAAGAGTCGGACACCGCGTCCGCCGCTTTTGGCCTGGCCAACCATGTGCAAGGCGCGTTCTTTCTGCTGTTTCGCATCATCAGCATGGGCGTGGGCGTGGTCATCACCCAAAACCTGGGGGCCGGCAACCGCCGCGACGCCGACCGCACCGCTCTGGCCAGCCTGGGCGCCAGCACCTGGCTGGGGCTGGGCAGCGCGCTGGTGCTCTTTGCGGCCACCAACCCGCTGCTCACCGCCATGCAAGCCACAGTCGAGGTGCGCGAGCTGGCCGCGCCCTACCTGCACGTGCTGGCATTTGCGCTGTTTCTGGACGCTTTCAATGCCAGCATGGCCGCCGTGATGCGCTCCCACCTGCACACGCGCGAGACTATGCTCAACATCCTGTCCATGCATGCGCTGCACATCGCCTTGTGCTTTGTGCTGATGCGCGGCGTGGGGCCGATTGCGCCGATGGGCATGGTGGGGTTTGCACTGGCATTGGCGGTCAGCCGGGCCTTTGGCCTGGGCGTGCACCTCTGGCTGTGGCGCGTGGTGCTGGACCTGCACCCGAGCTGGCGCGACGCCGTGGTGGTTCAGTGGGACACACTGAAAAGCTCCATCGCCATCGGCCTGCCCGGCGCCGCGGAGGCCATTGCCTACCGCATGGCCATGCTGGTGTCCGTGACCGTGGTCTCGGGCATGGGCACGGCCGAACTGGCCACGCAGGGCTATGCCATGCAGATCATGAACGTCATCGTGCTGTCGACCGTCGCCCTGGGCTTTGCCGGCGAGATTCTGGTCGGGCACCTGATCGGCGCGGGTGAGCTGCGGGCGGCCTGGCTGCTGGTGCGCAAATGCCTGTTCTGGGGACTGGGGGTCTCGCTGACCGTGGCCATCCTCACCGCCGCGAGCGCCCCGTGGACGCTGCGCCTGTTCACCAGCGACCCCGCCATCATCGCCCAGGCAACCACCTTGCTGTGGCTTACGGTGCTGCTGGAGCCCGGTCGAACCTGCAACATCGTGGTCATCACCGCGCTGCGGGCCGCGGGCGATGCGCGCTTCCCGGTGCTGGCCGGGGCGGCATCCATGGTGGTGATCATGGGCTTTGGATCGTGGTTTCTGGGCGTGCAACTGGGCCTGGGGCTGGTGGGCGTCTGGATCGCCTATGCGCTGGACGAATGGGTGCGCGGCGCCATCATGACCCTGCGCTGGTTCCGGCTGGGCTGGGTCAAACAGGCTGTCGCGTCGCGCCGGCAGGTGAGCCGCCAACAGGGTCCGCGGTCTTAGTCAAAAAAATTGTCCAGGTCGCTCTGGGAGAGATTGCCCCCTTCGCCAGGGTCGGCGGTCTCTTCGCCAACCCTGTCAGCGCCCAGGAGGGTCGCGTCCTCGGTGCTGGGTGGACCCTCAACCAGTTCAAGGTGGCGCGGGTCTACGCGAAACAGGCGAAGCTCCAGTTGTGCACCGTCCTGCGGAAAATAGACCGTGGGCTTTCTGACGAGGTTGCTATCGGTTTGGACCACGCCAATGCGTCC
>ERZ724516.715-NODE-715-length-20199-cov-5.806146_pt1 | contig 20199 bp, 28 predicted proteins | sample MGYA00376049_ERZ724516 | MGnify/ENA primary metagenome ERZ724516 (study PRJEB28724, sample SAMN07190886) | activated sludge metagenome | isolation source: activated sludge of sewage treatment plant in Hong Hong | place: USA: Christiansburg, Virginia | collected... | reverse complement strand
GAGAATTTCATGAGAACCCTTGAATAAAATGTGAATTGTATTTATAGTTTACTTTATAAAAATCATATATAATGTAGGTGAAATTACAAAACAAATCGATTTTGAAAGTTTCGATTGATTTTTCCTATCGCACATGATAGGATTTAGAAAACAAACATACGTTCTGTTTTCACAGAGCCAACTATCTCCTCATCTTCCCTGCGCACCGCGCCTCTGCCTTTCTGCATCATTTGGAGTAATCTATGGCTAATTTTGGAACCGAGATGGGCGTGACCGGCGTGCCGTCGTTCAATGGGCGGGAGGCGGATCGCTATCTCACCGAACTGCAAGGACCGGAAGGCGTGCAGACCATGGCGCGCATCCTGCGCCGTGAACCAGCGGCATATACAGTGCAGAATGCAATCCGCCTCACGGCTCGGCAGGCTACGTGGAAATCTATCCCCGCCACCGACGCGGCGGGTGACAGGCGGGCGGCAGAGTTTGTGGAACAGTGCCTAGAGGATATGTCGCACACGTTGTGGAAGGCGCTTTCGTTTGCGCTTTCGTGCCAGGCGTTTGGCTTTGCCGATTTGCACATCGTCTACAAGCGGAGAAGTGGACCCGTTGCACGCGGCTCTTCCCCTTCCAGCCTCTTCAATGATGGCTTGGTCGGCTTGCGCAAGCTGGCAATTCGCCGCCAGGAGACCATTGATTCGTGGGAGCGCGACGACAATGGCGACCCCAAATTCATGGTACAGATCGACCCAGACACGGGTAAAAAGCTGGTGCCGGTGCCAGTGGAACGGATGTTGCATTTCATTGGTGGCGATGACCGCGGTGCGTGGGAAGGTATCGGCTGGCTAGAACCTGCGTATAAGCTCTGGCATATGATTCAGGGCTTTGAAATCATTTATGGCATCGGTGCGCAAAGGTCATTTGTGGGCGTGCCGACATTCGAGTATGTCAACAAGCCAGACCCTGACTCGATTCGCATGGTGCGCGAGATGGGGCGCAAGCTGACCATTGGCGAGAACCAGTACATTGAGTATCCCGGTGCCGTGGTGAAATTCTCGCTACAGTCCGTGACCAATGGCAACGCGGGCGAGTTGCGCGAGCAAATCAAGGAGCTGCGCTGGCAAATGCTCATGCTTGGGTTGGCGCAATTCCTGCAACTAGGCAACAGCAGCTCCGGCTCGCGTGCGCTGGCAGACCCGCTGATCGTGATGTTCAAGTCGGCAATCGACGCGGCAAACGATGAAGCCGCCGACGTCCTGAATCGCCACCTGATTCCCCGCCTCTTCGCGCTCAACCCATCGCTCAACACGGGCATTACCCAACTGCCCAGAATCGTGCCCAGCCGCGTCAACGCGTTGGGCAGTGAAGTGCTTTCCTTCCTGGGCGGCATTCAATCCTTTCTGGCGGGAGCGCCCAATGATGACGCGCTCTGGTTGCGTGAAATTGTGGGAATGCCAGAGATTGACACTGGGACGAACCCACTGACGCAAGCGCCAGCAGAACAGCCCGCCGCGGACGACCCGACCGCAGACGACCCACTAGATGCAAACCTTTCAGCGCCCCTGTCGCCGCGTGAGTTGGCGCGGATGCGGACCGCAACGCGGGAGTTCGGCAAGGCGGCTGACTTGTTCGAGCGAGTGTACTATGCTCAATAGAGATGAGCGTGTACTACTGCTGATCGGTGCTGGGATTATGCCTTCCACCGCCGAATGGCTTGTCTCGGAAGACGACAAGGCGGGAAATCGGCTTGTCAGCGCACGCAAGGCGAAAGGCATGGCGAGGATTGATGAGGTGGATGCCGAATCCGCAGCCGCGGCGTGGTATGTGAACCCGGCAGTCCCGAACGAGTTGAAAAGGATGCCTGATGCCACCCCCTTCCCCGCCTAATCTGCCCGGGTACGCCTGGGACACACGCGTGCAGGGTGGACGCTATCGCGTGGTCAATGCCGATGGTTTGTTGGGGCGCTTTGTCAGCGAAAGCGAGATCGCCGACATCCTGCGCGAGATGTATGATCGTACAGACAAGCAACTCGCTGCGCTTGCGGCGGCGATGACAATCGGCTCTATTTCTCCGTCCCTCTTTCAGCGTGCCGTGATGGAGCAATTGAAGAATTTGCACTTGTCCACCGCGGCGCTGGGCGCTGGTGGCTGGGAGCAGGTAGACGGGCGGTTGTATGGGCGCGTGGGGCGCGTGCTGAGCGATGAGTATCGCTACCTGGCGCGCTTCATGCGTCAGTATGAGGATGGCGAGATTACGCCAGAACAGACAATTGCGCGTGCCGGGCTGTATGCCGATGGGGCCTATGGGCAATATCGGCGAGAGACCGACAGGCGAATGCGGCTGGCTGGCGTACAAGAGGAGTGGTTGCGCACTGAACCTGGTGCGTGTAACGTGTGCCGACTGGCAGAATCAGACGGTTGGGTGGAACTGGGTACACACGAAATTCCGAAGCATTCAAGTTGCAGATGTCATAAGGAGTATAGGATCCGTGATGAATAACTTTCAGTTTGAATGGCGAGTGGATGCCGAAAACTGGCTACTGAGTCCGCTCGGGACGAGGGTGGCAAAGGTGGAGGATGGGGCGTTGAAACTCTACGACAAACACGCAAAGACAAGCTTCTCATTCACGGTCGATGACTTTCGGCGGCTACTGACTGCCAGAGCAGAGCAATTGAGGACGGCGCAAGCGGAGTAAATACGAAAACGTTTTCGTATTTACTCCCTGCGTTTCTATCCGAGATCATCGGAATGAGTCTGCTGAATCCGATACACGCCCGCCAGAACGTTCGCCGATGCGATCATGAATCTCCACTTTCGCCCATCCGCCAATTCCAACACCAATCCCGCATCTGAAAAGCTTGTGCCCGTCTCTTGGTGACGCAATAGGTGCGCATCGCCATTCGTGACGCGGATATTGCCGGTCATCTCTTTCGGCTCGCGCGTCTCGCGCGTCTCGCCACCGAGCGCGGTGTGAACTTTCACTGCCTGCGTGACCGTGAGGCTGTACGTGGCATCCGCAATCCAGTTCTCATCCTTCAGTACTCGCCCAATGCCGTAGGGTTGTTCGATGGTGAACGTGTTTGTCCGGTAACTCATATTCCTCCTGGAAATAAAAAAGCGCCACCCCTTAACCATTGAAGGGTGGCGCACACGGCGCAAATATTGAACTGCATGGCGTTATTCTACGATGAAGAGGGCGATGATGCAAGAGCGCTGATCAGGGTTTGCCATTAGCCTTCACCAACTCGTCTATCCTGCGCGCAACCTCATCGCCGATGACCTCCCCTTTCAGGTCGGCAATCGTATTGGTTGACTTGAACACATAGACGAGCGATGCTACGCAGAAATCAATTGCGACGTTCATCGCCGTGAGCTTTGTCATGTCGCCGATGTTGGCGGCGAAGAGTCCAGATAGTTTAGCGATCAGATTTCTGTGAAGCCCGCGTTGTTCTTGCTCTGTTACTTGGGTTTGGTACTCATTTTGTCCTTTTGGTGCAGTACATGTTGCTGGTTACGGTTGCAGGCGGGACGCTTAGCATTGAACGTCGGGCTATCTTCTGGGACGCCGGACGCCAGTGCGAGGGTTTCTCATCATTGCCAACCTGCGGAAAGTAAAATCGACGCGAGTTGCCGTATCTTTATCTGTTTTGAAAAACTGCAAATCCTCTAATACGCCTCTACTGGTTGCTAACTCCAAACTGCAAAGTATCGCACCGAAATGAGCTTCACAAATTGCCCTGTATCCAGCGCCGTCAACCTCACACGACAGTTGCCATTTCAATTCGATAGGTTCGTCGCTGTCGCTGTCGAAGTCTGGCTTTTCAATGAGTTCGCACGGAATGACATGATCGCCGATTGTCAGATTCACAACCGTTTTCGAAGCCTCACCCATCTTCATGTCGTCAATTGTTGCCTTCAAGCTTCTCCCCTTTTATCTGTCGTTGTACCGATGACAGTATGGCGCTGCTGACCCTGTCCCTCAAGTAGCTGAACCTATCCACTGACTGGAGCAAATTCGGAAACTGCGCTTGCGCCCCGTCAATATTGCCTAGCCAGAACGCGTTCGTGGGCGCTGACTGATCGGGCAGGGTATCGACAAACAGTACCAGCATCTCCAAAAACACACTATAGTTTGCGTCGGTGCGGACCATACCAAGCGATAACCGCGACGATAATACATTTGTCCACATCGGGCGAAAGTTCAGTACCATAACACTCGGTCGGCGACCTAGTGTTGCAGTGTAGTCCGTCACAGCCTTTTCAATTGATAGAACTGTGGCATCGTGCGCATTTTTATATGTATCATCAAAGCTAAATTCAACCTCATACCACTTGCCGAGCGGGACATTCTCAGCCGTCAACGCGGTGACGACACCGTCGCATATGCCTGCGAATAGCCGATTGCAGACACCTTTAAAGATATCATCTACCTGGCGATTGAGATAATCATCCCCGTGGGTATCCATGTCACTCGTTGGATCAACTCCATTCGATAGCATTATTTTTACCTCGAAGCACTACTGAAACAAGTCCCTACCGTAATAATCGCTTGCCGATCTTGTGCATTCGCATAAATTATTCGGTCGCATCTTGAATAGCAACAGCAACGCGTCTGTCGGATTGCGGGTCAATTGTTACTTTCAGGCTTTTCCCGCATGTTGGGTACTTTGAATACGCTCGGCTATGTAGTACCTGGTTGGGGCATGTTTGCGCTGACTTCATTTTACTCGCAGTGTCCTCCAATCTGGCAAACTGAAGACTCTTCTTCAAAGTCCATCTGAAATTGCTTCCCGCCGCGGCTTGTTTGCGCCCAGAGCACTACATCATCGACGGTGCAAACATAGTGCTCAATCCCATCTTTTCCGACCACGCGCTTGGAGCGAAAATTTCGGGTGACTGACGACGGCGCAAAAAAGCCGCTGTACGTCTCCTCGCCCTGTCTGTGCTCAGAAATTGCCAGTTCCCAGTCTCGAATAAAATCAATTCTTTCGGGTCGCCACTTTGCCATTGATTTTATTTCAGCTTTTCGGCTATTGATGCAAGGAAAGCAGCCAACCCGCGTTGATCCGATATCATAAAGTGGGTTCCTTGGGATGCCAGCCGCGGAAAGTCGGCGCTAAAGCGCCGACTTTCCGCTTTCACTCATCGCCTCATCAGCATCAACAATATCCGCAACCGCATCAATTGACAGGTGACGCTTATGAATGTCCCAGACATCCCCCAACGACCAGTATGCCAGTGGGTGGCAAGTATCAATAATGTAATCGCTATCTCTACAGCGAAACACATCGTAATCAAATAGTTCGGCATCTCCACGATTGTTTGACGCTTTGCCTTCTTGCCTGCGCACGCCAGTGACGTTTAATGGGCGCAGTCCGTGATCAACAAATAAACTCAGCAAATCATGTTTTGGGTATATTTTGAGCGACTGGGTGCAGAAGCGTGCCTTCGCGCTGGGAAAACGAGATTTACGCATTGATAATTCATACAGCGTCTCGCCAGGATTAATCACGACGATGTCGCCAATGACGGATTCCAGATAGCCAAGAAAGGCATACGTGAATGGATCTTCGTTTCCAGTTTCACAGAACGTAAAGACGACCCTCGACATATCCCAGCCACTCTCAAACTTTACCCACAACGCGAGTGCCGTAGAGTCTTTACCTCCTGATAAACCAACTGTAATTATGTCGAATTTGTCTATATTCATATGGCTCTCGATTCTAATCATAACTATCGCCGCTTGATGGTGAGTCGGCGCATGGGGTTTACTCCGTTCGCTCAGCTGACTCCAATGCTAAATTAACTCTTTGACCATCAGTGGATTCCTCGTCAAGGCACCATACAACTTCGGTTACAACGCAATATGTATCTTTAGCGATGCGCACTATGTCACCTTTAGCTGGAATATGTTGCATTCTCCACTGGATGATCTTGCGATTGTCTACAAACGCATGAACTTTGAACACATCTACCCCCTTCTCATCCTTGTTTTAATGCCGTCGATAATCCTGTAACTTAATTATTTTCACCCTTCGATTGATGGCGGCCTCGACCCGTTTTCCTATATCGGACATTTCTGTCACATCTCCACCAGGATGAGACAGGAATAACCAACCCCTCAGCAGACTACTGTAAATATCTTCTAGCACGTAAAAGTCGGTGAGCCCACGATAAACGCGTACGCGGCACTTATACAGCCGTGCCACTCTTTGCGCCTCTGTGCAGGCGTCCGTAAATGACCCTGTATGGAAAATCATTGCGCATCTACCTACTCTCGACGCTAATTGTTGTTATTGCCGAGATAATTCCTTAAACTCTTTTTTCATTCGCTTTGCATATCGTTGCAACATGTTCTTATGCACACCACACACAACATACTCTTTGCCACCTACTACCACATTGAATTTTGATGGGTTGGGGCAACCAATAGAGTATTCACCGTTTGTGAATCGTGTGCCTTGAATGTATTTTTTCTTCCATATGTTACAATCACATGGTGTATCCATTTCTTTTCCTCTCAACGCTAATCCTGATTATCACCGAGACCATCCCCGGTGATAATTGTTGATAAATCACTCAACGGCTTCGTACATTTCCTCAAAAACATCAGGTTTGCACACCTGTTTACTGCCATCTGCATTTGTGATGATCCAGTCACCATCCGACAGAAATACACGTCCGTTTCCAGCGACTACGGATGCTCTGCCGATGTAGCCTTCGTCTGGGTAGGTGACTCCATCAACTTTCACTCCGTCCCCAAAAAACTGCACTGCCTCAATTGTCGATTTCTTTCGGAATTTTGCCATTGCTGCCCCCTTTGCATCAACGCCGATCCTGGTATTTGTTACTTGCGAGATGGGATTCGCTTTTTCTCTGCATCTATCTGGCGTTGCACCCTCTCCAACTCGCGATTGATTTTGTTCCGCTGGGATTGCGTTCGCACCTGAGACGCTTCAACCCGCAGATTCGCCTTTTTTTCTAGCAGCGAGTTTAATAGTTCCCTCAGCACAATTACCTCCCCTCGTCGATAATCACTGTTGCTTTGTGGAGCCACCCAGCCGCCAATGTGTCAGGCCGCACCGTAGTGAACGCCCTTCCGTCGCAAACTGGAAAGCTTACCCAATCAATGCAACTCTTCCATTACTTCACTACAATCGGCAAGTACACCCAGAACGGCATGATAAACGATGGTGGGGTCGAAATGTCGATGGGCGGCACCTTCTCCGCTAATTGATTGCCATCGGCGTCGTACAGCACGATAAGCGACGTGTATTGCGGCACGGTTAAGGTACCCCCGCACTGGATGCCGCTTTCAGAGCGAATCGCCCCGTCCACAAACTTAAACTCAGCCCGAATCGCGCCGGCATATGTGCCACAAACTACTTGGTAAGTGGCGTACAATTCGCCTTTCTCATTGCGCCCAGTACCGGCGTAGGCAAGCGTTGCCGGTTCACTGGTCTCACTATTCGCAGTCGGCTCGATCACGCAACCGCTCGTGTCGATTGTCGCCGATGCCGATGCCGCACCAGGATACCCAGGACGTTGCTCAACAGTGAGGGCAAGCGCACCCTTGTACACTGCAAAACCCATGCGATACGCCTCGCCTGTGCCCAGTTGAATCTCGCCAGTGATGACCGCTTCGCCATTCACCGTGAGCGTCCATTTCGTGACGTCTGTCATGTTGCTGCCGGTGTTCGTGATCGTGAACGTCGATAGCCCGTCCATACAAATGGATGTGACCGTCAACGAACTGTTGTCCCAGACTACCTGAGTCGGCGTAATGGTCGGCGTGGGCGTGGGCGTCTTGGTCGCAGTCTTAGTTACGGCTTTTGTCGCGGTGGCTGTTGCTGTAGAGGTGCCCGTTCCGGTTGCTGTCACAGTGGGCGTGGGGGTTGGCGTGGATGATTTGGTTGGCTTGTCGGTCGGTGTTGCGGTCGGTGTCGCTGGGCAATCAAGGAGCGCAACCGCCCATTCGTTGGATTGTCCGCCCACGTGCCCATTGCCCCACACGCCCACTGCCGTGGCACGAATCGTGAGCGAGTGAATGCCGCTTGCGGTCTGGAAAGTACCAGAAATTTCCCGCTTTGGCGTGGTTGTGTCGGTGAATGCGGAGTGGGCAACAATCTCCCATGCGCCACCGTCCGTGCTCTTCTCGACTAACACATCAGGGTTGAGTCCGCCCGGTGCGTTGTAGTCCCATGTCTTTGCAATCCATTGAACCGCAAAGCTACCATCCGCCTGGTGGCAGGCTGTGGCTCTTACATCGATGTGGTGCTCTGGTACCTGTTCGGACGCCAGAGCGGAGATCTACCCCAGCAAAACCGACAAAAATACCACTAAAAACGTACTTGCGCTTTTCTTTTTAATGCTGTACTGTTGTTTCATCATCAATCCTCCAGATTGGTGTTTAGACTGATTCGCACCGGTCAGGGACCGAATCAGTCTATTTTTTTGACTTCGAAAATAACTCGCGTTAAATCGTCGGATGTCTCTAGCCGCGGCTGAAGACTCAAATCACTACCTTCGTCTCGCATGAACCGGCGCGCTACCGCCGTGGCTTTGGCCATCTGATTGACAGCCGCCGCCCCCATCGCCTGTACTAGCACTTCCCCGTCCTCGCGCAGAATACCCGCAATGGCACCAGCTACCTGGGCGGGCGTGCTATCCTTCGACACTCTCACACATTTCATCGTCTCGATTACCTCCTTTCTTTGAATGTATTTATAGTGTATTGTTTATAGAATGCATTTTATGTGATTTATATTACAAAACTTAATCCATTTTTAAGAAATTGCGCGTCTTATCCGTGCATCACCGTTCTAATTCTGTCAGGCTAAAAAATTAATGTTGACAAGCCTGTAAACTTCTGATACCATACAGAAAGTAATCTCGCCTACATTGCGAGAAGATTGAGCCAGAGCCAAGAGCCAGAGCCGATGTGTTGCTCTGGCTCTTTCATTTTCTCTCAACATTGCAAAAGCCGGAGTCCAACACAGGGACTCCGGCTTTTTTTGTCCGTTTTTGAGGGACTGCAATGACTGAGGTAACAACCCAACAAAATAAAGAGCAGTTGCTGCACTTCATGTATGGCTTTGACGAGTACGCCTACGCAGATCCGTCGCCGTACTACCCGGAAATCGAAGCGATTCGCACCGGGCAGTTCACTGACATGAATGGCACGCCCATCACGATTGACATTGCCCTCCTCGACGCCCTGGTCGAAAACTTTGCCAACAACAAAGCTGGGCAGGAAATCCCCATCGACCTAAATCACGAACGCAGAGAGGCCGCAGGCTGGCTGCTGGGTGTTCGTCGCCTCAACAACAGTTTATTTGTTGCCCCAAATTGGAATGAGCTCGGCTTAAGCATGGTCCATTCCAAGCAATACAGGTATGTCTCTTGCACCATCGATCTCGTTGAAAAGTATCTATTGAGCGTGTCATTGACCAACTTCCCCGCGGTCAACAACATGCGCCCAATCGAACTATCACGCATGAACGAAGGCGCAAGTTCGTCTTTAATCGTTTTGTTTCAAAAACCGGAGGAATCCATGGCAAAAGACGTAAATGTCAAGCCAACAGAGGAGAAAGTGCCACCGGCTGAGTCTGAATCCAAGACTCCTCCGGCTGAACTGTCCGCCTCAGCGACTCCGGCTACACCTGTTGTGAAGAGCGACATCCCCAACCGGGATGAAGTTATTGCTCAGTTCCGCCAACAGGCAGACGCCGAAATCGCAAGCATCCGCAAGCAACTGAATGACCTCTTGGGCGACTTGCAAGCCCAGCGCCACGCAGCCGTTGCGGATTTCATGTCTCAAGTGCGCACGGAACGTCAGATCGCAGAGTTTAGCGAACGCGTCACCAGCACTGGAAAGCACGCCATCCCAGCCAAGCCCGCCGATGTCGCTGCCGTGCTGTCTGCACTGCCAGCCGCCAACCGCGAGGCGGTGCAAAACCTGCTCGAATCAATCTATGCCGGTGGCACAGTCGATTTCAGTGAGATGGGAACCAGCGCGGGCAAGCCAATCACCGAAACCGTACAGTTGAGCAGTGAGTGGCAGCAAGTGTTGCGCTCGCACATCAGCACCGGTGGCACAGTCGATGAGTTCTTTGCACTCAACGCCGACTTGCTCGGCGACAAGGGCAAGTACGACCTCGGCGCATTCGCAAAGAAGGAGGGCTAAGTCATGGCTGAACTCACACAGGGACGCGACTTATCGAATCGTCGCCCCTCAGCTCTGTTTACCGAGCGATTCAATGTCGATACGTCCGTCGCTCGCAGCATCTATCGCGGCCAGCCCGTCATCCTCGACAAGTCGGTGGATACAGTCAATATTGTCGGCTGGGTCGCTGCGGTCACATTGGTCACGGCTGCCGATGTTTTCATTGGCATCGCTAACGAAAACATCACCGTAGCCGCTGGCGATCTCGAAGTCACAAAAGAGATCGATGTCATCACCGATGGTGAAGTTGGGTTTCAGTCGGCGGCATTCACCGACGCCGACGTTGGCAAAACTGTCGTTTTTACCGACAGCGGAACCTTGGCTGTTGGCACTGGCTCGGCGACCCAATGTACCGCGGGCAAGATCGCACGCGTTGCCAATGGCTACGTCTATGTTCAACTGACCACACGTCAGTTCGTGTTCTAAGAAGGGAGAATAACCATGATTAACTCTGGACAGGTGCCAGGACATCTAATTGCCTCGGCACGAACTGGCTTCCTTCGTGCAAGCAAAGACATCGCACCGCTCTGGCAGCGCGTGGCAATGCAGATTGATATCACTGGCGCTACAGACGACCTGGTCGATCTGGGCGCACCCCCCATGCCCAAGAACAGCAAGAACGGCGCGGCCGTTCAGGGCATGAGCGAACGACTGTTGCGCGTGACGCCAGTCGATTGGGATATCACCATCGGCATTAGCGACAACGCCATCAAGGACGACCGCACCGGTGCACTGGAAAGCAAAGCACGAATGGCGCGTGAGAATTTCGACAAGCATGTCAACCAACTCGTCTTCTCTGCCATCAATGGCGGCGAAACGATTGGTGCCTACGGCGCGTGCTACGACGACAAACCGCTGTTTAGCGCGAGTCACGCCGACAAGAATGCGAAGTACCAGACCGCACAAAGCAACACGGGCACATCCGCACTCAGCGCGGCGACCTTCAAGTCTGTATACGCCAGTGCGTCCCTTTACGTGGACGACCAGGGCGAACAGACTGGCTACACACCCGACCTGCTGATTGTCAGCCCGGCACTCTTCTATGATGCCAGCCAAATCACTGCCAACAATCAGATGTATGGCACCACAAACCGCGACCTCAACCCCTACAGCGGTCGCGTGGACATGATCTCTGTGCCCTGGATTGATTCCACTTCGTGGTTTGTAGTGGACACCAAGGAATCGGTCAAGCCTCTGCTGGTTGTGATGCGCGAGGCTCCCTACCTGCAATCCGCCTGGTTCGACCCACAACAGGCAGACGGCGGGATGCACTACTTCAAGTTCTTCGCTCGCTACAACGTGCAGTATGGCGACTGGCGCTTGATCACGCAGGGTAACACCTAGTCCGCTGACATTTGGTTCAAGTTTCAATTCAGAGGTGCTCTTGCTACGGTGAGAGCACCTTAGATAAAGGGTCCTATGGAAGACACAAAAAGTGACAGCCAAGCGTCAACAGAGCCACAGGCAACGCCGAAAGCGAAAGCAAAGGCAAAGACCGTCATCGGCTACATGGTCAAGGTGAATGGTACCAGCCCAATCCGAAGCGTGCGCAGCGCCGGTGCCATTTTTACGGGAGAAGGCAGCGAGATTACTGCTGACCACCCCGCCCTGGCTGAACTCAGAGCCAATCCCTGGTTGGACGTGACCGAAGTAACGGAGTAATCGACCATGCCCGCGACACCCGTCTACACCACCACCAACTATGACCTGAGTACCGATATCGGTAAATTGCGCATGGTCATCAATGACGTCTCGCTACTGGACACCAATGCAGGCGTCAGACCAGATGGCACATTCTATGCCGATGAGGAACTTCAGGTCTTCATTGACCTCGCTGGCTCGTGGAAACGGGCAGTTTCTCTGGTGTTGCGGGCACTGGCCACCGCCTACGCTCGCGTGGCAATCGTGCAGGAAATGGATGGGCGCAAAGAGGACACCACTCGAATCGCCGATAAGTTGCAGGACGCAGCCGCCAAGTGGGACGAACAGTTGGATAAGGCGATAGCGAATGCAGCGACGGACGCGTCCGCCACGGTCTCATGGTCCAGTTGTTTTGGCTTTGACGATGGCGCGCCACGCATTTTTGGTGTTGCGCAATATGGTGCCAACATCGCCGATGCCGCGTAAGCACGTGTCTTGGCTTCAGTGCCACCTCGCAACCACCCTCACCTATCCACTGAAGATGAACTAGCAGGAGTTGGACATGATTGTTTGGATTCACAACAGCGAGTTGGATCACACAGTGGTGCTCGGCGATACCACCTATGCACCATCTGATGACCCCAACGATTGTCAGCCAATGCCGGAAGAGTTGCGCACCCACCTTGGTCTCAACGTGCCGACCACAACAGCGGTGGAAGTGCAGGCCGCACCAACGCCAGTGCCTGCAAAGAAAGGCTGAGGCGGGTAAATCGTAGCGGTCGCTAGGAAACTATGAGCGAATCACTCTGGAACGATATCGACGAGAGGTTACGAAGTCAGTTGGATGCCTACATGGGGCGCGCTTCAGCCTTTCCAACGCTAAAGCTACAGATAGTCGAGGCGTCAATCCTCACCGACCTGCTACAGATGGATTGGAAGAAGCGGGAGTTTCCCTTTGGCATTGTGGATGGTCGCGTTGAGGAAATGAATCTGCGCGAGCACGGGGACGATCTATTCAGCGCCAACGGTGAGGCGAGATTCAAGTACTTCATCGCCTGTGCAGTGATGGGCTCACGCGCGGTGGCAACCAGAGACGCAAAAATCCTGGACGCACGTGTACGTAAGTTCATTTTCGCGCAGATGAACACAATTCAGACTGTGGTGGATGACGATGGCAGTCACCCTGTCAGCCTGATTCCGACCAGGGCGACAGTTGCGATCTACCCAATCATTGGGACAAACGAGTATTACGGAATATCAATGCGGGCTTTCGATGTAATCGCCCACATGGAGGACTAAATGGCAAAAAGAGCAACATTTAAAGTCGCCAAGCAGTCGGCGAAAGGAACCGCGGCGACGACAGGCTTCCATTGTGGGTTGTACACCACAACGGGACTGGGCGAAAACTGGGAACTAGTGCCAGACACGGATGAACACGGCTGCACGACAGCGTCCACGGTCTTCCGTGACCTGTCGGCACCCACGCGCACCTTCTACACAGTGGAAGGCAACGCCGAAGGTTTTCTTTATCCCAACGTGATCGGGGCAATGATCCTGGGGTTGGGCTTTGCAGACAGCGTGAGCGGCACCACTGCCAAAACTCACGTAATGACAGCGGCGTCCGCAACCGCAGACCCGTGGCTGACCATTCTGCACGACGGCAACGCCGATGTCGGCTCAACGCTGGAGCGACGCGCTAAGGACTGCCGCACGACCAAATTGAAGATCGACGCCGACAACAATGGCGTCAAATGGTCGGCAGATGTAGCTGGTCTTTCTCTGGATACTGCTCTCGGCACAGAGACAAGCACGACCGAACCGACAACGAGAATGCTGCGCAGCTTGGGCACGTTCTCCCTGACCTTTGACCCGGCTGGCACACCCGTGGTTATCAGCAGCAACTCAAGCAATGCGCCACGCGGGCTGTCACTGACAATCGACAACCCCACAAGCAAAGATGACTACCCGTTGTGGTCGGCTGCGCTGGGCGATCTACCGCGTGACAGTGGCATTCGCATCGAAGGCGAGTTCAGTGGCATCCCCGTGCAGTATTCAGTCTACAAGCAACTGATGTGGGGTGGCGCAAGCGGCACAGCACCATCGGCTACGTGGAAGGATTGTTCGGCTGATATCAAATTCACGACTGCCGAAGAGATCACGACAGGCGTGCCGTATAGCCTGCAATTCACACTTCCTCGTATCCGCGCCTGGTTGGACCCTGATAACTACAAGCGCACGGGTGCGAATGATGGCAGATGGACCATTAAGTGGCAGATGTACGTAGGTACATCCACGCCGGTGACAGCAACCCTTATCAATTCAGTGGCAACGTACTAATCGATTGCCATCAACGCGTGATGGCAATCGACAAAAATAGACCATGCTAAGACCAACATACGAGTTTACCTATACTTCGGCACTTTCCTATGTGGAGGACAAGGCGATCAATCGGCTGATCGCACTGGCGAAGAAGGAAGACCAGAGCGAAGAGGAAAAGCAAGCGGTCGCCGAGCTGATTGATTTTATCCCGGAAGTAACGCAAGTGCGCATCACGGTTGCCCAATGTAATGGGTTGATGAGTGCCAAGTACAACCGGATGACGGTGGACGCACGCGATTTCTTCGTTGAGCAATCCGGGCTGACGCTTCCCTACGAAGGGGCGTTGACCGCTGAACAGGTAGACATTCGCAACGCCGCCTTTGACGCAGCGGCAGCGTTGGCAGCAACGGTGAAGTTTGAGCAGCGCACAACCAAGCCACTCGTTACCGCCGATGGCATCGCCTATGAGGACAGTGAATGGGTAGAAGGCTTGCCCGATGAACTCGCCACAGTGGCAGGGTTTGTCCTGGAGTGTCCCGACACCTTGCGTGACGCCTGGGTAACACGTGCCTATGACGCCAACCCAAACCTTTGGCGGCGATCTACGGATGAGACGGCAAAAAACTTCGGAGCCGTCAGCGAGAACGCATTGACGAAACGCTGACGGCAGTTGTTAAAGCGGAAGAACTTGCCAAAAATGGCAAGCGCAAGCCGATTCTCCACGACGATGACGAATGGAAGCGCGTGGAGATGGAAGGTCTGGTCAACCCGGATAATTTTGACCTCTTTCTGATGTGGTACGCCTTTGGTGGCACCGAGCGCGGTATCGGTTTACTGGAACTCACACAGTTGCCAGCCGATACTATCACTGATTTTCAATATATCCTGCGACGGCTTTCGGAGATTCGGAGCATAGAAACGAGTGATAAGCCTAGTTGAATCCTCACAAAATCAGCAGCAATGGGCAGCCGTCCAACGCACGATAAGCAACCTCTTACAGCCAACTCGCCAACAATTACAACCCGTCCAAGAGGCAATTCGCGCCGGCTTTACTGAGAACTTTGACACTGAGTCGGCGGGTGGGCAGCCATGGGCGCAACTCGCCTTGTCTACCGTGATCGAGCGCGTGTTGCTGGGCTACCCTGGCGAACATCCGATTTTGCAACGGTCTGGCAACTATCGCTCCACCTTCGTCGATGGCGGCAATGCTGAGCATATCAGCGATATCGACTACCAGGCGGGATTGACCTCGATATTTGAGGGTAGCGCAAATGAGATGGTTCCTTGGCACGAACAGGGCAACGCCAAACTTCCAGCCAGACCGGTACTTGTGATGTCGAGTCGGGCAATTGATGGCATCGGCGATAGCATCAACAGAATGATCAGCGAGATTTTAAATGGCAGATAGGCAATTCACCTGGGAAGCGATTATCGACAATAAGGGTGCGATTCGGTCAATCAATGAATTGACCGACACCTTGAAGCGCGCCTTCCAGCAGTCTGGCACAAAAGTTGAGCTTATCGACAAAGCATCTGTTGAGGCGGCAAAGGCATCCATTCGCAGTGCCACGACCGAGCAAGTGGAATCGCAGAAGCGAGCCACGATAGAGGCGCGAACGCAGTCCTCCGAGCGTGTACAGCTTGCTCGAAACGAATCCGCACTTGTGGCAGAGGCGGCAAAGGCGGCATCCGCCACCAAGATCGAAGAAGAGAGGCGCACAACCGCGTTACTGCGAGCTGAGTTGCAAGAGCGCCAGCGGGCAATCTCGCAGTCCAGCACGCAGGGTAGCCCGGTACCCACGGGCGGTAGCGGGCTGCAAAATGCCGTCTTGGGCGGCATCGCGGGCTATTTCACTGTGCAGGGCGCACAACAAATTTTCAATTACGCCAAAGAGATTGCCGCGCTCGATACCAGCGTCAGCCGCGCTTCAAAAGCCTTTGAAATTATGAGCGGCTCGGCGAATGAGGCGGAAAAGCGACTGCGAGCGATTCAATCAGCCAGCGGTGGCACGGTTACGGAGTTTCAGGCGATACAGATTGCCAACCAGGCAACATCGCTGGGGCTTGCCAAGTCGAGTGGCGAATTTGAGAAGCTAACCCGAGCGGCACGCGCTGTGACCTTCGTCTCTCCGGTCATTCATGACGTGCAATCGGCAATCTCTGAACTGGCCTTAGCATCAGCCAACCTATCGTTTCGCCGCCTTGACCAACTCGGTTTGAGCGTGACCGAAGTTAAGGCACGCATGGCTGATCTGAAGGCGGAGAACGGAAGCCTTGATGACAGTCAAGCATTTTTAGCCGCGTCGGTGGATGCGCTCAATAGCAAATTTGGCGGACTGCTGAATAGCACAGAGGCGCAGGCGGGCGGGGTTGAGCGGCTTACCACGGCTTGGGAGAATTTCAAAGCGAATATCGCCAACAGCAATATCGGAGAACTGATCAATAAAGAGTTTTCCGACGCTGCGTTTGCGGTTGATAAATTTTCCGCCTTCCTTTCTGGTAATTCATCGAAGCTGGGCACAGCCGACAATCTCAACTCCCTAATCGCCGGTAAGAAAAATCAGCTTACTGGTTTGAGCGATGGGGGTGCAGCGTATCAGGCGCAAATTGCCGATCTCGAAAGATTGAAGGGGCTTTTAGCTGAAGTGGATCGGCTGGCGGCAGCGGGTGTGCCTGGGCTTGATTCCTTCGCTGAGCGCATCCGTATAATGGCTAGTGAGTCGGTGGCGGCTGGTCACGTCACTGAAGACGCAGCCGCGAGTATGGGCTATCTGCAATCCGCACTCGCAGCGGCAGAAGGCGCGCTCGGCTCCACTACACAGGCTGGGCAGTTCTACGCCGAAGCGGTGAAGATCGCCGGTGCGGAAACGCTGGAGACAGACTCAAAGACCTCTGCGCTTTTGGCTGGGATGGTCAATTTGACGATCCAGTACAACACCGGTGCGATCAGCGCGGCAGAGTACGGAAACTACATAAACTCGCTGGGTGTCCAACTCGTGAGCATGGCGGGGCAGGCGGCTATCGCTGCGAATAAAGTCGCAGATTTGAATTACCAGACCGCCGTCTTCTACGCGGCAGCCAACAATAAGGCGTTTTTCGGCAGCGGTGGCACGGTCGGCACTCGCCCGATTGGACCATTGACCAGACCGGAAGCGATGTCGCTCGCAACCGATACATCAATTAATCCATTCACCGTGCAGGCACAAGAGAAGAGTAGAAACGCCTATCACAAGCAATTGCAGGATGAGCAGGACAAGGCAGCAAAAGAGGCTATAAAGGCGGCGAAGGCTGGGCAGAAAGCCTTCAACACTGCGGCGAAAGAAATGAATTCGATGATCGCTGGCATTGTCAAGGTCAGTGAAGTTACACAGCAGGATATGGAAGATGCCAAGAATGGTATCTACAAAGAAAAGCCGGACGAATACCTTCGCCAGTTGCGAGACGAAGTAAAGAACAAGAAGGATTACGAAGGGGTATCGATTGAAGATGCCGCGGAGGGGTTGAACAAAATCGGCGTCGAAACCGCTGGCAAGTCGGCGGAAGCAGTGCTGCAATTGTTCGAGCAGGCATATTCAAACATGTCGCTGTTCGCCGATGAATCCAACCTCAAATTTGTCAATGATGCGGCTGTTCAGTACCAGATTGACCTGCAAGAAAAATCTAAGTTGGGGCAGGAAAACATCATCAGGCACTTCGGCGGCGTGGTCGATGGTGCCGTATCGGCGATTGTCGGCGGTGGTGGTGGCGCGTCGACTGGTGTGGCTGGGGGCGTGGCTGCGACTGGCGCGGCACCTGCTATCAACATCGATGGGCAAGCCCTGGCGGGAAATAATCTTGACATCAAGGCGACCGTGACGGGGCTTGTCATTAGCCCGGACGTTGACACCGATCTATCTAAGAGATTCAGTTTCAAGATCGATTTATCGAAAGAGGGTGTGATCTCCGCCGATCCGAAAGTGATGGCGACCATCAATGAAAATCTGGGTAAGCTGCTGACTCCGAAAATCTGGGTAACAGACGAAGGCGGAATCAATGCCGATCCGAAAGTGATGGAAACAATCAGGGGAAACCTGGGCAAGTTGCTGACACCGAAAATCTGGGTAACGGATGAAGGTGGAATCAATGCTGATCTGGCGAAGATCGAAATCATCAAAGCGAACCTGGGCAAGATGTTAACGCCCAAAATTTGGGTAACAGATGATGGCGTGATCAATGCTGACCCAGTGAAGATTGAGACCATCAAAACAAATCTGGGCGACGCTCTGACACCGACAATCAACCCGATCATCGAAGTCACGCAGCAAGAGCAGGACTTAGCCAGAGTCAAGATTGAGCAGAGTGTTATGCCTACCTTGCGTCCAATTTTGGGCGATCCGACGCAGCAAGAGATCGTCGCATACCAGCAACGATTAGACTCGCTTGTCAAGCAAAAGCCAGCGGACACCCTGGCGGGTCAAGGCGGGCTGGGTAATCTGCTTGTGCGCAACGGCAAAGAGACCGGAGAAGAGAAAAATACATTGGCTGGGGACTACATAGCCAGCCTGACAGATAGCTTCAATACGCCTGAAAACGTGCTCGCTCTGGCGACCATTGGCACCGGCATTCGTGGGGCAATCGATAGCGGCATTCGCACTGCGCCAACCGGCGACGTGGGCACGGAGATTATCGCTCTTATCAATGGGCAATTTTTCAGTGAGGCGAATGTGATCACGATCAAGAGTATCGGCGGCAACGTCTTTGAGTTGATCATTGCTGGCATTCGGATCGCCATGCAGAAGAAAAACAACAATGTGGGGCAAGAGATTGTCAACACGATTGCGGCTCAGGTGGTAACAGCTACCGCCGAAGCAATCAGCGGGGAATAATGGCATATCAAATCAATGGTGTGAACATACCACAATCGATTTACGACAACGGTACTGCCGTTCCGCCAGACCGTGAAGCCCTCGCAGTCAACGGTCAAGGCACAGCGATTGAACCACGGCTAAAAACCTTTACGTGGGCATGGAATAGCCTATCAAAAGCTGACTACGAGTGGTGGACGCAAACCATTTTAGCCGATGCCTTATCTCTGCGATGCGCTGCGAGATTGCCCAACAGGACGTGGGTGGAAACGGCTTATTCGGTCGTGATCGTGCGCAAGCCCACGACGGCGGGGCTGAAGTATGGGCGGTACTGGAATGTTGAACTGACAATCGAAATCCTGTCATGAGCGAATACATTGAATTTAGAGCCTATGTAGGGGCGCAATGGCTACCCGATACAAGCCCATATTTTTACAACTGGACTGCCATTAATGATGGCGGTACAGATAATTTCGCCTACTCGACAACCCTAACATCGACGCTCTCATCTGGCGGAATCACAGCGAATGTTTCAAGCGCGTCCCTCTTCCCTTCGGCGGGCGGAGTCTGGATTGGTCCCGCCGCGGGCGGCGAAGGCTGGGAATACTGCCGATACAATGGGAAGGGTGCGACCTCGCTTAATGCGCTGGTGAGACCTACCAACAACATTGAGCACAATAGTAATCATGGCGTTGGTGCGGTGGTGCGCTTTTGGTTCCCGCTCGAAAATCACGATGATGGCAATTTGAGCATCAGCAGCACGCTCAACGACAGATGGAACGTCCGAACATGGTCGGCAACTCTTAGCGGTGTGCTGGCACCGAAAAACGTATTGCGTCCCGGTCACGTTGCCGTAATCCAGTCGCGCATAGATCCCGCTGGCGCCTGGACAAACTATCGATTGGGCTGGATCAGTCAAGCCAGTATCATCGATGACTACGGCTATACCGCTCGATGGAGTGTGAGTCTCGTATCATCCGCTCAGATGATCGAAACGCACGAAGCGCCGGTGATTGTCGCCGGTGAAATTAACCTTCTGCGCTCTGGCACAGTCGAAGCGAGCACGACCCTTGCCGCGGCGTGGAAAGAGCGACAAAGTAACGATTATGTTGCCGCATATCCATCCTTCGACGCTGGCAACGTCGCCGATGATGACAGCAATAGCCTATGGATCA
>ERZ724516.708-NODE-708-length-20270-cov-16.017809_pt1 | contig 20270 bp, 19 predicted proteins | sample MGYA00376049_ERZ724516 | MGnify/ENA primary metagenome ERZ724516 (study PRJEB28724, sample SAMN07190886) | activated sludge metagenome | isolation source: activated sludge of sewage treatment plant in Hong Hong | place: USA: Christiansburg, Virginia | collected... | reverse complement strand
ACAAGTTTGCCGGAACGGAGCGCATTTGTCGCGTCCGAACCTAGTTCTTCACGGTCTCAACGTGCCGGATCGAGGTTAGCCTTCAGATCTACGGCGACTTCAGCGGCTACACCGACATTGCCCGTGGAACCTCCCGTCTTTTCGGCATCGAGCTCATCCGGAACTTCCGCCAGCCTTACCTCTCCCGAAACATCACCGAATTTTGGCGGACCTGGCACATCTCACTCTCGAATTGGCTCCACGACTATCTCTACGTTCCTTTGGGCGGCAACCGCAACGGCGCGCTGTCCACCTATCGAAACCTGATGCTAACCATGCTGATCGGCGGTCTCTGGCACGGCGCCAGTTGGACCTTCGTGGTGTGGGGTGGGCTTCATGGCCTGTACCTCGTCGCCGAACGAGCGATTGGGGTTAGCGAGCATCGCGGGGTTCGGCCACCGATCAGAGCTGGGCAGCTTCCATCGAAGCTGTTCACGTTCGCTCTGGTGAGCATGACGTGGGTCTTCTTCCGGGCAGACGATTTCGGTCAGGCCATGGACGTCTTCCGCTCTCTCTTCAGTGGATCGGGTGGCCTCCCTATCGAAGACGTGATCCTCGTTGGCGTCATTGCACTGGAGGTCCTCCTGATGGACCTCTACGCACGCAGGCAGCCCGCGCTGATGAAAGTTCTGCAATATCCAGTGGTCGAGGGGTTCGCTTACGGCATGCTCGCCGTTGGGGTCATCGTGTGGAGTGGAGGTGGCGGTGCGCAGTTCATCTATTTTCAGTTCTAGACACAAACGTCTCTTGGGATTGGCTTGCGGGATGATGCTTGCGCTTGTCGCCTCCGAGGCTGGCGCGCGGCTGCTCGCTCCCGGGTTTGGGCACAACGGCGACTGGCCCAGCAACGAGACGTTTGTGAAGTACACCCAGCTGAGCAATCTCAGCGACCCTGTGGATACGGTCTACGTCGGTTCATCCCTGGTTGCATTTGGAGTCGACTCCAAGTTGATCTCTGAGCGGACTGGCAACTTCCACTACAACGCAGCCCTTTCAGCCGGACAGATCGAGACCCTTGACACGTGGACTAGGGAGTTCGTCGTGCCGTTGGCCAGGCCTCGACGTATCGTTTTGGGAGTTGGCCCGACCGAACTTGCCGGGACTGCGGCCGATGACGGCAACCGTGATCGCTTCGCACAGGCCCCGGCTATCGCGCAGGCCAGACACCCGACACGGATGCGCAGCGCTGAGGAGTCGGTGCAGGTCAGGTCGGAACTGTTCAACGTCCGCCGTCAACTGCGGAGCGTTCGCGATGCCGGACGGGCCATCGTGGACGGCGAGTTTCCTCAGTACTGGGGTCCGTATGGTGAGCGGCAGGACGACTTCGGTGGGGAGCGAGTTGTTGCGAGCCTCGACGCCGACAGTGCCTTGGATGGCCCTTCTCCGGAGCGGATCGCCACACTCAATGAACTTGTCGACTGGCTGACTGACCAAGGCATTGAGGTCGTTCTGTTGGAGATGCCTGCATCGCCGACCTTGCTCGATCAACTTGGAGGCGCAGGTGACGACGTCCTCAAGGTGCTGGAACAAACCGCCAGTCGGCAAGGGGTCTCGGTGATCGACGGCAGGCCCTTGGCGGATCAGGACGAGTTATTCTTCGACGGATCTCACCTGAATCCTGCTGGCCAGGCCGAATTTTCCCAAGCCCTGTCTGCCAAGCTCGAGTAAGGACGGACACTCCCCTCGTGGGCAAGGGGCGTCACGAGGCGGCGGACCCTCAAAGTTTGACATGGCCCTCTGCAACCGGCTTCCAGCTGGCCAAACCCTTGCCTGCTCAGAACAGCTCGATGTCTCCGAGGCTCAGGGCCAGCTGATCCATCGCTGGCACCATCGGCGTGGCAACCGGGCGCCACGTGAGGATCGGGCCCAACGCCGGAACCGGAACGAAGCCTTGCCGGGCATCGGCGAGCGGCAACCGACCCTGCGACGTCGAGCCCTTCAAGAGGTAGTCGACGCCCGCACCTTTGAGGGCCTTCCACGCCCGTCTCGGTGACGTCCCGGCGGGGGTGAGCACGTCGCAGATCGTCGCCTCCACTGCCGTGCCCCGACGTCGGGCCCGGAACACCACGAGGCCGTCCTCGACCCCTGTTCCCAGGCTGATGGCCCGGTAGCGGAGCGGATCGAACCGGTAGCGCCAATGGAGAAACTCTGGGGTCCGATCGGTGGCGATGTGCGACCTGGTGCCGATCCGGGTCAGGAGCGCCTCGACGGCGTCGTGAGCGGCGAACACCTCAGCGGCCGGGCGCCCCACGGAGCACTCCTCCGACCACTTCTCGGCGGCCGTGCGGGCGCCGGCCAACTTGGCGATCGAACGCGGGCCGGTCAGCCGGACCGCCACCGGCACCTTGCCAATCTGTTGCCAACCCATCTTGAGGTAGCCCGGACGGCTCTTGTCGTTGGGCGTGTTGAACACGCAGTCCACGCCCGCATCCCGCAGGTCGTCGAGCGCACTCAACGTCAGCCGGCTGAAGATCCCTCGCCCCTGCCAGTCAGGGTGGGTGGCGGTGTCGACCGCCCGAACCGCGCTGAGGGTGGTGCCATCGGGACGGCGGAACCGCCAGCGGAGGAATGTGCGGAGGCCGACCAGCGTGCCCGTGTCGTCCTCGGCCACCCAGGCCGGCGACTGCCCGAACGGGTTCTCATCGTGCTTCCAGGCGAAGAACGCCTCGTTGGGGTCGTCGGCCTTCCAGCCGAGCGACCGACGGCACAGCTCAATGATGGCCGGCCGATCGTCCGGTTCGGCCTTCCGGAGCCGCAGATCGGGGGGCTTGTCCTTGGGCTCGGTCACCGTCGGAGGCTACCGGAAGCAGTCTCATGGACTGTCGGGTTGGGAGGAACTGCCGTGGCGCGGGCTTGGGTGGTCAGTGGGCGAGCCGGTCGATTATCCCCACGTAGGTGTCCAGCCATGGAGTCCCCGCCTGGTCGAGGAGGTGAGCCTTTGCTCGAACCGCAAGCTGGGCCGCAGATCGGGGTCGGACAGAACGACGCCCAGCGCATCCGCCAACGCAACCGGGTCGGCAGGCGGAACGAGCATCCCCGCTCCCCCATCGTCGCAGCACTCCCGCACACCGCCGACATCGGTGGCGACGATCGGCGTGGACGCGGCCATTGCCTCCAGGAGCACCAGCGGCATCCCCTCGCTCAGCGAGGAGAGCACCAGCACATCGGCGTCTTCGAGCACCGACGCGATGTCGTCGCGATGGCCCAACATCTCGACGGTGACGTGCTGGCACCCCCGGTTCAGGACCGCCACCTGCGACGCGATCACGTCACGCAACGGGCCGTCCCCGACCAGCGACACCTCCAGCGGGCCATCCAACTGCCGGTCGAGGATGATCAGCGCCCCCAGGAGGTTGGCGTGGTCCTTCTTCTCGGTGAGGCTCGCCACGCAGGCGACCCTCAACGGTCCATCGAGTTTGGGCGGGAGGGCCAGACACGCCTGCATCCGAGGTAGTGTGAGATCCATGTGATGGAGCACTCGTCGACGACGGGTCGGCGGCGCAGTCTCCAGCGCTGCGCTCGATACGGCCACCAGCTCGTCGATACGCCAGGCCATCAACCGGTGCACCATCCGGATGACCGGACGGTAGGCGGCGGACACGTTGTGTTCGGTGTGGATAAAGGCCACGTTGTCGGTCCCGAGCGATACCAACCGCAGAAAAGCCCCCGAGGACGGCGAATGGGTGTGGATCACCAGCCGGCCATATGCCCGCTGGCTGAGCCTCCTGGTGCGACGTCGGCCCGACCAGAGCGGTACTCGAACCGCCTTGACGCCCACTCTGACCAACCCGGCTCGGAACGGCCCGTCGATCTGGTACCAGACCTCCACCTCATAGCCCAGCGCCGCCAGCTCAACCGCCTCGTGGCACGCAAGGGACTCGGCACCGCTGACCCTGAGCGTCCGAATCGCTATCACCACCGTCCGGCGAGTTATCTCTGCGGGTCCGCAATCATCGACTTCATCGCCACAATCGCTGCCCACTCGGTCCAGTGTTGCAGGACCCGTGCGTTTCAGGGCCAACCTGCGCTACCGGTCACCCGACCACAACCGGCCAACTTGGCGATCGAACGCGGGCCGGTCAACCGAACCGACACCGGTACCTTGCCGACCTGTTGCCAACCCATCCTTAGGTAGCCCGGACGGCTCTTGTCGTTGGGGGTGTTGAACACGCGGTCCACGCCCGCATCCCGCAGGTCGTCGAGCGCACTCAACGTCAACCGGCTGAAGATACCTCGCCCCTGCCAGTCGGGGTGGGTGGCGGTACCGACCGCCCGAACCGCGCTGAGCGTGGTGCCGTCGGGACGGCGGAACCGTCAGCGGAGGAACGTACGGAGGCCCACCAACGTGCCAGAGTCATCCTCCGCAACCCGGGCCGGAGATTGCCCGAACGGGTTCTCGTCGTGCTTCCATGCGAATGGTGCCGGCTCGCGAGCGTTACATCTCTTCGGTAGGCGTCGTTCGATTGGACGGTTCAACTGAGGCCTGCGCCGCTGAAATAGTCGCAGCATCCTTGGTCGCCGCAATATACGTATGGCGCCTCAACAGTTTATTGATCAGGCCAAGGTAAGCAGGACGTAGCCATCGTCCCCGTTGGTTCCACCGGCTCCCACGTTGCCGCTGTTGCCATTTGCGGACCCAGCCCCGCCACCGGTGCCGCCAGCGCCATCATCTCCGCCGCTTCGCGCTACTGCAGCTGCGGTAGTAGCACCAGTAGCGTGAGCAGAACCGGCGCCGCCACCGCCACCGCCGTGCGCATCACCGTCATCAGTCAGGCTTGCGCTTGCGCCACCACCGCCGCCGCCGCCGCCGCCGCGGTAGCCGCCACCGCCACCGCCACCGCCACCGCCGTCGAGTCCCGCCTTGTCCGCGCCATTCCCTCCAGCGCCCGCTGCGGTGGTGCTACCAGCGGTGCCAGAGTCTCCGTCATACCAATCGTCGCCAAACGCGCCAGCGGTACCCCCGTTGGTTGCGGTCGCACCGCCGCCACCACCACCCCCGTAGCCAGAGCTAGTCCCCCCGACGCCCGATCCGCCTGACAACCCGCCCGGGATCACGATCGAACCCGAAGCCGGTCCGGAACCCCCAGATCCACCAGGTCGGTCGTTGGACGGCTTCGCGCCGCCACCACCACCGCCGGCACCACCAGGTGCGACCACCCTGACGATCGGGCTGGTCGAAAACGTAAGCGCGCTTGCGCCGCCGCCACCACCGCCCGGGCCCGACCACCGGTCGTCGTAGCCCCAAAAGGTTGATCGGTCGAACCTGTAGCCGTTGCCGCCGGACGCACCGTCCATGTACCCGGATCCGCCAGCTCCACCATTCAATGTGTTGCCCGTCCCCGTCTGGCCGATGCTTCCGCCGCCGCCAACCACGACGGTCAGGGTATAGTCAGAGGACCTTGCGGGGAGTTGGCCCGTGAGCTTGGCCCCGGCTCCCCCGGCGCCGCCCACATCGTTACCCCCAGCACCACCTCCGCCAATGAGGGTGAAATCAACTTTACTGAAGGCCGGTACTCCAACGGTGTAGGTGTTGGCCACGTTCTTGGTGAACGGGAAATCTGCGGTCGCTGCCGCCGCTGGTGAAGCGAAGCTGTCGAAGACGACGGGAGCAACCCAAGCAGTGCCAGCGAGCAGGCCGCCGCTCTTGATCAGCTTGCGGCGGTCAATACCGGACTCGCAAGTAGCGTCGTCATCGCTTGGTTCCTGGGTCACAATTCTCTCCGCTGTCCGACTGAGTGATCGCTCCTCATCTTTACACAGTCGCCACGACAGCGCCATGGCGACCGACTTCTCTGGACGGATGCCGAGCGCACCTCTCAGGTCGGCAGGATCCTTCTCGGTTCGCTCGAGATCGATCGGGTCGGTTCGGAAGCTGTCAAGTGGTTGCCACCGGTGTGCTGATGGCCGTACCGAACGCACGCCACCGTGCGGTCGAGGTCGGCCCGAAGCGACGGCGAACTGGTAGCCAGCGTGATGAGTTTGCGCACCGCCAACAAGTGACCATCTCCAGGCTGCAAACCAGCTCACGCGACCAGCGACACAGTCCACCGGCCGGAGCCAACGTCGGTGCGAGTAGCGCCACGAACAGGGCCGGGACCTCTCCTCAACTCTTGGACTCGATCACCCGGCAATCACGCTCATAGAGAACTTGGCAGCAAGACCCGGCTGATTGGCGTGGGGGTCGCCATACTGGTGCCGTGACCCGACGTCGCATCCGAGGGGACCGCTCCCCCACCGCGAACGGCCAGTCTGATAGCGCTTCGAGCCACGCCGGAACAGTTGGACAGCCCGCCACGCATCTCCGGGAGGGCTGCCACGTCGTGACGGCGAAACTGCCCAACGGTGACCTCATGGCCCTGGAGGTGCCGGTCGACGACGACATCGGCGACAGGATCGCCGTAACGTCGCACCCCTACGAGGCGGTCGAACTGAGCATCGTCGACGCCTTCCTGTCGCCCAACCCGGCGATCATCGATGTCGGCGCCAACGTCGGCAACCACGCGATCTACTGGGCGCTGACCTACCACGCGGAGGTCAGCGCCTTCGAGCCCTACCACCCCGCCCGGCGACTCCTCGACGCCAACGTCACCCGCAACGGTGTGGGCACTCTGGTCGACGTACACGAGCAGGCGCTTGGAGAAGGCCCCGGTCGGGCTACACCCGAGCCACGAGCGGGCAATCTCGGCGCCACCCGACTCCGCACCGATCCGGACGGACAGGTGCCCGTCGTCTCGCTGGACTTGCTCCACCCTCAACGCCTCGACCTACTGAAAATCGACATCGAGGGGAACGAGATGGCAGTGCTCCACGGCGCATCACACACGATCGCCGAACACCGCCCGACCGTCTGGGTTGAAGTCCTCAACAGCGCCGACCGAGCAACAGTCCGGGCGGTCATGGCCGACCACGACTACCCCGCCATGCTGATGCTCAGCCCCACCAATGCGCTCTTCCTGCCACGCCGAAGCATCGTCCTGCGACTCGCTTGGCATCCTCGATCGATGTATCACTACGTACGCCGCTCGCTCGGGCCGCGGGTGCGGCAGCTCCGAGTTCGACTCTCATCTGGAAGCGTTTCGACGGCAAAGCTTCGGTTGGCCAGATAGCGGCCCACCACGGTGCTCCTGCCGAAGCGGTCCTTGCCGATGTCGTCAGCTTTGTCGGCAGCATCGGAGCGACCGGGCTCTTGGAAAGCGTTTCGTCGCCAGTGGACAGGGTGGGAACAGCCGAACCGATAAACCGTTTGGTTGCGGGCGTGTTCGCCAGGTCGGAGGGTGGACGATCCACGCGCCGGGCACTCGTTTTCGGTCACCCTTGGCTCCCCGAGTGGCCGCTCCGACGAACGGGCCCCCGAAGCGGTCAGGCCGGATCGGCGCCCCCGTGGGCTCTCGATGCTGGTGGAGAACGGTCAGCCTCCCGTGCGGAGCCGCCATCCGGCCCGGGTGCTGCGAGCACTGCTGTGGCGGCTCGACCACGAGGCCGGCGACACGGAGTGCCCCGAAGGACACATCCGGACGAACGCCGTCGCCGTGGTGTCGGACAGTGCTGCGGCGCGTCTGCCGGTCAACTTCCACGCCTTCGCGCCGAGGCTGCAACCGTTGCTGGCCAGAATTGGCTTCGCACTCACCGACGTAACACGGCCGGAGATTGACCTGTCGACCGCCGAACTCGTGGTTCGAGAGCCGACGGTCGATCATGAGCGCCTGGTGTTCAACGATGCGGCTCTGACTGCCGGCGTGCAGTCCGAAGCCCTCACGTCCATTGAACAACCTCCCGTGCTCCCCGGCCGCTACCCGTTGAACGGATGGTGTGCCATCACACCGGGCGAACAACCGGTGGTGCACCACACCCCCGCAAGTGCGGCTGCAGCGGTGATGTCGACCGTCGAAGGAGCGATCGACCCAACGGCCCGGCTGGTTCAGCTCGCCGACCTGTTTACCCGGGTCCCCGGGTACGGGCTGTGGTACCACTCCGAAGCCGAACTGGTCGCCGCCATCTCGACCGCCCTGGGGTGAGCGCCAGCCACACGGTATGGGCCGCCATGGCACGGATCAGGTTGTCGATTCAGCGAGCAGCCTGATCAAGGAGTCGATCGCCGCCGGGGCCTCGCCCCGCACGCCCGAGATGGCCCGGCACGAGCGGACGACCCCAAGTGCTGCATCGAAGGTGTCGTCTGGCCGGGTGCGGGTGGTGATGGTGTGGCCAAGCAGTTCGACGAGCGCTTCGGCCTGTGGGATTTCCGACCAGCGGTTCTCGGCGCCCTCTTCGTGCACGAGGAACGCCAACAGGGAGACCGGCAGCGGCTCCGACGTCGTCGCCAGATGAATGCGCTCGATGCGTCCCTCGTGCTTGATCCGCACCGGACGTGGCCACCCGGTGATCAGGCCGGTCGCCGGGTCGATCATCGTGAACTCGTCACTCAGCACGGAGGCACCGGCGGCGGCCGCCGCCACCGTGAGCGTGCTCTTCCCAGCGCCGGATCGCCCCGGCACCATCACGACCTTGTCGTCGAGCGCGATGGATGCTGCATGCACGGCAACCGGGCCCGTCATACGCTTCACCGCGAAGAGCCCCAACTCCGACTCGAGCAGGTTCCAGGCGTCCGCTGAAGGGTCGTCGCCGGACCGGTCGACATCCGGGACGATCATCCACGTGTCGGACAGACCGAACCGTGCGGTGACGCGTCCGCCGGCGCGATCGTGACGCTCAAGGCCCATGGGCGGCCACCGGTCCTCCAGCTGATCGACCAGGTGTGGCTTCACAGCCACCTCGACCGCCTCACCGTTCTCGGCAACACCCCAGCAGCGGGCCAGATCCATCCACCAAACCCTATCGAGGCGCCAGGCCGGCCCGAACGGTGCAGCTCACCGTCCAGTGGCGTCAACCGCTGCGCGATCACGATCGGTGCGCAATGGCTCCCTCGTGTAGGAACGATCTTCCGGACCGACCCGCAAAGTGACGCCAACTCAACCCACCAGTTGCTCGATCAGCGCGAGGTGGGCTCGGCCCATCTGTTCGAGGCCGAAACGACCCTCGGCACGAACTGCCCGTTCCTCGCGATCAAGAGGCAGATCAAGGGTGGCGCAGAGCCCCTCGTAGAGAGCGGCTGCGTCGCCCTTGGGCACCAGGCAACCGTCCCGAGGGTCGGCGAGGAGGTCCACGACTCCCCCAGCGTCGGTTGCAACCACCGGTGTCCCCGCCAGCAGCGCTTCGATGAGGGCGAACGGCATCCCGCCCTCGCTGTCTGATGGGTTGAGCGCTGCGTCGCACTCGAGCAGCATTCGTCCAGGGTCGGGTACGTGCTTGAGGAAGTGAACCCACCCGTCCAGTTCGCGACGTTGGGCCTCTTCCACCAGCGGGCCAAACTCGGGGCCATCCCCACAGATGACAAAGCGAATCGGTCGACCATCCCGGCGGGCGAGGTCAATCACATCGAGGACCAAGTCCACCCGCTTTCCCGCCACGAGCCGGGACAGCGTCAGGACGATCGACTCCTTCGGACGGATGCCGAGCGCACCTCTCAGGTCGGCGGGATCCTTGCCGGCTCGCTCGATGTCGATCGGGTCGGTCGCCACCGGCATGCTGATGGCCGTACCCGGACGTAGGCCGACGGTCCTGTCGAGATCGGCCCGTAACGACGGCGCACTGGTGGCCAACGTGATGCGCTTGCGTGCCGCCAACACCCGGGCAAGGAGCCGGTCCTGGACGTGGACCGTCTCACGGGATGGGGCTGCGTGGGCGGTGGCAACGATCTTCGGGCGTGCGAACCGCCGGTCGGCGAGCAGCCACAGCCAACTGAGCGGCGTGTGAACCACGTCCGGGTCGAGCGACCTCATCAAACGGCCAACACGACGCACCGAACTGAGCCGATCCGCAACCGACACCCCACCGGCCGGAAGTTCGTGGAGCCTGCACCGCAGGCCGAACTCTTCGATCGCTTCCAACCCGTAATCCATCCGGCTGCGGACCAACACGTCGATGGTGAGTTCGTCGGGCGTGGTGACCGTCTCCAGGCTGCGCACCAGCTCACGCGACCAGCGACACAGTCCACCCGCCGGCGCCAACGTCGGAGCGAGAAGCACCATCCGTACGGGGCTGGACCGTCTCCTCAACTGCTGCACTCGACCGACTGGCACATCAGCCGCCAGGATACTTGCTCGCACAACCCACTGGCTGGCGCGACGTGTCGCCATTCCGGCCATGAGCCGACGGCACAGAAACGGCCGACCGCTCCCCCGCTGCACACGACCAGCCCGAAAGAGCTGCGATCCAGCCCGGGGCAGCCGCACGGCAGGCTCCGCACATCCGAGAGGGCCGCCACGTCGTCACGGCACAACTGCCCAACGGCGACCGCATGGCCCTGGAGGTACCGGTCGCCGAGGACATCTGCGACAGGATCACCGCGACGTCGCGCCCCGAGGAGACAGTCGAACTGAGCATCGTCGACGCCTTCCTGCCGCCCACCCCGACGACCCTCGACGTAGGCGCCAGCGTGGGCAACCATGCGATCTACTGGGCGCTGACCCACCACTCGGAGATCACCGCCTTCGAGCCCCACGTTCCGGCCCGGCAACTCCTCATGACCAACATCGTCCGCAACGGCGTGGGACACTCCGTCACAACACACGGGCAAGCCCTTGGAGCAGGCCCAGGGCGGGGGGTATCAGAGCCACGACAGGGCAACCCCGGCGCTACCCGACTCCGCACGGCACCGGACGAAAACGTGAACGTCAGCGCGCTGGACTCGCTTCACCCCCAACACCCCGGCCTGCTGAAGATTGACGTCGAAGAGAACGAGATGGCAGCGCTCCAGGGAGCATCACACGCGATCACCGAACTCTGCTCAATCGTCTGGTTCGAAGCCCTTGCCACTGCCGACCAAACAACGGTTGGGAGGTCATGGCTGGTCACGTCTAGCCCGTGATCTTGATCCTCAGCCCCACCAACGCAATCTTACCGCGGCGCCGAACCGGCTACTTCGGACTCGCTTAGCATCCTCGATCACTGCGCTGCCTCATTCGCCGCTCCCTCGGGCAACGGACGCGACAACTTGGTTCCAGTCTTGGTTCAGTAAGCGTCGCCAAGTCACCGGTTACACCTACCAACTGAGCCTGTTGTATCCGTCTCCCCCATCGGCCCCAACACTGCCGGAACCGGTAGAAGCACCACTCTTGCCCGGATGACCGGGATCGGCGGTGTTAACCGAAGACGTTGAGCCACTCCCCTCTGACGCAACCGTAAACGACGTGCTGAAGGCTGTCACCCCAGGATGCAGCTGGATTGCGGAGCCGCTCCCGCCACCCCCGGCGCCGTTGTAACAACCGGCGCCACCGCCACCGCCACCACCGCCACACGCGACCCCGCCGCCACCGCCACCCGGGTGGTCCGCCGTCTGCGAGCCTCCCTGACCACCCGTGCCACCAACGGGTGTGGGGACGCTGGTTCCGCCGCCAGCCGTTCCCCCGACCCCGGCGCCGTTGTCGCTACCACCGGCGCCACCTGCGCCTCCAACGCTCACGAAGTCTGTTTGGTAGTCGCCATCGCCTTCGCCTTCGCATTAACCGGTAGATCTCGGCGTGGGCCCACCGCCGCATGACACTTACTGCAGCTTCCAGTTGGCCGCCGCCACCTCGAACCTGACGCCTCAGGCAACCTCACCACCTCGATGATCGGCTCGGTACCGCCCCATCGCTCTCAGCTACGCGAGATGTGTTTCATGTGAGAATGATCTGAACGTACCCGTTACCGCCATGGTCACTTGTGCCCGCCGAATTGCTCCCCGTCCAAGAGTATCCGCCTTTGCCGCCGTGACCGGCCCCGGTACCCGGCGGTGTTGTTGAGCTAGCAGGGTGCTGAAAAACCAGGTCCGGGACGGGATCGGGGTCTGAAGGGTGTCGGGCAGGTTCGCCGCCGGCTGCTCGGGGCTGCGGTGGTGGTCTTGCTGGGTCCCGGTTGGGGTCGTGACCGGCGCTGTTTGGTGCCGGTCAGGACCTGGCGGCTGCTGGTGGGGGCCTTGCGGTGTCGGGCATCAGGCTGGGGCCATTTCGGTGTCGAGTGCGGTGATGCGGATCAGGTTGTAAACGGCGGTGGTCATCTTGAACCAGGCTCGGTTTCGGTCTTGGCCAATGTATCTGAGCTTTCTGCCGGCTCCAACGGTTTTGACCCATCCGAAGGGTTCCTCAACGCGTTTGCGGATCCGTTGGCTGACCTCGTAGCCGGAATGTCGGGTGGTCCGCCCATCGATCGCGGACCGACGGTTCGTGGTGTTTTGTGCGACGTGCGGTGTGAACCCAGCCGCCCGAACATCAGCAACGAACGCTTTGGTGTCGTAGTTCTTGTCACCCGCCACGGTCCGTCGCCGTTTCGATTTCGGGAGCCGCCCCAGCAGGTCTTTGGCGCAGTCACGTTCGGCGTAGCCGGTTGCCTTCGTCAGGTCAGCGTCGACGATCAGCCCGTTGCGGTGCTCGATCAGGAGATGCCCGGCGTAGCAAAGATTCGCAGCGGTGTTGTTCGACTTCCGATACAACATCGCCTCCGGGTCGGTAGTCGACGCGTGGGTGTCGTTCGAGCGTTTCTGGCCGTGCCAGGCCACCTCGCTGTTACGGCCCTTCGACCCGCCAACATCGCTCTCGGTGTCACGATTTTTGGGTTTGAACGACTTATGTGATGCCCACGCTTCCAATAGGGTGCCATCGACGGAGAAATGGTCAGACGACATGTAGCGACGGAGTTTGGCCTGGCGGACAACAGCGGCGAAGAACTCGTCTGCGATGTTCTGGCCCAACAGACGCTGCCGGTTCTTCGAGAACGTCGACGCATCAAAAGAGGGTGCATCGATCGGCAGGTCAAGGAACCACTTGAACAACATGTCGAAGTTGAGACGTTCGCAGAACGCCCGCTCCGATCGCATCGAGTACATCGCCATCAACACTGTTGATTTCAACAGGACCTCTGGTGGGACCGACGGCCGGCCTTGTGTCGAGTACATCGCCTCGAACAGCCCATCCATCTCGGCTAGGACCTCGTCGACCACCACCCGGATCTTCCGGATCGGATGCCCGGCCGGGATCAGATCCTCAGTGCTCAACGACGACAACATCGACAACTGCCGGTCAGGGGTTCCACGCATGAACCCATTTTCGCTGACCCCAACCCAGATCGCGAGCCCTACACCGAGTTTTTCAGCACCCTGCTAGCTGGTGAGTCGGCAGCGCTGGCGGTAGCCGTTGCCGCACCGAGTGCGTAAGCGGAGCCACTTCCTCCACCGCCTCCACCAGTTTTGCCGAAGTTGGAGCCGCCTCCTCCTCCGCCGCCGCCAGCGAACTTACCGCCGCCACCGCCGCCGCCTGAGCCCGTGCCCCCCCACGCCGGACCGCCAGCACCGCCGACAGTGGCGCTTCCGGCGGTACCGTCATGACCGCTACCTTGGCCATAGCCTCCGGTTCCACCGGCACTCGTCGTACCTTTCAAACCCTTTTCTCCTCCACTGCTGCCGTTGCCGTCGCCGCCGTCCTTGCCGTCGACCCCGGGGCCGCCCACCGAGCCCGTGACGGGACCTCCGGAGGCACCCCCGATTACGCCGCTTTGGTCGGCCCCGCCTCCTCCGCCTCCGCCTCCAGGGGCGACTATGGCGAGAGACGTGCTGAAGGTGATAGCGCTTGCGCCGCCGCCTCCTCCTCCACCCCCGCCGGGGTCGGGACATGTGCCGCCTCCGCCGCCAGAGCAGTACCCGGAGCCTCCAGCTCCCCCCTGTTTGAATGAGGTGTTCCTGACGTAGGGATTGCCGCCCTTTCCTCCGCTGGCGACCACGACCGTAAGCGAACGACTCGATCCCGAGCCGATCGTTCCCGAGATCTTGGTTCCTGACCCGCCATTCAGGCCTTGAAAACTGCCGCCTCCCCCACCGCCGCCCGTCACCACAAAGGTCGCGCTGCGACCGGCAGGAATGGTGATGCCGGTGTAAGTGTTGGGTGTGCCGTTGTCGAACAACGAGGTGCCGGCCGCTGCAGCTTGAGTCGAAAAGCTGTCGTAGACCATCGGAGCTGTCCACGCGGCTCCAACGGCGCCGCCCAACAAGGCCCCGCGCTTGACCGCTTCGCGTCGATTTAGCCCCAAAGGCGCGACACCCGAGGTGATGTTGGTTTGGGCATTCTTTTCGTTCATCGACGATCCTGACGTGGGGGTTAGAGAACGAGTAGAACTGTAGTTGGAGAAACCATTCAGTGCACACATGTTCACTGTGGCACGGATCACGCCCAGCGGTCCGCAGAGTCGCATTCATCTCGATCAGCGCTGTGTTAGACCTTGCCGTCGAGTAAAGCCGACCACTGCTCGATGATCGTTGCCGGTCGTCGCCGAGCAGGTTGGCCAACCCCAGGCCTCGTGCCATGTCGAGGATCCCCTGGATCAGCGGCCGCACCCCCGCCTGGTGTTCGTCGACGCCGAGCAACTGGACGGTGGCCCGGTGCACCTGACGGCCGATCCGTGTCTCTAGGATGACGACCCGTTCGCGTAGCTGCGGCTCCGCAGCCGAGGCCACCCAAAGCGCCAGGGCCGCCCGGAACAACTCGCCGGTGTGCATGTCCACCACCAGTTGCACCACATCCCGAGTGGAGATCGGATCATCGCCGTGATTCGATGTAGCGGCGGATCTCCTCGGTGCGGGCCTCGGTCATGTGTTCGACCGCAGCGACAAAGAGGTCCTCGCGGGTCGGGAAATGGTGCTGCGCCGCCCCCCCTGGACACCCTGGCCCGCTTGGCCACCACCGTCACCGTGCTGCCCGACCAGCCCACCTCGGCCAAACAGCCGACGGCGGCCTCCAACAACGCCAGCCGGGTCGCCCGGCTTCGATCCTGCTTCGGACCCTTCGGCGAAGGCTCGATCGTGGTCACTCTGCCCAGCTCGGTGGCCGCCGCTCCAGAAACGACGCGATGCCCTCTGGGCATCCTCCGACGAGAACAACGAAGCGAATATATCGATCAGCCGCTCCGCATCGGAATCGAACGTTGCGAGGATCCGGTGGGTGGTGAGCTGTTTTGAGGCGGCCAGGCCCTGCGGCGAACACTTCCGGAACGACGCCGCCAACCCGGCGACCGCCTCGTCGGGATTGTCGGCCGCGATCGTGACCAGCCCGATGCGTTCCGCCTCGGCAGCGTCGAAACGGTCGCCGGTGAGGTAGTACCGCGACGCCGCACGGTCGGTCAGGCGGGCCAACACCGTCAGCGAGATGACCGCGGGCGACAGGCCCAGCCGGGCCTTGGTGAGCGCAAAACTCGACGTCAACCCGGCGACGGAGACGTCGCAGGCCGCAAAACAGTCCCAGACCGCCCGCACGAACGTTGCCCTCCACCTTGGCCACCACCGGCTTGTCCAGCTCGACGATCTGGCGCAACAACGCCACCAGACGCGCCACCCCCTTGGCCGGTCCGCCCTCGCGTGCACCCTCGGCGAGGTCGGCACCGGCACAGAACGTGTTGGACGTGTGGGTCAGCACGACGGCGCGGACGGTGTCGTCGGCCTCGATGTCGCGAAGATGCCCGGCGAGTTCTCCGACCAGCCGGGAACTCAACGCATTGCGGTTCTCCGGCGAATCCAACGTGAGCGTGGCAATCCGGTCGGCGTCGTGACGAAGCACGAGCGGCGCCTCGGCTGAGGACGGGTCGGTGCTTGGGGAGGTGTCCATCAGTACGACTTTGGCAGGCCCAGGCTGTGCTGGGCGACGAAGTTGAGGATCATCTCCCGACTGACCGGCGCGATGAGCGACAGCTTGGATGCTGCGATAAGTGCGCCCAGCCCGTATTCGCTGGCCAGGCCGTTGCCACCCAGAGTCTGCACCGCCTGATCGACCGCCCGGGGTGCCGGCCTCACCGGCCGCGTGCTTCGCCATGTTGGCCGCCTCACCCGCACCCATGTGGTCGCCCTGGTCGTACAACGTCGCGGCCTTCTGCATCATCAGCTTCGCCAATTGCACCTCGATGTGGGCCTGCGCGAGCGGGTGCGCAACGCCTTGATGGGATCCGATCGGTTTGTCGCGCCACACCACCCGCTCCTTCGCGTACTCGGTGGCCACCCCGAGCGCGTAGCGAGCCATGCCGACCGCAAACGCCGAGGCCATGATCCGTTCCGGGTTGAGCCCCGCAAACAGCTGGTCGATCGCCGCGTCCTCGGCGCCCACCAGCGCGTCGGCGGGCAGCCGGACGTCATCGAGAAACACGCTGAACTGCCGATCGGCGCTGATGATGTCCATCTCGATCTTGGTGTACTCCAGCCCGGCGGCGCCGGTGGGCACGACGAAGAGCACCGGCTTGAGGGCGCCGGTGGTCGAGTCCTCGGTTCGGGCCACCACCAGCACGTTGCTGGCGACGTCGACGCCGGAGATGTAGGTCTTGGCACCGTTGAGTATCCAGTCGTCGCCGTCGCGACGGGCGGTGGTGGTGATGCGGTGCGGCGCCGAACTCCTCCTCGACGATCGCCAGCTCGTACATGCCGCCGCCACCGCCGCCGTACTCGGTGGGCAGGTTGATCCCCAGGTACCCGAGCTTGCCCGACTCGGAGTACAGCTCGCACATGTCACCTCCGGCGCGTGCCTTGGTGACCATGTAGTCGTAGCCGTAGGAGCCACCCAGCTGGGCGACCGCCTGACGGAGCGCCAGGTGTTCGGGTGTTTGGGTAAAGCTCACGAGTTCTCCTCAGCGACGACGGCAAGCACGACGCCCACCTCGACCTGTCGTTGTTCGGTGACGTCTACTTCGGTGATCGTGCCGGTGACCGGCGCGTTGATCTGATGCTGCATCTTCATCGCCTCCAGCCACATCAGCGGCTGCCCGACGACGACCTCGTCGTCCGCGGCGACCGCGATGCGCACGATCGAACCCGGCATGGGCGCCAACAGCGACCCCGGAGCGCTCTGGTCGTCCGCGCTGGGGAACCGGCTGGCCGTCTCCAGCGCAACGGGTCCGAGCGGGGAGTCGATGTACACGAGGCGCCCGTCTGTCGCAGCATCCCCGTAGATGGCGACCTCGAAGCGGCGCTGCACGCCGGCGGTTCGCAGCACCACCCGATCGGGAGCCATCGAGACGAGTTCCACGGCATCGAAGGCGTCGGCTTGCAGTCCATCCCGCGTGACCCGGCAGAACACGTCGATGCGTCGATCGTGTCGGTCCGGCTCGGCCGTCCCGGCCACCGTCCTGTCGAGGAGGTGGAACGACTTGTGCTGGGGTTGGGACACGACGTTGCGCCAGCCGCTCGGCAGGCCCGCCAGCACGGTTGCGGCACGCTGGTTGTCTGCCGCCAGCGCGAGGGCGCCCGCAAGGGCCGACAGCGACGTGGCCTCCTCGTCGGCGAGCGGTACGCTGAGCGCTGGCAGCTCATGACGGTCGAGGAAGGCCGTGTCTGTGTCGCCAGCCTGGAACGCCGGGTGATCCAGGATTCTCACGAGCAGTGCCCGGTCGGTGCGGACGCCGTGAATGGCGGCGCTGCGGAGCGCCGCAGCCATGCGGCGGGTGGCCTCGGTGTGGGTCGGGGCCCAGGCGATGAGCTTGGCCAGCATCGGGTCGTGGTGGGTGCCGACGACCGAGGCGTCCTCAACGCCGCTGTCGAGGCGGATGCCCGAGCTGCCGCCGACGTCGAACCCGGGCGGCAACGCGAATTCGGTGGCCACACCCGGCACGGCAACGCGATGCAGCGTGCCGCTTTGGGGCTGGTGGTTCTCGGCCGGATCCTCCGCGTACAGTCGCACCGCGATCGCATGCCCGGCGGTCGGTGGCGGGTGTTCGTCGAGGGTGCCGCCGTCGGCCACGTTCAGATGGAGTGCGACTAGGTCGGTGCCGGTGGTCACCTCGGTGACCGGGTGTTCCACCTGGAGGCGGGTGTTCATCTCCAGGAAGTAGAACCTCCCCGACTCATCGGCGAGAAACTCGGCCGAGGCGAGCTCGACCTCGTCGGCCAGCGACGCCAGATCGCCCACGACGCGCATCCCCCGACCACCGCCCCCCGACGACGCCTTGATCAGCACGGGAAGGTCGGCGTCGGTGATCCCGTCGGGGTCCAGCCGATCGAGCACGGGCACGCCGGCTTCTGCCATCAGCGCCTTCGCCTCGGCCTTGGAGCCCATCTGGTTGGCCAGCTGAATGAACTGGGCGGCCCTTGTGCTCCTCGCTGAAGGGCACTCCCCGTGCTTTGGCCAGAATGCCGACGGGATAGCCATGGAGCTGCGCATCAGCCGGTGACCAGCGACGACCCGTAGAGGCCTTGAACTCGTCGACGTCCGACCCCGTCGCCGTCTTCATCAGCGGCGGGCCCGCCAGACCGATCATCGGCAGCCGGTTGGTCAACGCGATCTCGTTGGCCCGCAGCACCTTCTTGAGGATCCACGGGTTGCTCGCACCGCCCCGCACCGTCGGGTCGCTGGCGCTGGCGCTGGCGCTGGCGCTGGCGCTGATCATGGCTTCCACGCCGGACACAACTCCGATGCCGGTGACCACGCTGGCGCCGACGGCGTAGTCGCTCACCCAGGCGGCCAGCGCCGACTGCTCGAGGAACGGCGAGTCCTCGTCCAACAGCAACTCGATGCGTTCGCGCACCGGCAGCTTGCCCCGGCTGCGATGGCGCTCGACGTACTTGGGGCCGCCCCCGCCGACCGCGGTGGCGTGCTCGGCGTCGAGGTCGGCCCCGTCGGTGTCGGTGTCGATGACCAGGAGTGAGATGCGGTGTGCCCCGGCGCCGCCGGTGCGCACCGCCGCGGTGGCGTAGCTGGCGCACCCCGGAGGTGGTGAACGTCTTCGCCCCGTTGACCAGGTAGTGGTCGCCGTCGCGGACCGCGGTGGTGCGGATGCCCGCCACGTCTGACCCAGCGCGTCGAGATCGTCGATCCACCGGCCGAAGGGGCTATGGCGGGCCGGACCGCCGACGAGGCATCGGTCACCCGTCCGGTCACCCACGTCGGGTCCGGCGTTGAGCGCCGTCGCGATTCCAAACGCCCCCAGGTAGGCGTTGGCGGCGAGCGGGGACCCGTACCCCAGCTCGTCGGCCCGACCCAAGAGGCGGTCGCCTTCGACGTGGGCGTTCTCGGCCGTGACCCCGAGACGTTTCGACAGCTCACGCAGCCGGTCCGCCAGCCCGGCCGGGTTGAGCCCACCGGCGTTGACGACGATCTTGACGCCAGCGTCCATCGCCAGGCCGAGGCAGTCCTCCATTTGTCGCACGACCGTCGTGGCGTACCCCCGGTCGGGATCGGTCGACCTCACCAGCGTGCACGAGTCGGTCGGCGCTTTCCTCAGGGGTTGGCACGTCCGACCGTCAGAGCCCAGCTCGGCTTGGCTGTCACTGCCCGTCCGTATGGTGAATCAACCCCACCCATCGATTCGGAGGCACATGCCATGACGATGACCGAGGACGACCGGTACCATCTCCACCAGCAGCTCGAAGAAGCACTCGACGAACGAGGAGCCAACACCATGATGGAACTGCTTCCACCCGTGGGATGGGCCGACGTCACCACCAAACGCGACCTCGACCAACTCGAGGAACGCATGGACCTGCGCTTTCAGAACGTGGACCTCCGCTTCGACAACGTCGACTCGCGGCTGGACGAGATTTCCGAAAACACAAGTCTCCGCTTGAACCAGGCCGCCGAAAGCACCAACCTCCGTTTCGACCAGGCCGCCGAAAGCACCAACCTCCGCTTTGAGAAGGTTGAGAAACGAATCGACGCACAAGCCGACCGGATCATCAGCAAGCTTCTGACAATCCTGGTGCCCATCATCGCGGTAGCCGTAGCGTTCTTGACAGCCATGTCGGTGTGGGGCCCAGGCTGATCACCGAGTCCACCGGCGGGCCACATCAACACGCGATGCCAACGCTCCCGGCGGGGCGAGCAGCGTGACCACCCCGGCACCCAACGCCAGCGCCACAACACGCCCGTCATCGCACTCGACGATCAGGTCCACCTCATGGTCGCCCCGGTGGGTTCGGAGATGACCGACCTACGCTTCTGCGACCCGCGCGTAAGTCAGGAAAGCCCGAACCGCAGATCTCCACGACGTACTCCTGTGATTACCCGGGCTGAACGATGAAGCCGAGCCGGTGAGCAGAAATGGCACCGCAGCAGCTCGGGCGCGGCGACCACCGCTCACGAACTGCAGCGGAACGACCGCCTGCACCTGGCCCCGGCCCCTCCACCCGCATCGAAGTGCAGGAGTTCCACCGGGGCGGTATGCCATTCCTGTGGGCT
>ERZ724516.706-NODE-706-length-20299-cov-5.951936_pt1 | contig 20299 bp, 21 predicted proteins | sample MGYA00376049_ERZ724516 | MGnify/ENA primary metagenome ERZ724516 (study PRJEB28724, sample SAMN07190886) | activated sludge metagenome | isolation source: activated sludge of sewage treatment plant in Hong Hong | place: USA: Christiansburg, Virginia | collected... | reverse complement strand
ATTCGAAACCATCGTCGACTGTTTCCATAGCATCCAATCTTGCTTCACCTTTATCAGTAAAGTTCGAGGAACATAAAAAACAAAACGATTCACGACTACCACGTCCAACACGACCGCGCAGTTGGTGTAGCTGGCTCAAACCAAATCGTTGTGCATCCTCTATAACCATGACACTTGCATTTGCAACATCGACACCGACCTCAATTACCGTAGTTGAGACCAAAACATCAGTTTTACCACTCACAAATTCAGACATCACTTGAGACTTTTCTGTACCTTTCATTTGACCATGTATAAGACCAACATTTAAACCTTTAAGTTCACCAACTTTTAAATCTTCAAACTTTTCTATAGCACTAGCCGCCTCAATCTTTGCCGAGACATCAACAAGCGGACAGACAACATAAGCTTGAGCACCTTTCTCCACTTCATCACGAACCTTTTTATAAGCCTTATCAACTTTTGCTTGAGTATTTGCCCAATTGGTTTTAATCTTTTTGCGACCTTTTGGCATCTCTTTTATTACAGTATTTTTTAAATCGCCAAAAAATAACATTGCAGCAGTACGTGGTATTGGTGTAGCACTCATCACCAAAAGATGAGGTGCAATTTCACTTTTAGAAATTAATTTAGATCTTTGATCAACACCAAAACGATGTTGCTCGTCTACAACAACTAACCCTAACTTTTTATATTTATAATCTTGATATAAAAGTGCATGAGTACCAATAATGATATCTAACTCACCATCTTCAATTAGTTTTTCTATACGTGCACGATCTTTAACACCAACATTGGTACTCAAGATTTCTATATTAGGACTACGAGTTGAAAACAAGTTCGAATCATCAACTATAGAGATCGTAGAAAAGGCTTGTTTAGCATTCTCAAAATGTTGTTTAGCTAGAACTTCAGTAGGTGCCATAATAATAACTTGTGATTTATTAGAAAGTGCACGTGCACTAGCAGCAAATGCAACAGCTGTTTTACCAGAACCAACGTCTCCTTGAAGTAACCGGTGCATCGGGTGATCTTTCTTCATATCTTCATCAATTTCTCTAATTGCTTTTTGTTGATCACCAGTTAATTCAAATGGAAGAGCACTAATAAATTCTTTTTCCATGGAATCATCTTCTAGTGCAAATGCAGAAATTTTTGTTTCAACATGACGATACTTACCAACCAAAACCATTTGTAACATAAAAAATTCGTCGAAACGTAAACGCCGAGCACCTTGGCGTGCTTCATCCTGTGTTGCCGGTGCATGGATAAACCTAAAGGCTTTTGCACGCGTAACGAGTTTTAGCTTTTTTAAAGTATCAGAATCAAGCACTTCAAAAAGTTCATCAGAATATTTCAAAATCTTTTCTATAGATCTTCGTACCATCCATGTCGACAATTCCGCTTTACCAGAAGCCGGATATATAGGGATAATCCCGCTAGTTTTGTCACCTTCATCAAAAGCACCATCTTTAATAATGTCAACTACAGGGTTAACAATTTGTAATTGACCACGAAAATCATCAACTTTTCCAAAAAAGGCACCTTGGGTTCCAACATTTAATTGTTTGACCCTCCAAGGTTGATTAAAGAATGTAATTTTAAGACGTGCTTCCCCATCAAAAATTACACCCTCGACCATCACCTTACGATTTTTTGTATATCGTGAAGAAATTTTTTCGACAACACCATAAACTGTTGTTTCTTCGCCAGGTATACAAGCAGCTATAGAAACCTGATTAGTTCGATCTAAATATTTACGTGGGTAATGGCCCAACAAATCTTGAACAGAATAAATGCCAATCAATGCACATTTTCCAACGAATGCGACACTCAAGCCCTTAATTTTTTCGAGTTTTAGCTCGCTTAAGTCCTTAATAGAATATGTCACCCTACTAGGCTAATACTATGCAAGGTGTAATTCTATCTTTTGATCCAAAAACAAATACAGGTTTAATAATGCGAGATACAGTTGATAGAACTGTATACCAAATGGCACCTAATGCATTAAACGAGTCATTGTTCACGACTTTGCGCCAAGGCCAAAGAGTAAATTTTGATATTTTAGAAAATAAATCAGAAAATGAAGATTCAGATAGCAATCAGTTCGCTACTAATGTTCGTCTTGGTTCTGAAATAGACATGGGGATTTCAACCGCACGAGTTTAGAAATGGCCTTGACTACAAACAATTAATAAAATCGATTGAAAAAATTAAGGAATAAAAATGACACAAACAACTCAAGTTTCTACAAACAATGTGCCTACAAACAATCAACATTTGATTGATTGGGTGGGAAATATTGCAAATTTAACTAAGCCAGACAATATTCATTGGTGTGATGGTTCAGAACAAGAACGAGAAATGTTGATTAACGTTTTATTAGAAAATAAGACAGTTGTAAAATTAAATCAAGATTTACGTCCAGATAGTTATTTAGCATTTTCTGACCCTAGCGATGTTGCGCGTGTTGAAGATCGTACGTTTATTTGTTCGAAAAAAGAAATTGATGCAGGTCCTACAAATAATTGGATGGATCCAGAAAAAATGCAGAATATACTGCTAGAAAAATTTGATGGCTCAATGGCTGGTCGAACAATGTATGTGGTGCCTTTCTCCATGGGTCCACTTGGTTCAAAACTAAGTTATATTGGAGTTGAACTTACAGATTCACCATATGTTGCACTTTCCATGCGCACTATGACTCGAATGGGTAAAGGTGCACTTGATGTTCTAGGTAATTCGAAAGACTATGTTCCATGCGTGCATAGTGTTGGCATGCCTCTTCGTGATTCTGATGGAAAAATCCAACAAGATGTTCCTTGGCCATGCAATGACGATAAATATATAACTCATTTTCCAGAAGATCGAGAGATTTGGTCATATGGTTCTGGTTATGGAGGAAATGCATTATTAGGTAAAAAATGTTTTGCACTTCGTATTGCTTCTGTCTTAGCCCGTGATGAAGGATGGTTTGCTGAGCATATGTTAATCATCAAAGCAACATCACCTGAAAATGAAGTTAAATATATTGCAGCAGCATTTCCATCTGCTTGTGGAAAAACGAATCTAGCCATGGTTATACCCACACTTCCTGGTTGGAAAATCGAAATGATAGGCGATGATATTGCATGGATGAAAATTGGCGACGATGGATCTTTGCGTGCCATAAATCCGGAATACGGAATCTTTGGTGTTGCTCCTGGTACATCAACAAAAACTAATGCAAGCGCTGTAGAAACTGTGTCACATAATACTATTTTTACAAATGTTGCTTTAACAAAAGATGGCGATGTTTGGTGGGAAGGACTTACCAAGGAAGTCCCTCAAGGTTTGACAAATTGGAAAGGTCAACCTTATGACCCGGCTTCAGGCGAACCTGCAGCACATCCAAATTCACGTTTTGCGTCTCCCGCTGGTCAATGCCCTACTATTGCAAAAGAATGGGAAGATCCTAAAGGTGTGCCAATAAGTGCAATTCTTTTTGGTGGGCGTCGCGCAACATCAGTGCCTCTTGTTTATAAATCCTATGATTGGAATCATGGCGTATTCATTGCATCGGCAATTGCATCTGAAAAAACTGCTGCAGCTGAAGGCACAGTGGGTGAAATTCGTCGTGATCCTTTTGCGATGCTTCCATTTTGTGGTTACAACATGGGTGATTATTTTAATCATTGGATAAAAATGGGTAAGAAAATTGCTCCAGACAAATTGCCTGCTATTTTTGGTGTTAACTGGTTTCGTAAAACTGATGAAGGTGACTTTTTATGGCCAGGATTCTCTGACAATGTACGAGTCATATCTTGGATCTTTGATGTTTTAGAAGGACGAACCGAAGGTATAAAAACACCTGTAGGAATTATTCCTGATCCCAAAGAGTTAAATCAAGATAATTCAATGAACCCTGATTTTGTTTGGCGTTCTTTAGCCGTACGTAAATCACAATGGGTTCCAGAGTGTGAATCTATTGCAAGTCACTTTGAAACTTTTGGTGAGCATTTGCCAGAGGAGCTAAAAGACGAACTTAGCGATTTAACAAAACGAGTAAATGCTATGGATGTCGAAGTTATTTAGTTTGAGTTACTCATAGAATAATTAAAAAACAAGTATTTCAAGTCATTTTTAAATAAAATACATTGATATCACTCAGGGTATTAATTAAAGTACTATAATTAATTTTATGACAGTAGCAGCTTATATTCTTATACAAGCCGAAGTTGGTTCTTCTTCTGATGTTGCTCAAGCAGCAAAAGATGTTAACGGAGTAGTTGCAGTTGATGCAATCACTGGACCTTATGATGTACTGGTTAAAGTGGAATCCAACAATATGGATGAACTGGGAAAAAAAATAGTAAGCGACATCCAAAAAATCCCTGGGATCACAAGAACATTAACTTGTCCTGTAGTTAATATCTAACATCGGGTTTTATAAAAAGGTTTTTACTGCCTTCGAACTTACTTCCTTATAATCATATTCTGTTGTATCTAATATAGCTTCGAGTTCAGATCTATTCTTTGCTTCAAATCCCATTAATACTTGGCCAGTATCTCCGCCTTGTCCTCGATAATGAAAAAGCGAAATATTAAATTTATTACCAATAGCGTCAAGAAACTCAGAAAGTGCGCCGGGACGTTCAGGAAAGTCGAATGAATAAATTTTTTCATCTTTAGTTATTTCTGATTTACCACCAATCATAAAGCGCACATGTTCTTTAGAATATTCATCTCCCGATAGATCACTATAACTAAATCCATATTTTTCTAATCGTGTTTTAATAAGTTCTCTATTTTTTGGTGTCGAGGTTATAAGGCCAATGAAGATATTTGCATTTTCTCTATCGGTCAATCTATATGAAAATTCTGAAATAGAAAAGCCATGTATGACCTTTTTATATAACGTTTTCAAAGCACCTGGCGTTTCAGGAATCTCGATAGCAAATAGAGATTCTACTTTTTCGCCGATCAATGTTCTTTCAGCGATGAATTGTAGTCTTTCAAAAGAAAGGTTTGCGCCTGAATTGATACAAACAACATTTAAATGTTTCTTTGAGTCTGGTTCTAAGAATTTCTTTTTTGAAAAATATTTAACAGCACCAGCTACAGCTAATGCTCCGGCAGGTTCACAAATATTTCTTGTTTCCTCAAAAATTGATTTTATTGCTGCACAAATCTTATCGTTGTTAACCTTAATTATTTCATCTACATGTTCTTTAACGATTCTAAATGTGTGTTCCCCTACTTGTTTTACAGCAACTCCATCTGCGAATATACCAACGTGTTCTAAAAGTAGTCGTTCATTAGCTTTGATCGATTTACCCATAGCATTTGAATCATCAGGCTCCACACCAATAACTTTAACTTTAGGATTAATTTTTTTTACAACTTGTAATATTCCTGCTAGTAAACCTCCACCACCAACTGGCACAAAAATATGTGTTACACCTGGTAGCTGGTCAAGAATTTCGTTAGCTATAGTCCCCTGTCCTGCTATAACTTCTAGATCATCGAATGGGTGTACAAAAGAAGCTCCAGTTTTTTTCATTATTTCTAGCGCTTTAGCATATGAATCTGAATAGCTGTCTCCAAAGAGCACTACATTTGCACCATAGCCACGAACTGCATCAACTTTTATGGATGGAGTGGTTTCTGGCATAACTATTGTCGCCTTGAGCTTTAATTTTTTTGCACTGTAAGCAACTCCTTGTGCATGATTTCCTGCACTAGCCGCCAATACACCATTCTTTTTTTCTTCATCGCTTAAAGATACAATCTTATTGTAAGCACCACGAATTTTAAAAGAATGTACTTCCTGGGTATCTTCTCTTTTTATAAACAAGTTTGTACCTATTTGTTTAGATAATTTTTCTGCTTTGTCTAAAGGACTTATGATAGCAACGTCATATACGACATCTAATGGATTAATTGATTTTGGCATTATATTCTTTTCGTTTTATATTGTAGCGATTGCTTCTATTTCAACGACAAGATCAATATCGCCCAATCTTGGCAATTCTTTGACAGCTATACAAGTCCTAGCTGGATAAGGCTCGTTTAGATAACTAGCATAAATTTCATTCATAGCGGCGTAATTACTCATATCGGTTAGATAAACGACGAATTTTACAACTTTAGCCAAAGAGGACCCATTGTTTTTTAAATGAAAATCTAAATTCTCCATACACTTTTTCGTTTGAGCTTCTATACCATTTTCGATAATAAGTGTTTCGGGATCTCTACCAACTTGTCCAGCTGTAAATAATAATTCACCTACTTTTCTAATAGGACTATATGGTAATGCTTTAGGTTTTGTTTGTTCTGACATATTTCCTCTTTCTAGCGTCTTTGATATTATAACTTACGAAAAAACGTTGGTTAAAACATACAAGACAAAATACATTTTTATTGAAGTTTTCCAGATATCGTTCCTGCTACACGTAAAGCAGAACCGTCTTCTGAATTTAACCATTGGTATGGTCGAACAGGTTGTTGCTCCGCTTCTTTAATTAGGTCTAATAATATCTCTGATCTATCGTAACCCTTTTCTTTCCAAAGGTATAAACCAAAAGCACCAGGAATAGGATTAATTTCAATTAATCGAATATCGTCTTTCCCGTCCCAGAAAAAATCTAAACGCGGTATCCCCGTAATAGGGTACCCTCTAGCTAATTTCTTCGAAAATTCTTCAATCCTTTGAGTTATTTCATTAGGAAGTTGTGCAGGGAGCTCGCACGGAGCAAAATCCATACCACCTCCACCTTGAAGATATTTTGTTTTATAATCATATATCTTTCCTTCTTCATTTAAAGGACGTGATATTGGCGTAACTTCTAGATCGGGATAAGTTCGAACAGATATAGTTAGATCAATCCAACCCGTCAAGAATGGTTGTATCACCATTCCAGCACGATTAGTCCCATTATTATATATAGCCTTTGCAGTTACAATATCTTCAACGCCGCTTTCAACACCGACAGATGAACCACCATAACGTGGTTTTACAATCCATGGAGCATTAAATGGTATATCTCGATCATATTGATTGAGCTCAATAGTTTCAATCCCAGGAATACCGAAAGCTTCACCAACTTTTGATGTTGCTAATTTATCCATCAGCACATTACTGACTTCATGACGCGGACCAGTTACTTTAATGCCACAAATTTGCAGCATCGCACTTAAGGTACCCGCTTCGCCAGGTCCGCCATGGGTACAATTAAGCACAACATCAATATCTATTTTTTTCGATTTTAATTTTTTCCGCTCGACGAAACCTTCAGGGATTATAAAATCCAATGGGATAGATGTAGGTATTTCTGTTTTTAAAAATTCTTGTGCTTCAAGCTTAGGGTTTACACTTAGCCAAGTGCCTTGCTTCGTCCAATAGATAGACGTAATTTCATTTCCAGCATCTTGCAGTATTCTCCCCGCTTGGAGACCAGTTAATATAGAAATTTCATGTTCAGGTGAAGGTCCACCGAATATTAATGCAATATTTGTCATTGTAAAATTCTAGTTTATAGTACCCTTATCAACATCAATGTTTAACCATGTTTATAAAATTATGGATAATAAACAGGTAAATCATTCTCGTAAAGTACCCCATCGATTTCTTGAAGATTTTTGCGTACCCAGTCAACAGCGATTTGTCTATTCGCAAAAAACTTTACTTTACCATCACCATTTTGAGCCCCATTTATTAGCGATGAGCGATTAGTAAAGTGTGTAACAATTAATGTTGCTCCACTTTTTGCTATTTCTTTACCTAATTCGTAATTTGATCTATTTTGAGCTTCACCTAGCTCAACTAACCCAGGTGTTACGACATATCTATTTCCAGATTTCACTTCACAAGATAGTTTTGCAATATTACTTTTTGCGCCCTCCAAATTAGAATTAAATGTATTATCAATAACGACATATCCTTGCTCTGACTTGCCGACTGTTGCACGATGCTCTGGAGTAGTTAAATTTATTAATTTTTCTTGGAGCTTATCCAAAGGTATCCCAAGTGCGATAACCGCTCCCAAGGCACAAGCGATATTGCCTTCGTGTAGCCCATTTGTAGTGGGTATTTTCGCTATTTCATTATGGTCCTTATCTGAGAATAGAATTTCATTTCCATCTTTAGATACCTCAACCTCTAGTTGAGGTTTACCTTTATATCCACAACGTATGATCTTTTTTTCACCTAAGTTTTTAGATAGATCATCTAGTCTTTCATCACTTACCCACAACACAACAGTATTTGCAGTTTGAGTGATTTCAGCCTTGGCTTGTAGGATATTTTCTACGGAGCCTATACGCTCTAAATGAGCATTTCCTATAGCTGTTATAATAGAAATCGAGGGTTTAACCCACTTAACTAGATTGGCTATTTCCCCTTTCTTATACATTCCCATTTCTGCAATAAAGATCTCGGTACCTTCATCGAGATACTCATTAACAGCTCTAGATATTCCACCTCTATTATTCCAACTTGCTGGTGTCGCTACTACTTGGCGTTTACCTAACAACAATTCTTTTAAATGATTCTTTGTCGATGTCTTTCCGTATGATCCTGTTATACCAACAACTACTGGAGAGATTTTTTCTAATTTTGTTTGTGCTCTTTTAACAAATTTATTTGAGAACTTACCTTCAATCGGCCGCATTATTAATGCGGTAAAATCTATTAATAGAAATTGAGTAACTATACACAAAGCTATAGAAAATATTGGATTTACTATAAATCCAATAAAAATAACCAATATAGTGTTTAAAGATAGTACAGCTAATGTAAGTCGGATGAATCTATTGGTAAATTTTGGTCTAAATGATTTTGAAAATATCGGAACAAAATAATAAATATGAATTAACCATCGAACTTTAAATTTTGAACAAGTACCTGCAATATAATGTTCTTTCTGCATCAAAGTTAGATATCTATATATGCTAATAATAAGATATGTAAATAAGATTATCCCGAGTGACTCAATCATCTACTAAAGCTTTCATCATAAGATCTATCTGGTCAATCAACGATTGTGGATTTTCAAGATGTACATCATGGCTAGAATCATCAACTAGTTGAACTCCCAAAGAATTTGAGACTAATTCTTCGCTATCATACGCTGTAATAAATGTGGCTGCAGTATCGTTTATCCCCCAAAGAAATGAAACAGGAAATTTAAATTGTTTTAATTCGTCTTGATATGACTCATTGATAATCTTTACTAAAGATTCGCGTAACAGCCCGCTTGCTTTCCTATAGTCAGCAGAACCATATTTTTTCTTGTTTTCCTCCATCTTCCTTTCAGAAATAACACCAATTCTATTTAATATTTTTGCGACCCTAAACAAAAGAGGGCTTTTCGTTTTAGAAGGATAACGTATTAGGGGGGCACCTATGAATATAATTCCCTTGACAATATCTACTCGCAATATTCCCAAGCACGCTGCAACTCTCCCACCTAAAGAGTGCCCGACAATGACTATGCCATTCCTAATCGAATCGCTAGGAAGTTCGTTAATAGCATTTGATATATCTTCAGCATAAATATGTGCATCATATACTTTTTCTAAATCTTGTGAAGAACCAAAACCTGGCAAATCAAACGCAACACAATTATAATCAGAAATAAATTTAGAAAAATCTGCTTTAGATCTTCCCCAACCATGTAGAAATATAATAAGCGGATAACCGATATGTTGGTTAGTAATATTCACTTCAGCAAATATTTTTCCATCTAAAAAACTTTTTAAAGCCATTGCGTTATAGAACTACCAAAATTGATCTAATCGACAATGCTGCTATGAATAATGCTGTAATTCCAAAAATTAAATATTTTTTCTTACCAAAGGATTTTGAATAAGCAAAAATCCCTCCAATAACCATCAATATAATAAACCCATAGAAATAGTGCATAGAAGGTGCTACATCATTAGTAAATAAGAGCAAAGAAATTCCTAAAAATGCTTGTATAACAAGTGCAACTCCACCGACATAGATAGGATACAGGAAGTATTTCTTTCGCTTAACAACATCTACTTTCATCCCTATAAGAGTCCATATTCCAGCAAAAACATTTAATGTTATGGCAGTGTATGCCCAATCGTGATGTATTTTTAGTAATCCCATTTTTTCCTTAATTTTATTTACATTTGATCTAAAAGATTTTGTCTTTTCTCTAGATACTCTGCTTCAGAAATAATATTCTGTTCTTTTAGTTGCGCAAGCTTTTCAATTTGTTCTGGAATAGATATTTGTCTACTACCTGCGGCCATTTGAGAAGCAATACCTTCTGAAGAATATCGAGCAGTTTTCTTAACATTTTCTTCCATAGAACGATATATTTCTTGTTGTACGGCGTCAGGGTGTCTTACATCTTTAAATGTAGATTGACCATCTTGACCTGCTGATTCAATTTCTAAAGTACCCGCACCAATCATGCGCTCAAACATTGTCTGTCCAAAGTTAATATTATTCACTCGTTCTAGAGGAATCTCAACACCGCGCTTAGCAATGATTCCATTACGAAAAATAATACGATCACTCGTCACAACAAAAAGTGTAAAGTGCCAGCCCAAGTATTGGAATGCAAAAAAGATAGCCCAAACAAGAAAGGCAAGCACCCATATTCTCCAAGCATATTGATCAATAGTAAAAAAAAGTGAATCTATACTTCCTGCAGCAGCACTCCTGCTTCCATCAGGAAAAAATTCTAAAGCTATGATAATCAAAAAAAGTATGAAAGCACCTAAAAAATATTTTGCGAAATACCACCAATGCGGTCGCAAATCCAAACATAGTTCTTCGTCATCATTTAATAAGTCTCTAGGATATGGCATAGTAATATCTTAGTTTCATTTTCGGACAAAATATGATTCTATGAAGAAAAGAAAGACTATTTTCGGTAGTTTTTCCTACTATAAATATCTCTTGAACTTTTCGCACAGTCTAATATTACTTTTCCGTTTAAATGATCAATCTCATGTTGGAATACACGCGATTCAAAACCGTCTAAATGAAATTGTATTTCCTGGCCAGTAACATTTTGTCCAGAAACTACAATATTTTCATATCGGGTAATATCAACTGTTAAATCTGGAACACTCATACAACCTTCTCGTCTCTTAATTAGACCATTAAATTTTACAATTCTTGGGTTAGTAACAACTACAAAACCATATTTAGATTCTTCTCGTTTATTTTTTGAGGAATCTGCTACAAAAACATTCAAATCACTACCAATTTGATTTGCTGCTAGACCTACACAATGATCGTACTCAGCCATTTTAGCTATTAGATTCTCTACCGTTTTTATAAACTCTAGGTTATTAAAATCAACTATAGTCACACCGGCTGTTGAAAGGCTAATATTAGGGTAAGCAACTATATCTATTAATGGATTTTTTATATACTCTGACATTAGGTAATAACTATAAATCGATTTCTTCAACTGTATTAAAGTCGATATAGCCTTCATAAGTATTTGAAAGGTTTTTTATTTCGTAAGATACTACTTCCTCACTTGAATGATAGACATCGACGTCTAAAAATATGGAAAATTTATCAGTATCATTGTCACGTAAAGTACGAAAATCTACGATGTTGGCTTTGTTGTCACTCAAAACTTTTGTTACTTGCGCCACTATTCCTACAGTATCATTTACGCTCATTTTCAAAACATATCGTGTAGTACCCTCTAATGAGTGATCATGTTCAGAATCCGATAATGTGATACTTGTCTCAGAAATATTTAACACAAAACCGTTTAGTTCTTCTTTCTTCTCAAGTTCAATAATAATATTAGGAACTTTAGAATCATCTATTTCTACAACCATTATCATCGCAAAGAAGCCCTGCAATAGGGTCATTGATGCATCTTCTATGTTTGCGCCAGACACTTTAAGGTAAGAAGTCAAAGCAGCTATCACTCCGGGTTCATCTCTTCCAAATACACTTATGCTCAACTTCATTAAATGATTATACATCTAAGATCATACAAAGTGACAAATATTTGAAAATAATACTAGTCTTGATGCATGAATTCGGTAGTTTCAACAATTGTTCGCGATATAGATACAGTTGAAATTTTTGGACTTACTTTAGATGAGCAACAGATAAATGCAGCAACTTCGCCTTCGTCAAGACTAGCGATAATTGCTTCTGCTGGATCTGGCAAAACAAGAGTTATAACTCAAAGAATAAAATACTTATGTGAAACTACAAATTTAAAACCTAACCAGGTCTTAGCCATTACATTTACGAGAAAAGCAGGTTTTGAATTAGCGAAACGTATACGCAGTGTTCTTGGTGATAATAATCGTCTACATCCTGTGGTTAGTACCTTGCATTCATTCGTAATGAATGAACTTATAGATTTTTATGGTGATAAAAAAATATCTGTTGATTCCATTATTGAATTTCCAGAGAAAATCATTGAAACTTTAAAAATAAAAAATTCGAAACAAATAGCGAAAGCGATTTCATGGTGTAAATCAAATCTAATTTTCCCGCAAAATTTAAATGATGAAATAATTACAAATATTCGGAAACATATCCGTATCAACCCAAGAGAATTCACATTAGAAAAATTCAAAAATGACTGGGAATTATATGAAAATTATTTGACAAAAAATCACAAATATTCACATGATGATTTATTGATCAAATATATACAACTACTTGAAGATCCATCATATTTAGAAACTAGACAATATTTATATCGTCATATTTTTGTAGATGAGTTTCAGGATTCCACCAGGACACATGTTGAAATATACCAACGACTTGTAGGCAATAAAATTAATATCAGTGTCGTTGGCGACCCAGATCAATCAATTTTTTCATTTGCAGGCTCTAGTGAAAAATATTTAAATGATTTTTCTAATTATTTTCCTGGTGCAACAATAGAATTTTTAACTACGAACTACAGATCTACTAAAGCTAATGTAGAAGTAGCACGATCCGTTTTAGGTAACACTGGAAAATCTCGTAAGATTACGACGCCAAGACAGAGTACAATTTTGCCAAAGGTTCACTTATTTTCTGATGAACTCGCAGAAGCTCAAAGTGCTATGAGTATCCTCATGTCTGCGCATGCAAATGGTACACCTTTTTCTGATATGGCGATACTTGTTAGAACTAATAAGCAAAAAGATCTCTTTATAAAATCAGCAAACAGTTTAGGTATTGCATTCCATAGAGGTAGAAGGATTGAGCTCAATGAAACTGCAAGTGAAATTTTCGATACAATAAAAACACTTCGACGTAAACGAAAATGGAAATCGGTTTATGATGCACTTGATGATATCACTTCAATAGAAAATGAAGATGCCGGCAAAAAGGAAACTTATAAGCAACTTCGAAATGCAGCTCGGGAATACATGGATTTATTTTCTTTTGATCGCCAAGGTGATGTAAATGGGTTTTTTGAATATTTGGAATTTTCTATAACAGGCGCAAAAGATTCCAAAGATGGTTTTTCGCTACTAACTTTTCATCAGGCCAAGGGCTTAGAATTCCACACTTGTATAGTATCTGGTTTTGAAAAAGGGCTAGTTCCTCTATATTCTGATCGCATCAGAAAAACTGAAGAATCACGTTTAGCATATGTTGCATTATCTCGAGCTAGTGACGAATTACACATAACTCGGGTCAAAGTACGCACACTTTTTGACCGTATTTGTGTACAAAGCGACTCCGAATATTTACAATTAATAGAGGAGCATATAGCCGATATAGACCTAAGACAAGACTTTTTCACGGCAAAAGACGCCCTCAAACGAATCGCAGATATTCGTACGAAACACTTAGAGTAACTATTAAAATCTTTCATTGACACATTTTAAGTTATAGATAATCATAGGGGGTAAGACGAGTTTAAAGCTCATAAACGTTAAGGAGACCAGAACATTGAGAAATCCATTAGATACCATAGATGAAAAAGACGAATCTTGGGTTTATGCTGATGCGCAAACTTTAACTGATCTAAATACTCACGATATAGAAGATCCTTATGATGATATTGATTTATTAGAATTAAAAGCTGATCCTAGGTTTTTTTCACTTTTAAATAGCGAAGAATACTCAATTTTGGATCGTAGATTTGGTCTAAGTTCAGAACCAGAGTCAATGAAAGACATCGCAAGAGACATGGGACTTACCCGGAATCAAGCAAAAGAGATTTTGGGTTGTGCCCTTGCTAAGCTAAAAGAAAAATTACTAAGTGAAGTTGATTAATAAAGTCTCAACAAGCTCCCCACATACCAACTTTATTTTTTTCTGCTTCTAACTCTAGCTTTAACAAATTAAAAGAATATTTTTTATTCGGCGCTATAGTCAAGGTTCTAGCGTAACCATTTTTTACGAGCACATCATTGAACCTGACACCATCTAAATATACGAAAGCTAATGTTCTACCATATTTATCATACTTTTCAATATCGTATTCTAATTCAATCCTTTTATTTGTTAGCTTCTTAGTTGTGAATTCAGAAGCTTGTGGGCCGTAACAACCTACTGGTTTTGTTGGATGATGAGTTTCAGGAGTATCTATACCTAAAAGTCGAACCTTGATTATTTGATCATCCTCTAATTGAACACTAATGGTATCTCCATCAGCGATTGATATAACTTTTGCATTAACTCTTGACGATAAAGCACCAGTTTGAAATCCGCTGTAAAGCGCAATAAGGGTTGCAACCAAAATTATTAACAAAAGTGGTACAGAAAGTTTAGTTTTGGGTGAATATTTTCGGTAACCTGTATGTATGCGTCGTCGTTTATTAATCATATCTGTTCTGGTCATAGTTGTGCTTTCGATTTTTATAATATCAGGTTGTAGTGAACTTTCAAAGAGTGAAACTCAAACAACAAAGAAATTTGAAAGAATATTGCCACAATTGCAAAAAAGATACACAAAACTTTTCGATGCCCTAAATTTGGCGGTGGAGATTGGCGGCCAAAGAGACATCACGAAAGATGGATTGAAGTCATATAGCGAATATTTAGATGCTGTTAAAAAAAAGAATACGTCTAAACAATTAGATTCTGCAATCGATCTAGAGGATATAATTGGTCGCCTTCGAGCCAATGCATCAAGCGTTGGCTCTGTTAAGTTATCTGGATCACAAGAGCTAAAAGATGCTATTGGACTTATTGATAAAGAAACCATTGCTAAAGACGTCAAAGATAAATATACTAAAGCTTCAAAATCGTATGAAGAAAAAAGGACTTCCTGGAGATACTTACTTTCAGCAACGATATGTGGCTATTCTTCTCAAAAGATTTTAGAATTTTCGGAACCATCATAAACTTATGTCTACAAAAAAAACTTCGGATGAAATTAATAAAATTGGTATTTTAGGTGGTGGACAACTGGCAAAGATGCTTGCCGAATCTTGCGCAGGCGAAGATTTGTCTTTTATATCAGCCGATGTGGCTGGTTCTTGCGCATTTAAAGTAACAAAACCGTTTACAAAAGATTTGTCTTTAGGTGAAAATTTAGATGAGTTTTGCGAACTAGTAGATGTTGTCACATTTGATTCAGAACATTTAGGTGTTGAATTCGCTAATGGTATTATCAAGAGAGAACTTGATGTATTTCCCGATTATAGATTTGTACAACTAAGTGGCGATCGTTTCAAAGAGAAAACAGAATTAAATAGACTGGGAATCTCGACTGCCCCGTTTATCAAGATAGATAAAAACTTAAATTCCGATGAAATTTCAAAACTAATAATCAATACTCTTTCATCAAAAAATCTATCTGATTCAGGTATCGTAATAAAAACACGACATGGTGGTTATGATGGAAAGGGACAATGGGTTTTAAAAAATGGTATTCTCGATTCAGAAATAAAAAACCTAGCTATTGAACTTAGCAAATTAAATTCTAACCCTGGATTGATAATAGAAGGTCTAATCAATTTTGGTTTTGAATGTTCCATAATCGCATCTCGTTCTTTAAATGGAGAATTTATTACTTGGCCTTTGATTCATAATATCCATAAAGATTCAATATTAGATATTTCACGATGCCCAATTAATAAAGAAACTCTCAATTATGCTGACGAAAAGAATGCACAAAAAATAGTAAAAACTATTTGCGAAGAACACAATTATGTTGGAACTATATGTGTAGAGCTATTTTGTACAGATACTGGCTTAATAGTTAACGAGATAGCACCACGTGTTCATAATAGTGGCCATTTAACGATAGAGGGTTCTGTTACTAGTCAATTCAAGAATCATATAAACGCAATTAGAGGTCAAGAATTAGGGCCTAGTGACATAATAGGTAGTTGCGCAATGATAAATATTGTTGGCTATAGACCCAATGACGAAGCCTTAAATTATTTCGAAGAAACGAAATGTGTTTATTTTCATTGGTATAACAAAGAAGTTCGTCCTAAGAGAAAAGTCGGACATATAACAATCGTTGCAGAAAACGATTTAGAACTTGAATCAAAAATTGATCATATCAATATGTTGCTTGGTATAAGAAATTGAAAATCGCTTCTTGGAATGTTAATTCACTTCGTGCAAGATTTGAGCGTGTAAAAGAATTTTTAGAACTAAATGATGATATTGATGTTTTATTATTACAAGAAACAAAGTGTCAAGATAAGAACTTTCCTGAATTCGATATTCGAATATTGGGTTATGACGTTGCCCATTACGGCCTAAGTCAATATAACGGTGTTTGTATTATTTCCAAGGAAGACTTAATTGACGTGAAAATTGGTTTAAATACTACTGAGGATCCATATATTAATGACGGCAGGATAATTTCAGCTACTGTCAATGGGATCACAATAGTGAGTGTATATTGCCCCAACGGACGAGATATAGATAGCGAACATTATGAGATGAAGCTTAAATGGTTTGATCTATTAAAAGTAGAACTACAAAAACTTTTAATAGAAAATGAAAAAGTTATTGTAATGGGTGATTTTAATATTGTTCCAACGGATGCTGATGTTTATGATATTTCGAAAATTACTATGACAACTCATGTTACAAAAAAAGAGCGTGAAAAATTATCTGCTATTTTAGAACTTGGTTTTATTGATTCGTATAGATGCCTATACCCAAAAGGCGAAGGATTCACCTATTGGGATTATCGTAATGGTGATTTTAATAATAACCGAGGTTTACGCATAGATCTTGGGTTAATTTCAAATACTCTAGTTAATCGGCTAAAAGACGTATCTGTTAGCCGAGAGTCGCGCATTGGCGACTCTCCTTCTGATCATGCTTGTATTATTTTAGAGTGTGATTCCAGTTATACTAAAACTTGAAAAACTACCAGGACGACTATGAATGGGTGTGGTGCCAGGTTGGGCAACTGAACCAACTAATGTTAATGGTTCAAGTACGTCTAATCGTTCTACTAAGTTCCCGATTGTCGCCTTCTGCGCCTTAGTAGTTTTAAACTCACCGCTTTTAAGTATCTCTTTAAGTTCTTTTCTCACCGAGTTAATAGCTATTTTACCAGCAATGCTCTCAGGATTTCTTAAAGCATTTTGCATCACTTTTGATATATCTCTTAATCGTGCTATCAGTGCATTATTTCTCTTAACATTTTCATATAATATTGTTATTGCACTATAGATAGCATTAACTTCTCTCAATCTATTTTTTATTAATGCCTGAGAGTCCGATGATCTAACAGGTCTAACAACTGTTAATCCTGGAACATTCCGTGGAGAGCTTCCAAAATTATCAGCTCTTGTTTTAACGGGTTTTGCTACTATTGTATCTGGTTCTTCTGAAGCCATAATTTACCTTTCGACATTTAATCCTATTTACACACTATAGCTAGGATGAGGCTTATATTCTAATATGTACGCATGGCGTAGCGCAATTCGACTAAACTAGAGCGATAAGTAATCAAGCGGCCCAAGGATGATCCGAATTGCAAGAACTAGCAAATGAATCAATATTAAGAGCAATTCTCCATTCATTACCCAATGCCGTTATAGCCCTTAACGATTCCGACATTATATTAGTTTCCAACAGTGGTGCATCAAAGCTGTTACAGACGAAAAGAGATCACTTAGAGGGTGGTTCAATATACCGATACCTACAACCCGGTGAAAATATTTCCAATACTGCGAATACCGTAATTTTTAATACAAGCAATGGCAATATTTCCCTGACATGCATCTCAAAAGAAATCCAAGTTGATGATGAATCTATAAAAGTAATACTTTTAAAAGAACCCACAAATGAAACTAGCACCCTACTTAATACAGTTAAAGAATTTTCTAACAGTGATTTAGATCCATATCAAAAGCTATGCGATATTTTAATAGAAGAAAAAATAGCTGCTGACTGCCAAATAGTCGCAGTAAATGGAAAGTCAGCTGAAACAATTGCTTGGGCATCATCGAATCCTTCGAGTTCTAGTGGAATAAATTCTTCTACTCCTACAATTGAAATAAGTATTGATTCTGAAGATAAACAAAAAATTCAATTAGTGATTGTGCCATCTTCAACTCATGGACTTAATAAAAATGATTTAGACCTAATAGACCTATTCAAATCGCTAATACACTTAAAAGTAAATAATGATGAAACGTCATCCGATGCAAGTGGTTCGGAAGCTGCATTAGCACTAGCACTTAAATCTGGTGCAATGGGTTTATGTTTTTTTGATTTAAATTCACAAGACTGCTATCTATCAGATCGACTTGCAAATTGGAGCGGTTTGAACCCAGAGAAATTTGATGGAAAACTCATATCTTGGTTACAAACATTTATCCCCGAAGATACAAATAGGGTCACAGAATTATTTTCTAAGCTACAAGACCAGACTAGTTTTCGAACACTAGTAAATCTAAAATCTTTAGAAGATGGTGATAAGCGATTAGAAATTTCTGGTAGGCCAATTAATGAATCTGATAAAAACCAATGGGTAGCAATCATTAAAGATTATAAAGATGAAAATGAAGTTGAAGCTGCATGGAAAACCAGAATAGCAATGGAAGAAGCAGCGCGAATTGAAGCAGAGAATTCATTAGTTGAATTTGAAAATGTTTTGCACGACACTCTCCTACCTACAACTAGCGATGTAACTATTGTCCATTCTCGCCAAGATGCAGGTACATTCCATATCGTGCGACCCATAAATGAATCAACTTCACTTTATGGTGTTGGCGCAATAACAACAAATAGTCGAACCCAAGCCGTAGTTGGAGCTGCAATAGTTGCAACCATTGCAGATGTGCTTGCATCAAAAACTCAAAACGTAGAAGAATACGTTAAATTAATTCGAGATCATGCCCGTGCACGAGACATTGAAACTTCTATGTCAGCTGTACTAGTCACGAATGAAACAATTCATTCTGCAAGTATTGGTGGAGCGAGTGTATATATTTCAGGTAAACAATTTAGTGGTACCTTAAAAGTTACTGCTAATACGGCAATTTCATTAAGTAGTCACAGTGAAGCAAGTCCAGATTCTGTCGAAGTCGCAGCAAACGGCCGACCTTGGAAGATAATGACTAGCGTAATCGAGACTTTAAGCCACATAGAAACTAATAATGATTTAAATGAAAATATTATTTCGCTTGATGATGAATATTCTGGTGCTTATAAAAGCCCGATCATTAAACCAATAATATCTGTAAGTGAAGCAAATACCAAAGGTTATGACAAAGATGATGAGGATGCAGAAAAAGAAGATTTAAATATATCTTTACCTGCAAATGAAAACGTAAGAGCGTTTCGTTCAGGTACTATTACACCTTCTTAGCTCTTTTTGGCTTTAATCGCATCTATAAGCTTGGGCAAAAAAGTATTTACGTCAGAAACAATTGCAATATCAGAGATTGAAAATACGGGTGCATCAATATCTGTGTTTATAGCAATTATTTTCTTCGAACCTTTCATACCAACTTGATGCTGTGTTGCCCCAGAAATACCACAAGCAAAATAGACATCTGGTTTTACGGTTTTACCTGTTTGTCCAACTTGTTTAGAGTATGGTACCCATCCAGCATCCACTATAGCCCTCGTTGCTCCTGTCGCGCCCTGTAACAGATCAGCTAAAGCGCCAACTAGCTTTGTATAGTTCTCAGCAGATCCCATCCCTCGTCCACCAGATACAACGACCTTTGCATCTTCAAGCAAAATTCCTTCAGCTTCAGAATTGTCCTGAGAAATAACTTTTGTTATTTGACTATCATCAATCAAACTAGTTCCTGATGTATTAGCCACTTCACAATTTATACCATCAGATTTTTCTTTTTTTTTCTATTTTGGTCTTATTAAAACAATTGCAACTTTCGAATTGTTCAATCTAGCTTT